>Ga0206966_1216_pt1 | contig 13122 bp, 10 predicted proteins | sample Alteio_BWOrgHeat_23_FD_152970 | JGI IMG/M metagenome (GOLD analysis project Ga0206966, IMG submission 152970) | Enriched cells from forest soil in Barre Woods Harvard Forest LTER site, Petersham, Massachusetts, United States -... | ecosystem: Environmental > Terrestrial > Soil > Temperate forest >...
ATGATGCCATCGGTACCGCAGGCCAATTCCGTATAGTATCCCAATCGCTCGGATGGCGGATTGTCGGACATGGTCGTCTGCAGAACGATGCCCGGGACTTGGTTGCCGTTGCTGTCAATGGAGACGCTCTCGTAGTACCCGATGGCGAAATGCGAATCCTTCACGCTCGTGACCGGCGCACCGCCGATGGGGGTGACCGTGGTCGTGTCCGTCTCGGAATAGTGATTGATGCCTTGCGTTGGAGGATTCCATGGGGATTTCGCCAAGTCGGCGGAAGTGGAATCGAATATGGCTGTACTCGGCTGAACCACCGTCGTGCTTCCGCCCTGCGATCCGCATCCGGAGAGCGTCCATGCGCACAATGACAGGGAGAGGATGCCGGTGAGGTTGCTGTTCATGCACGGTTCCTTTGTGGAATGCCGAGGATCCATCCTGCCACATCGATCGGCATGCCGGTGGGCGTGAGCCGGAGCCGGGTGCCGGCGCGGTGAATCGCGTCAGGCACCCGTCCAGGGGGAATCCGCGAGCTGCCGATGGGGAAGAGGCGGCGGGAGTGGGCTTCGCCCCTTGGACGTCGATGCCTACCCACAGCCGGACACGTCGGCCGTCGATCGCTGCTGTCCACTGGCGCAGCCATGGTTCCTGGCAGGCAGGGCGAATCCGCTGGGCCATCAGGGCGGATGGCGTCCCCGGCTGCCGGTGAACGACCCGCTGGGCAACGCCATCGCCAGGCGATCCGCATCCTGGCCATCATTCCTCGCCGGATCCCCATGGTCCCCGTGGCCTGGAGAAGGGGCCCCCCTGCTTCTTCATATACGCTAACTATAATTAGCGTTTATATTGATAGCCTCCATGACCCCGCCCGACGTCTATACGGGGAAGGTCAGGTCTCAAAAGCGTCGCTAGCAGGGATGGGCTAGTGATGAAAAAATATGCTCGATAATCACCTCCAGGAATCCGCTTGAGGTGGCCATCACAAAGAATAAAAAATATGATTCCGCTGGACTCGGTGCCAAGACAACCCCAAGGAATGGGGGTCCTCGGCCCTGGAAGGGTGATGCTGCCCCCACTGCCCAGGCCACTCCCGAAGCCTGGCCTCCCTGGCAGGATCAGTGAGATCCATGGCACGGTGCGGCGTCACCTCCTCTCCCACTTGTGTCTTCGTATCGTCCGGTAAGAAACCTCGTCTCTGATCACTCACAGCCCTGATCAAAGAGCTGCCACCTGCTCCCGAAGGGGAGCACTGATTCCCAGGAGTCTTCCATGTCCACACCCCGAATGAATCTCTCCCCCAAGCTCACTCTGGTCGCCCTCGTGGTAGCCGCCACGATTCTGTCTCAGCCGTCCTTTGCCGTCGAGGCGCTGTCCACTGCAGACCAAAACATCCTGCCGCAGAAGCCCAACGTGAAGGATATCATGCAGGATATCTTCATTGTCGCTTCCATTGTCTGTGTGGGCTGCACGGCCTATTCGGTGCTGATGGAGCGCAGTACCAGGGTCCTGGTCACTGCCGCAGTTGGCTTGGCTGTCGCTACCATAGCCGGCGTTGTAATCAAGGCGATGTGAGAGGACAAGACCATGGCCGCCTACCGTTTCATAGGCGCAACATACCGACAAGCGTACTTACATTTATGCCCTCGGCATCGTACCGTGGTAACTCACCCGGGGAATCTCCCCTTTCAACCCCACCCCCGAGGGTGTCATTCGTCTTACCCATTCCCTATCAGCACCTGACAGGATACTGGCAGGCATCGCATTCCAGGTCTCCTGGGCTCCAATCACCGGTAACTCACCCCTTATGGACGCCATCACCGTCCTCAATACCCCCGATCATGTCCGCTATGGTCGGAGCTTCACCGACCTCGACACCTCGTTTGATGGGACCTTCAAGCAACGGGATGGGTTGCGCTGGCTTCCCTGGGTTGGCCTCCGCTACCAGGATTCCCCGACTCGCCTGATGCTGCTCGGCGAGAGCAATTATAACTGGGTCGAGGACCAAGCGGTCAACCCGATCACGTGGGACAAGGTGGATGAGGAGGTCAAGCACCCGCACCTCACTCGGATCTTCGTGGCAAAGCATGCGCTTGGAGACCGGATTCAGGCTCGGTTCTCGCGGAATTTCGAACGTCTGGTACTCAACGAGGCCGCACCAAGCAAGAGGCGAACCGATGACCTCTGGCGGTCATCGTCCTACGTGAATCTGGTTCAGCGGCCGATGTCCAAGCGCCAGGACCGGCCGCAATGGCCCGATTACCTCACGGGGTGGAGCGAGATCATCGGATTGCTCGACATCCTCAAACCACGAATCCTCATCCATGCCGGGACGGGGCATCTCAAGCGAGCAGCCTTCCGGGAAGCCATGAAAGCGCATGCCTGCGACATCCAGGGGGAGTCGGTCTCGCCCCCGATCAGCCGAACCTATGGCATGTCATGCCGCCTCACGACCCCGCTCGGCCACCAAGTGCGCATCATCATGGTGATGCATCCCAGCTCCCCCCGATTCAGCAGGGTCGCATGGGCCGGGTATGTGCAGACGGCGATCCAGGATCCAACGCTCTAGGATTATACGCATGCATACCCAGTAAGCGTTTCTGAAGTTCTTCCGGCGTAATGCCAGGCGTCCTTGCCATTTTACCTCAAGACATGTGGCCCATTCCTGGATGCTGTCATTGAGACCCTGATCTATGTTATATTTTTGGCATTCGCGTTAATGTCGTGAAAAGAGGTATTTCTTGCCGGTCATTATGAGGGAGTACACGAAGACTTTTCATCAGCTGAGATTGTAATAGGATGGGCTTTGACTAAATACGCGAGACTTTTCGATATTGACAGAAACCCTCATATCATCAAGGACCGCACGCAAGCCCCTCCGGAATACCTCATTTGATTCGGGATGGAGAATAACGCAGTTGACGAGATTACGAAATGGCGTGTGATGTTGGACCAAGATGCCGTTGGAGGTCTCTTCACTTTCGTGCCGATAAACGATCCTCAATTCTTGCTCATGGTCATAGACATTCGATTTATACATTAATGCCAAAGGCGGTCCCCCTCCAGAGGTGTCAGTAAGCCCTTGCATTCCGTTGATTTCCCTATCGAAGAACGAAGGATCCATAAGCTGGTAAATCGGGACATACTGCACTTTCCCGAAGAATAGTCTGGTTAGTGATTCGTCACCCTTCCACAGGCTATTCATAACTAAGTTAATGGAAGATTGTATCATCACGCTATTGTTCGGGTCGCTAGCATAAAGCCGCCACATGGCATCGGATTCGCCATTTTTGAGGCACCAGCACTGAGCAAAATATTGGTTTTTATAACCATGATTAATGACTCGCCCTTTATGATGGAAGGGGGTTCTCAGGAAAACACCATCATTCTTGTCTACCCAACTTCCGGGCCACGAAAAATAGCTCGTATTGTCTTTCATAGAGGCCAAAAAGTGAGATAATTTTGTGATTCTGGTGATTAGGGTGGTCAATTCAAGCCCGTCCCCCTTGATAAAATTATTAGTCCAAGAGAGATTGAAATCATTACTAGAATTCGAATTCACCGGATTGTCCAGGATGAGGGAGGTTATAGATGCGGTCGATGAAGATTAATACCTATAACTGAAGAATCCCGTGTCTATTAATACATAACCTGGAATTGCCCCAAATTAACTACAATCATGCACCCATCGCCCGAATCGGCAGGAGCGGCATCGGCTACGCCTATCCTAATAGTGACATCAACCGAAATAGATCGTCCATTATCCGCATAGGCAAATACAATGTCATTCAAGAAGTGGGGGATGTTCCCCGCATTGGCTCCAGCATCGTCATACGATACTGACGAATCGGCCGCCTTCGTCGGAATCTCTGCAATATCAAGCCCTAGTTTCTGAGAAATCGTATTCTTGGTACCATCAGACGACAACAGGACCTGGCGGACGAGATTAACAGTGCATGCCGCCGACTGACCACGACCATTTGGGAGGGTATTGTAATCGTATTTTAGAAATCCCTTGACTGAAATAATGATCTCCTGTTCTTTGGTAACTTCTCCCGACGCCTCCAATTGATATTCAAAGCAATTCGGAGAACTGAGGCATCGCCGCCCCTCATTGGATTTGAACCAATAATCGCTTTGCTGCCAGACACCGGGCAATTCAGGAGGAATAACAGTGGTTATAGACATAGATGCCCTGTTGCAATTAGATGAGCTAGGGGGTGGCAGTCAAAGGTACAAAGGGGAATGGATTTATAGCGTCAACGTGCGTGACTTTGGAGTGGTTTTCTTCTTTCCAGCAGGAAGTCCCTTGATAACGCCTCTAACGGATTTCCTCATAGCAGCGGCCGCCTGAACTATATTGCTCCGTAAAGCAGCTAGTGGATGAATATTTTCCGACCTGTATGTGCTTGATTTAATTAGTTTGAATATGCCAGCCAACTCGACAGAGGAAGGATCGATGGATTGAACAACGGAAGATTCAGACACCCGATGAGATCTCCATCCCTTATCCCCAATGCTGCTTCTAGATACGGGCTTCAAAGCCCATTGACTTTGATTCCTGTTCCCAAATAGGCGGTCAATAGAATCTCGGTAATGTTGTAATTTTCTCACCACTAATGCACCAAGGCCGTTGGTCTGATTTAATTGATTGCCAACTTTATTGATACTGTTTTTGAATTCATCATCATCGAGTATATTCGAGAAGGTGGTAAGGCTCTTATTTAGACGAGAACGGAAATTGTTGACCCAGTACGAATAGTAGTGGTAGAAGTACCACCGTATTTCCGGGTCTGGCATGTTTGTTAGGAATTCTTCAAGGTGGGAAGAAAACTCCATAAAGGCCATTAGCCCTCGTATTGGGGGGAGGAAATCGTCAGGCAAATCGGCACCATTCCCCATTAGGGCTTTCCAAATATTTTCCTTGGAAATAATATCACTCCAGTAATAAGTGTCGTCATCGGTAATAACCGGGAAATCATCTATGAGGTCGAGAAATTCCTCAATATCCTTATTGCGGGTAATTTCTTTATCCAAACTAAGGAATTCCTCATAGAAAAAATGGCAATTTTCGGATTTCGACCTATGGTCGTGTTCTCCAATCATTCTCTCACGAAATAATTTTGTAAGTTCCAGGCGATAAATCCCAGAGTAGTATCGTCTAATAGACGGATTATTCAATATAAAATCAAATTGCCCATACATGCCCGTAACGACAACCATATCGATTTCTTTGCAGTAAATGCCAAGCTCTAAAATGCTGCATAAACCGAGGAATTGGTCCAGGATATTCCGGATAGCAATTTCCTTAGGCTTTACAATGCCCGCCTCATTCTCGCGATGATCTCTGAAAGTTCTATCAAGCTTTGATTCTGAATTTGAATTGATGAATTTTATAATTTTTTTGGCGCTAGAATAACCATTAAAAATAGCTATAAGGTGCTTTGTGTTAACGGTAGCTGATGTAATCATATGGCTGCCAGCAATTTTTTGAGTGGTTCTTGGTACGAAGATCCGGGTTTACAAATAGACCTGTGGGTGGCTCTATTAAAAACATCACCGGCTGGTTCTTGTCGCAAAAATATCCCCTGATTCACTATTAACTCCCGTTCGGCATGAAATATGGCGGTTGCTAGGAGCGAAGTCACACCTTGATCAACGAGGCGTTGTGATTCTCGGCGCAAATCATTAATAAATTGTGATCCCTCCCTAACATCTGCCATGACCGGACCACAGAGCTCAATGAAAAGTTCCATGGTAAATAAGAGGTCGGTTAATAATGTCCGCCCAATTTGTACCGGCGCCAGATTAGTACCGAGATCAGCAGGGGCAAAAAGAATCAATTTTGTGCTTTTTATCCATTCTTTAGTCTTTTTATGCCCAATCAGGAGCGCCTGCCTGGCTACTAAAGCGCCTAGAGAATGTGCAACAATGACCAGACTATTGTCATGCGTACCGGTTGATTTACGCTGTTCTCGAATCAGGGGATCCATGTACTGAGTTGAATCATCCTTCAATTTATCAACAAAATCCCCGAACTTTATTGCTGAGGCATGAGCCCTAACCCGTGTGGAATTATATCCATAGTAAATAATATCTGTACCGTTCATTTCCTGGGCCCGTGACAATAGACCAGGAATTTCCTCCCATGTGCCTGTCGATTTACCGTGAAACCCGTGCACAAAAATAATAATGCGCCCAGTTGGCTTTGTGGCCCAAAAGACTTGGCTATTCCGACCGGCCTTGATGGATCTTCGGTGATAATGATTTAAATGCATTGCTGCTCCAGGGATAACACTACGGGCGTAGAGACCGCGTGATGATATAATTATAATAGGCAGAATGGAAAATGGTGATGTCCTCAATGGTGTGAGAATATGATCCCTCTCAGATGATAAAGCAAGGTTTAGGTCGGATGAAAGGTAACTGATGTACCAACGATGCCATCAGATCACCGCAGCAATAAAGCTATAGAATAAATATTTTATTTACCTTATAAACAGCTTAATATTGTAGCTTTCCATGTCTGGAATCTCCGTATGGTATTATCCATCTTAGGGATACATATCCGTTTAGTGTTATAACCATGACCGGACTAGTAGTTTCCCTTCTATTTGACATCCTATGCCTCACTCCACATGCTCCCGAATTAGCAAAACCTAACCGATTACGAGGGGAAGCCCTCTAGAGGATTGAGAACGCTTCTTCCCACAGAACAACAGCGACATTTTGTTGATTCCTAATTTTTTAAACCATGATTGAGGATTCATTTCTAATACCTGCTCAACTAGAAGTAAATAATGTTCTCAAAACATATTCCACATGCTACATTCCCCAAAAGGCTCAAGATACGGGAACAGGCCCTTATCAAATATCGCAGAAATATAATTAATATTGGTATTAAATATTCTAATAAAAGTCAAATTGACTCTCCTCCTATCGGATTGGCCCTGTCGGGTGGAGGTATACGCAGTGCAATTCTATCTCTCGGATTGATTCAGGCATTAGCCAAATCCAACGTACTTCACAAATTCGATTACTTATCGACCGTTTCTGGTGGAGGGTATATTGGCGCGTTCCTGGGTTCGTGGTACACACATGCAAAGGATCACTCTGAAGTACTGAATGGACTATCTGACCCGACATCGCCACAATTGCGCTATTTACGAGAACATGGACGATACCTAACGCCCAAAGGAGAGGGCGATATATTGACTTCAATAGCTTTTACTGTGAGGAACTGGATATCAGTCCTTTTCGTTATGGCCGTCTTTTTCTTGACGTGCTTTCTCTACATCGATGTATGTGAGTTACTATTGGATTACACTTGGACTGCACCACTTCCGAAATTGCAATTAAACTGGTTTGAGTTGCCTTCTCCAGGATCTCATTTCTGGTGGAGTCCATTGTTGTATTTGTCCGTAGTGCCATTCGTCGGTTTTACGTTATCCGCTTGGTGGGGGTATTGGCTGATTAAGGCTGATAATGAAGTAATCAAAGGTCTACACCCCCTGAAATTCATCATGTTCAATGGACCGATCGGCGCAACTTGGTGCACCTTCATTGTATCCATTTATATCCTCACCCTGAAGCCAGATTGCATCGGATTTTCAATTCATCCATTGGCATCCACAGTCTGGGCCATGATTGCCTGGGTGGCCTTCATGGCTATCATTCTTTATTACTACGGCACATTCGGTGCATATTTGCGAGACAGTCGAGTACGTACCCCATGGCTCATTGCAATGGGGATTGTCACATTCGACATATTGTGTTTCAATATTCCAACTTTGCCTCATTGGGTATTTGCCGGCATCATCGGGCTATCCTGGTTGTATCTCATTATATGGGTTAATAATGTTGGAATTTTGGTAAAAACACCAAAATGGCATTGGCACTGCGCTCTCCTTGCAATTTTTTCCGCAAAGGAGTATTTGTATCATTACTCATATACGCAGCAGGCCCAACTGAATATTATTGGCGTATCTATCGTTTTTTGGCTCGCTATATTGGTATTTACTATTAAACGGCCTAGGAGGATACAAACCGATGATCATGCACGAAGGAGGTTAACGCGATATTTCGCATACAGTTATTGGTTGACGATTGGATTGGTGCTACTCGGATTTATTGACACTTTAGGACTCACAATATTTTCGATATGGGCAATCCCAAAGAATGGAATAGCGGGGTGGATAGGGACATTAGGAATTGGCTCTGCTCTCGCAGCATTTACCACTGTCCAGAAAATTATTACGTATATAATACCAAGTAAAAATGACCGTCCTACCATTACGGCCAGATTTGTCCTACCTTTTTGCGCATTTGCCCTATTTAGTTTTTTCCTCGTAATCACGAGTGCTGTAGCGCACGGCATTATGTGGAAAGGGCAATCGCCTCCTGGGGATCCAGGGGCAATAATTTTTACAAAATCTACCCCAGGTTCCATGGCAGAAAAGAATTTCCCCAAAGCGTCGTTTCCCGATCCAATCGTACCAGGTGGAGGTATCGATTTACCTTACGCCCTCGAGGTCATTGCTGTTACATTTTATATTTCAGCGTTTCTATCAGTTTGCCTACCATTTGCCAATAATTCATCATTGTCTTCGATATATGCAACCAGGTTGAAACGAACTTTTTTGCGAGCAGGTAGCTCCAAATTGATAACCATACCTGTTAATTATGTGTCCAACGATGATGACTTTAATTATATGCTGTTCCCGTCTACTGCCAGACGAAGTCGATATCAGCCAGAGGCACATGGAGGACCACTTCATCTCATCAATGTTACGATCAATCAAACTGTGGACGCAAATTCCAATCTCCAGGCACTAGATCGTAAAGGTGTTGGTATGGTAATAGGTCCAATCGGGATGAGTGTGGGAGTTAAAAATCATGCTATACGTTCTAAGGGCATGTTTAACAACTATGAGGCTGTCGGAACAAATGATGATTTTCCGGATCGGGCATTCCCAAAAGGAGGCATACCTTTCACACCAGAAAATATGTCTCTCAGTCAAATTATCGGAATATCAGGAGCGGCCGTTTCTACTGGTCTTGGGAGCCACACGACATTGGCATTGAGTATGATCTGCGGATTATTCAATATCAGGCTAGGCCATTGGTGGAGATCGGACGTACTCACACATAAATATTCAAAACAGCAGTTTGAAGATATTAAGAAAATGAAATTTAATAAACGAATATGGAAAATGGTTAAATGGTGGATGGAATGGAGGCGTTCGGGGGGTAGACTTGGTGTACAATGCCTTTTGTTGCAAGAATGGCTGGCACGTTTTCATGGGGCAACCTATGATCGCTGGTATTTAACAGATGGAGGGCACTACGAAAACCTAGCTTGTTATGAACTTATTCGTAGGCGATTACCATTCATATTGTGTTGTGATAATGATGAAGATCCGAATTGTAGCTTAGAAAACCTTGGCAATCTTGTGAGAAAAGCGCGAATTGACCTCGGTGCCGAAATCACTTTCCTTTCAAGGAATCAATTGTTGGCCCGATATCCGGTAACAATACCATCATGCCTTGGAACGCTGGAGGATTTGAGAATAGGGAAACAGACAGATAATGGGAATAAGACAGCTAAAGCGCGAGCCGCTTTGGCGCAAATAAGATATGAAGGAGATCCAAGGATATGCCATCTATTATTTATGAAACCAACAATAATTGGGACAGAATCTGCAGACATCCTTGAGTATCAAAGGAATAATTTAGCATTCCCCCATGAACCGACAATGGATCAATTTTTTACCGAATCTCAGTGGGAAAGTTATCGACAATTGGGAATGATAATTGGAGAAGAATTATGTTCAGCGAAGGTAATACATGAATTTATATAATTAAAAATGCCTAAGATGTTTGTATATATGAATTTAAAGCAACGAATAAATATCGGCCTAATGCCCTTATTCAGCAAACGTCATCAATGCGGTCAATAGCTATACCGATATCGAGGGGAGTAACAGAAATATTAATTGCTAGCGTCCATTCATTTTCCGCTCTGCCAAACGAGTGATTGATGAAGAAGGTCCTGGTGAGACTGGCATGGGACGAACCATAACCTGAAACTCTACCGACCTTTGCAATATTTTAAGCCCGCCAAAAAAAGAGACGGCCATGATCAAGCCGATAATCGAAACTTGTGTCCATTCAAACTGATTAAGCCAGAAGCTAAATTTTATGGCCCGCGCTGCCACGGCTATAGTGTAAAGCCCGCCTAGAATAGTGGCTATAACTACACAGAATATCCCACTGACGACCGTATAGAATAGCCGTGAGCGCCAGAGCCGAACTCTCTCTAATTCAGCGCCGGTGAAATTTTGATTGTCTGACCAGGCGGATGATTGAGACATGGCGGAGTTGGCGAATGGTGTCTGTTGATAATCGTCTCTCCAACTGTCAACAAAGGCATTGCCTGCCATCCGGAAGGTATTACTTAAGGAATCGCCTATGGCCGGGATATATTTCCTATATAGACTGGAAATCCAGAAATACATCTTCAAAACCCGCAGGCCAACGGAGCAAATGAAATGCATAACCGCACTTTGAGCGCTGGCTTCTGAAGGCAGGATAAGACTAGCGTCAGCCGCCCCGAGTTGAGTTTTGATCAAAATGGGGGGAAGAGTTGGGCGAAGAGCTTTAGGAAGATAATCTCCTAAAAATGCGGTTAGCGAGCTGGTCAGGAGGTTTCCGACCGCGCTGGCAGCCTTTTGTCGGCCTTTTATGATGTCAAACAAGACAGATGCTTCTTGCATTGTAGTAGGAACTAAGACGGACGAAACTCCCATAAGATGGGCGACAACACGCCAGGTATGGAGAAAGGCTTCATTTTCACGTTGGCTAAGTCCACACCCTAGGATGCCAAGTCCGTGAGGAATGGTGTACCCAAATGTTAGTAGTGTATAAGCCAAATCTTCTTGATTAATGGGGACTCCTAGGGTTGCGACATCATAGGGCATTACCACGGTCATCCGACCCGGCAAATTATCACCAGAGGACGGGTGTGTAAGATGATGTCGCATGGTGGCATGCAGCATGCGAATCTTACGTGCAGCTACGACCCCGCGCCCCCACATGTACCTCTGTTTGCTTGGGTGTCCATCTATCCCAGCATCATTTACGACACATATACCACCAGAATCCATTACAGCTTCGAGCATGAGGCCGCTTTCATAAACACGTTGATCTATGAATTTCCTTTGTGCTAGTTTACCGCTGTTATACAATGCAGGCATTCCCTTTGCCATGCAGTAACAATTCGGTAACCCAGCAGCATAGAGAATGCTAATAATGGCGAGCCTATTATCTTCCCACACCCGGCTAGATATAGCTAATAAATCGGCATCTACCCACTCCGGGACAGACTGCGGATCGAAATAGTTTTTCAATTCTTCGGGAAGTTCATCGATCTCACGGCGTATCTGAGAACCCTTAGCCAAAAATAATTCTGGCGCCTCTATGAGACGATCGGCGATATCAAGCATTCGTACGTAGCCACGCTTACCAGGCTTTCCGGCGATATGAGAACCCGTAAGAAGGCGAGTGGCCATCGGATCGACAACACTATCCCCTTGACGCCGTGCTTCATCGAGGGCAGCGGACGTCCAAGCCGGAGAAATATTTTTATTGCCACGGAAATTGGTATGCCTGATATAATCACTTTCCCCAATTGCAATACCCTCATCACTACATGCAGCTGGCTCGTTATATTTGCGATATAATAAAGCGTCAGGCGATAAAGGGGCAGCCGACGAAATGGGAACATTTGAGGTTGATGCACCAGGTAAAAATAGTTTCCTCTGCATCTCCTCAGAATTAGCATCATCTAGCCGGAGTCCTAGTACCGCACGTCTATCATATTTGCCCATCTGGGACCATAAAACATACCTATCGCTATTAGAAAAATATGCATCGTAATAACTTGAGAATTTCCTCATTGTGTCTATGAAATTTATTTTGTCGTCATTTAATTGAATCTCGGTTAATTCTAGTGGTGGAGGCCGTGTGATTTCATCAATTGCATTTACAAAATTAGATCCCCAGAGAAATCGTTTAAAATATGGAGAAAGGATATCCATGAAATATTTACTTGAATATGCAGTATTTGAAAAGTAATTCATCACATATGAACGGGTCCCCATATCAGTACACCTCGCGCTTATATCCATTACGTCTCTGAAAAGCAATGCAATTTGAATGCAACCACGTATAAATTTCGCGCCGTGCAAAGTATCTTCAGAAAGCGAGGCAATAATAGTACTTGTCGATTCATTACCTAATTTTTCCATTTTATTGGCAATATCAATAATTTCATTAGAATCGTATTGCCTGCCAGACATAATATATTTTACGTCAGGATTGTTCACAAATGATTCTTCTAATGATAATATTGATAAAGCAGGCGATATATCTGGTAATTGTGCAGAAGAATTCTTAAATGCCCCATTTAATCGAAACCCTAATAGAAGAGGAAGTATGTAACGCTTATTAGTACAGTACCCCCAAACATTTTTATCCTCTAAAATAACCTTAACTTCCTCTAGTCGACTGTCATCAAGACTTTCGATCTGCTCAAAAAAGGACATTAATTCAATTTTACCACATCCACTAAGAAAAATATTTAATGATTTTCTGATCTTTTCGTCCGTACCAGAATCGCTATACGGTCGTGAATCTCCATTATCCTCCGCCATCCATGTTATTTCAGACCCAGATCGCAATAGGGTTATCAATTTAGCGACCTCGCATTCTGTCTTGCAGGCGCCATATATACCGTCAAGATAAAAGGAAAGAATTGCGTCCATTATAAGTGCATCCTCAATTTATCTAGTGGCTCCAGATTATTGCTACTTGGCTTACATATACTTAAGTGATTGCATTGATCAATATGCATTGCAGGAGGGTCTTGGCCATATGGAGCGTTCAGTACGACCAGATCCGTAGGACACCAAAATACTGCTCTAGCGCATAGGGATCTATCGTCTTTCCTACATGCCTCATTCACGGCATCCTTTTGCTGCGCAATGATGATAGATTTCGGATCTAAGTCATCAAGTGTAACTATCCGTGTTTCCATTCCAGCTAAAATGCAATCGGCTATCATACCAAATT
>Ga0206966_1217_pt1 | contig 13062 bp, 10 predicted proteins | sample Alteio_BWOrgHeat_23_FD_152970 | JGI IMG/M metagenome (GOLD analysis project Ga0206966, IMG submission 152970) | Enriched cells from forest soil in Barre Woods Harvard Forest LTER site, Petersham, Massachusetts, United States -... | ecosystem: Environmental > Terrestrial > Soil > Temperate forest >...
GCGAAGCCGGGATCGGCGCGCGGGGCGAGCGTCGGAAACTCCACAAGAATCTCGGCGCCACCGGGCGAATTCAGATTACGGACCCAGGCGCGTCCGCCATGCGCAAAGGCTACAGCTCTGACGAAAGCCAGTCCAAGTCCGTGTCCCTCCGATTCGTCACCCTTTGCAAAGCGCTGGAAGACCTTGTCAAGAAGATCGGGCGGGAATCCCGGGCCATTGTCGTTCACCTTGATTTGCGCCCGGCCTTCGGACTCGACGAGGCTGATCGAAACTTGCGCGCCCTCGCCGGCATATCGCATTTCGTTCTCCAGCAGATTGGACAGCAGGCGAATCAGGAAGCGTTGATCGAGCATAGCATTAACCGGTTCGCTGGCGGTGGTGGTTAAAGTCTGGCGATGCTCGCTGAATGCGGGCGCATAAAGTTCGGTAACCCTGTGGATAAGGTCTGCGAGATTGCATGGCTCACGCCGTAGGTGGAGTGCGCCAGCCTCGGCTTCGGCAACATCGAGTGAAGTGGTGACGATTTCGGAAAGACGGTCGAGGTTTTCAATCGCTCCGGCCACTAATTCGCGTGAAAGACATTGATCCTCGGTGGAGAGTGCCGCCTCAAGATCACCACGGACGGAGGTAATCGGGCTCTTCATGTCGTGCGCGACCGAATCGGAGAGAGTTCGCAATTGATTCACCGAGGCGGAGATACGGTCGAGCATGGTATTGAATGTGCGCGACAGACGGGTAATCTCATCGTTTGGCCTGCTGGCCGAAGCGACCCGGCTGCTAAGATCGCCTGTCCCAATGCTGGAGGCAGCGCCGGTGATGGCGTCGATACGCTTGAGCGTGCTGCGCAATCCGAGGACGGCGATCATAAAGCCGAAAGCTACCATGCATATCCAACCCAGGAGAAACCAGAAGAGGAGGCGTGTGAGCATGGTCCTGGCGCTTGAGTCCTGCAGTCCCAGGTAGATTCTGCCGGCGCCCGGACCTAGATCGACGGCAACCACGCGGAATGGCAAGCTCCATCCCTCAACATTCATGGATACCGCGGATCGCTCGGGAACTTTCAGCTTCTGAATGTTGTCGAGGATGGCCTGACTTCCGGTCGGTCCGACCCACAACGGCGGCTGCCCGGATTCGCCGCTCTTGAAAAAGAACACCGTGTCCCCGGCAGAGTGGTTGCCGTGGCCGTCATAAGCAAATTCCTGCGTGGCCATCTCAGCGACCTCTCCCACGATGCGCCCGTAGACTGCGTCTTTTGGAGTGGTGAGGGCGACTTGCCTCAATGTTTCACTTTCACCCACGAGCCATGAGTCACTGCGATCGCGAACAGTGCGCGCGACTAAGCCATACATCAGGATAAATACCAGGGCGCTGCTGGCGGCAAAGACAATAGTGCTGCGCAGCGCAAGCCGCCACGCTGCGGTGCGGTAGAACGAGCCGCTAATCCTTGAGAACATAGCCCACGCCACGCATGGTTCGTATCAAGGGATGCTCGGATTCGCGGTCTACTTTATTCCGCAGCCGGTGGATATGCACGTCGACAATGTTGGTGGATGTATCGAAGCGCATCTTCCAGACATGATCGAGAACCATGGTGCGCGTAACAACACGGCCCGCGTTTCGGCAGAGATATTCAAGCAGAGAGAACTCCTGCTGCGTAAGCTGCAATTCAATTCCACCGCGGCGTGCCTCGCGCCGAAGGAGGTCGAGTTCAAGATCGGCCACATGCAGGCGCGTAGCTTCCGGCTGGTTTGGCGTGCTTCGCCTCAAGAGAGCGCGCACACGGGCCAGCACCTCGGCGACGGCAAACGGCTTGGTAAGGTAGTCATCGCCGCCGCGCTCGAGACCCAGCACACGCTCATCGACCGAGCGTCGCGCCGAAAGAATCAACACAGGCGCGCCGACACCCTGAGCGCGCAGGCGATGGATCAGGTCCAGCCCATCCATGTCGGGAAGGGTGAGATCGATCACCAGCGCGTCGTGCACGTCTTCCACCGCGAGCCGTTCCGCCTCCCTGGCCTGCGCACAGGCATCGACGCGGAAGCCAGCCTCGGTGAGGGCCCTGGTGAGAAAATCGCGAATTGTGGAGTCGTCCTCGACTACTAGCAGCCGCAAGTGATTTCTTCGATTTCCTTTTGCTTAATCCTGAAAACCCGGCCGGCAAGCGCCATTGCGTCCTAACAAAAACGTTTGGATGAGTGTTCGAGTACAACGGTCAGGCCACACATGAATGTTATTCTCTACAGCCTCCTCCTACATTGCCGACGGATTACAAGCCCGTCATCGAATCAAAGCATTCTAGTTCCGCGATTTGACGCGCATGAAGACGGGAAGGTAAGCGATGGCTCGAAACTACAGACCCAACGCTGGAACAAGACTGTTCTCTGCCGCGAGGCTAGGGTTTAAGTGGTTGGATCGCGGTGCGCGGCATTTCCCTCGGGCAAATCCTGCCAGCCGAGGGCCGGAGAATCTCACGGAACGGTCATAACTCCTTCAGGCAATCTTCATCTTGAGCGCATAGGTTCATAGCAGGCGGGGAATCGGGACATGTTGCAAATCTGGCAGACGAAGGCTCGCCGAACCTCTCAAGCTAGCTATTGGATTGCTTTGTCCCGCGTGCCAAATCGCTGGCCCCTTGCGTTCCTATGGGGAATGTTTCTGCCTTGCTTTCTTACGGCGCCGCGCTCGGGATGGTGCCAGAGCGCGCAGTCAGAACAGCTGACTATCCCTGCCGGCACGCCGATTGAAGCAAAGCTGAAGTGGCATGTCCCCATGAAATTGGGCCAGCCAGTTGAGGCATCGCTGGAGCATCCGGTCTATACCCAGAACAAGCTTGCACTGCCAGCCGGGATCGTATTGCGAGGATCGGTGGTAAGTCTGGAGCCCAATAGGGAACTGCGGGACGATGCGCGTCTGAACGCGGATTTCACTCCCTATCATCGGCCTGCGGTCACTTTTACAGGCGCCACGCTTTCGGACGGAACAAACGTCTTCTTGTCCACAACGTCTTCCGTCGATGGCTCTGCGGTTATACATCTTGTTTCGGCAGCTACGGGCAAACATCATTCACCTGCAGCGGTGGCGGCAGCCGACGTGAAGGGATTGATCTCGTCGACGAAAGAGGCGCTGTTTTCGCCAGGCCTCGGCGACCGGATGGAGCAACTGCTCTACCACCAGCTGCCGTATCATCCGGAGCGCATCCAGCAAGGAACGATGTGGACCTGCGAACTCCGAGAGCCAGTTGCTGTTCCTACGCCAGCTTCTGCGGCCAACCTGACGGAGCGTCCTCCGAGGCAGAGCGATTCTGTTTCCGGTTCGACGGCAAAGGCGAATCTCGAACTGCACGCATACCTCGACGAAGAGCTGAGCTCTTTGAGCGCCAAGGTGGGCCAGACATTCCAGGCGACCGTGGCTGAGCCGGTGCGCGGCGCCGATCATTCGCTGATCGTTCCGCAGGGCACGGTGCTGATCGGGACGATCACGCGGGCCAAACCGGCAAAGTCTTTCCATCGCGACGGAAAACTGCGCTTCAATTTTCGTCAGCTTCAGATGCCGGGCGGCAGCCAGCAGCAAATCATAGGCTTTGTGACCGGCGTGGAGGCAAAAGCGGGTGCTGGGTTGAAGATGGATTCCGAGGGGGGAGTAGAGTCGCAGCCGCAAGGCAAGGTGATTGTGCCTCTGATTCTGACGGTGCTAGCTAGCCATGTGCTCGATGATGATTCGGACCTGACGGCGAGCACGGCGGTGGGCTCGAACGGCATGGGTCTGATCGGCCGCGTGGTTGGCATTGCGGGGTCTTCGCGCGATCTGGCCGCGGGCATTGGATTCTATGGCACAGCTGTCTCGGTGTATCGCCGATGGCTGCGACACGGACACGATATTACTTTCCCCAAGGACAACCGGATCGATATTGAGGTGTCCGAGCGGGTCGGCCAACAGCTTTCACAGCGTTAAAGCCTGTGATGGACTGTCTCAGGCTCGAAAACGCCTAACCATCGCGTGGCGGGAAGAGGTTTGCCTCGGATTACACGTATGGTCAATCTTGTTCATTCAAGCCGCTCCGGCCTACCGTCGTTGAACTCGCTGGCACAAGCTTCTACAGGTCAGTGCGCCTGCAAACGTCCAGGCCTCGTTCTTCGTCTCATACCCGAGGATCCGAGCAGATCATCCCGAACCGCATAGCGCATGTAAAACTGCTGCGATCGTCAACTCGCAGGTCGAGCACCCTGATGTCTCGGAAGAACCCTTCACGGTACGCCGATTCTTGATTGAAACGGCGTTCCTCGCCGCAATCGATGAGGCCGGAGTATTTAGATGCGGCTGCTTTCTTCCCTGAAGACGAACTCAAGGCCGAAGAATCGAGAGGAAGAGGCAGCGAAGGCGAAGGAGCGGGCGAGGAGAGGTTTGGGGATTGAAAATCAATTAGAGAACCCACGCCCGAAATCCGGCCTCTTCGACTTGCTCAGGCTATGAGTACCTGGGAGGTTAGTATGGGTGTAGACCGTACGCGGTCCGGTACTGGCTGTGCTTCTTAAACACGTAGTGTCCTATGAGCCAACCGGCGGCTCCCCCCACGAGCACGTCGGTGGGAAAATGCTCTTGGCCGAGAACCCGCGTGACACTCACTGCTGATGCTGCAGTGTAGACACTCGCCTGCACCCAGATTGACGGGTATTCACCCGAGATTATGGCCGCTGCTGCCCACGCCAATGTGCTGTGCGTCGAAGGAAACGAGCCATTCGTTCCCACATTGGGAGCGAAGAAGTCCCCAGCTGCGTTGTTATAGAGAGGCCGCTCGCGCCGCAGGATGACCTTGGATACCTCCGTCACGATCACGGAATCCGCGAGCGCCTGGCCAGTGAGGACGCCCGTTTCGTACGCATGATCATTACCGTTGAGAACACCCGTCCCAAAGAGAAGTACGGGCACCATTAATTCGCCCCCCAGCACGTAGTTGGACACATTTACGTTGTGCTTGTTGAACGTCCGGTCATTCGACACTTCGTGCATGGTATTGGTATCAGTCGCGAGGGTAACGCCGGTCGCCGCACCGAGCGGTAACAACCACACCAGGTCATGTGTGCGAACTCGCAGCGGGCTGGTCCAGATGGGGATCTGATCTTTGAGGATGGCATGCGGCAGTCCTTTGACGGTAATCTGCCCTGGTGCGGCCGGTGCGTCCGGCAGGGCGCCATCTGCTGTTGTTGAGTCTTCAGTATCCGCGGGCCCAAAGGTCTGGTATGCGTAGCCTGCCTGACATGCCCCAATAGCGCCGATGCTGAATGCAAGAATGGCCCGAAGAAGATTTCGAGAGGGAATAATAGTCATTGATTGTTGGCTTGGCCCACCAAGAACGAGTTCAGGGACAAGCTATAACCCATTATGTCCTAATCGTCTCAAGAAGCAGACTGACACGCTCTTCAAGTGAAGAAACCGGCGAAGCGGGAAGGTCGCTGCAAAAGTTCCTACAGGGCTTGCAAAACGGAGCCACACGGCAACCGAGCTTGACCTTGCCCCCGCAAGCTACAACGCAACTTGCGAATTCCGTCCCAGCAAAAAAACGGAACACCAATGCTCAGAATTTACCCATAAACACGCAGCACTTTGGAGGGGAGTCCCTACAAAGTCCCTACAGCCTTGTAGTTTTGAGGGTCATCGAGGAGTTTGCAGGGTCGAAAGCGTAAGAAAGTAATTGGCTCCTCGGGTAAAAGCTAAACTTGGAGTTCAGCAACATCCAACAACGTCCACTGATGTCTCTCGTACATGATAGAGAGAGTATATGCGGTCGTTCTTATGTCGCTCTTAACCCTGTTTTGCTTGATCGTTCAGCGCCTCTGTGCAAATCTTTCTCAATGTAGTCCCAAGGGAGTAGCTGTCATAGCAGTGATGACCTGCAGGAACGGTGACGATACAGTATGAAGGCTATTCGCCGCAAGATTTATCCGACGCACAAGTGAGTGGCAGGACAGGATGTGTGGCAGAAGGAATGACGCAAACTCATAGAGTCGCGATTCTGATGCCCTTGGCGGTTGGCGCAAGCGCCGTCCTATGTACGATCTTTATCCACGCGCTGGCCGTGGGCGCGACAGTGAACTTCGTGCGCCATGAGAAAAGGCTGGGCCGCGAGGGCACAGGCTTCGGGATCGATCTTGCCATCCTTGTGTTGGCGATATCATTCGCGTTCGCGGCGCACCTGATTGAGATCGCCTTGTGGGCGGTGTTGTTCGTAATATGCGGAGAATTTCAAGAATTCGGCATGGCCTACTACCACTCAGCGGTCAACTACACGACCTTGGGTTACGGTGATGTGATTATGACCCCATCGTGGAAATTGCTAGGACCGCTGGAAGCAGCAGATGGAGCGCTCATGTTCGGGGTTTCGACCGCAATGATTTTTGCTGTCATTGTGCGATTGATTCGAGCTAAATATGAGGATCTCAGGAACTGAGTGCTTATCGAAGCGCTTGGCAGTCGGTCATGATCTGCGGAGCTTTCAGACGAACGCAAAACAAATGCGAGCGCAAAAAGGCACTGATATACAGGTGCCTCCGACATACTGGCGCTATGTGTCCGCAATGTGAGCCGTTTGCTGAACGGTTGAATTTCCGAGCGCCCGCTGACTATGTTGCTTTTGTGCGACGACTGATTACTCAGGTGGGTGCCGGGCCCATGGATGTCATATATGGCGATTGGCTTTCCATCCACGAGAATCGAAGAGTCATTGCAATTCTTTTCAGCCACGACGAGGTAGCTGTAGCCGTCCTTCGATTTCGACCCAAACCGCGAAGATCGCCATGTCCACAGCTCGCGATCATCAGGCAGGGCACAGCCAACATCACGAACCGCTTTTGCGTACGAATCACGGAACCATCGTACTGCTTACGCCCGGTCGTGTTACCGGCAAACCGGAGAGCTACGCAGAGGGCCAACAGGCCGGGCGGCGTCGGTCTACGAGGTCGTTTCTGGACATGATCATTGGAGCCATGTGACCGATCAGAACCTATGTCTTCATCGCCGATTTACGCGATGCCACCTGCCGCCTAATTTTGCCGGATTGTGTCACAGTCACGGTTACATAAGTTGCGCGCGACGCACGGGCCTCTTTTTTTTGACATGCAAGTTTCTTGCGAACGAAAACAAAGCTTCTCAATTGCGATGATCCCCGCACACGGTTGGACTGCCTGAAATATCTCACTGACAGGCGTGACGGTAAACCTATTCAAACTGTACCCTCGGTGGGTCGAGGGGTATGTTTTGTCACTCGCTCGATTCTTGAGTCCAAGGATTGAAATGGATCCTCGGGAGTCCGTTGGTATTCCCGCAGACCGTCATCTCTGATTTTCAGCCATGATCGCTTTTCGGCCATAATAGCTGATCAGATAGAACGCAACTCCGAAAGAGATAATGTCCTTGAAGAGAAATAGGCCGAGATTGTTCATGTAATGGATGCCGCGAACCAAGACGGTGTCATCCGGAGTCGTGATCAACATGGTGCTTGTCGTGAAGAACATGCCGACTAGAATGATCCCGCCCAGAATGCCTGCTTTAGGTTTAAAGTAGCCAATGATCAGTAGGATTGCTGCTGTCCATTCAGTGGCCCCGATCATATCCGACCCAATATATGGTCCAAAGACCTTGAATTGCCAACTTGTAAGTGGACTGTTAGTGACGAGGGGAATGATGCCCTCTGCTCCGGGTGCTGTCATTTTGAACTTGCCTGCCCACAGCAACATCACGATCATTCCAATGCTGCAAACAATGAAAGGGATATTTCGATCTGCAACAAACGCTGCAATCTTCGTTAGAACACTCTTCGCCTGAAGTTTGTTACCTGTGTTCGCTTGAGATCCGCGCAGAGCATCACCTGACGCCTCAGCGGATGTGGTTTCAGTCATAAAGGACTCCTTCATGTGATAATCCATCGTTGTCAAACATTGAAGGCCGATTTGAAACACTGTCAACACCCTTGGCGGTAACGATCGAGAGTAGCCGACTCAAAATTATAATGCTGAACTTCGCGATCCCATCAGCGGGTGGACCATACTCTCCGAATTAAACCAAGACTCTCATAGGTGTCGAACGACACATCCGCGGGTAGCCCCGCGTCAATGACAACCTGATGAAACCGGCGAGCGTGGGCATTTGCAGGTGATTTGCGTACATCCGCTGCAAATGCCTCGCCGCATCGGGTGTCAGTTGTTTAAGCGTCTCCGCGAATGAGGCCGAGACGGGATCGGTGTCCTGTGACGCAGTCGCCAGCAGACCGGCCCACATATCCTGTAGCGTCTCGTTGACTTCGACTGACGACGCTTCCATGATCGGCAGCAGTAGTCTGACCGAGGCCAGAAGGCGGACAGCAGCAGTGCTGATCCTGCCGCCGTCACGTGTCGTGCAGATGAGACGCAAGATCAGTATGACGCCCGCAAAGACGAGATCGCGCTCATACGCAAGCTCGATGGCAACGCGAAGAACACTCCCACCCCGGCTCCTGTCGTAGAGAAGAAGCCAACTCTTGCTGAGCGCCTTCATCAGGCTGAGGTTCGGTCAAAGTGTGAGATCAAAGCGTTCGATGCCGCCGGATCTGATGCTCAACGCGTACTCGACGCTTGCATGGCATCGAGCAAGTAAAGTGTGATCCCAGTGATCAACAACGGTCTACGCAGATGAGGAGCTGACGGACTGGATGATACGAAGTCCTGTCGCGGCTGCCGAAACCACGAGGGGGCGAGCGGAATAAGGGATGTACAAAACCGCGCCGTGCTTTTAGCGGTTATTAATTATTGGGGCACGATCTGGGGCATCTTTCACTTGTGCCGCTCGAAATAACTGATTCTAAAAGGAGGCTCGCTCCTCAGGTAGGACTCGAACCTACAACCCTTCGGTTAACAGCTAGAATTCTGCCTTGCTCGCGTTTGCTCTGCGTTGCTCTATATTGCTTGATTTCAATAGCTTGCAGGACGTTGTTTGAATGAGGAAATTGTAAGGACTACCCGCTATTTCGCGCCATTTTTAACCACTGTCCCTACAAAAGTCCCTACAGTGTTTTGGGCAATTAAATCAGTGTCCATTGTGAACGTCGCTCCTTTCCTTCAGCGCTAGCCGATCTGGAACTCATTGCACAACTGAAGAGGCGACTGCATTATTTGAAACGGCGTGGTGCCCGGCCCATTGTGGACAAAAAGGCGCTACAAAGTGCAATACGAAGAGGCGTTACAAAGAGCAAACCGGAATTGCGTGCAATTTCTATAATTCCGCAAATCCAAGAGCCCGTGGCACCGAAGGATGGACCAAAAATTACAAAAACCGGAACGATTCATCCGAGTTCGGTCACTGGTAGCGCGCGAAAGTCATTCGAAAATGGAAAGCTATTCCGGGTTCGCGAGACAACTCCGCCGGCGGTTACGCGTGATTTGCCGATCACGTTTCGGACGAAATCCAGATTGACTGTGTCGCCGAGGTCTGGGAGTTCCGTCCATTTCGCCTCAAACAGTTCCAGGCGTCCGCCTGCATCCACGACAAAATCCACTTCGCGTGTCCGGTCGCGCCAGAAGAAAAGGCTGCCCGTGCGTCCGGCGCGACGTTCGCGGTCGCGAAGCTGGGCGAAGACGAACGTCTCCCATACTGCGCCGGCGGCGGGAGATTGCCGAAGAGCTTCCTGGGAGTGAATATTCAGGAGGGCGCAAAGCAGGCCGGTGTCCGCAATGTAGAGTTTGGGACTCTTGACGATGGACTTGGTTCGGTTTGAGAACCACGGCTCAATCAATACGGCTTGGCCGGAAGCTTCCAGCATGGAGAGCCATTGATTGGCTGTCGAAGGTGCGATCCCGACATCGCGCGCCAGGTCGGCCTTGTTCAACAGGTTGGCAGAGCGGAGAGCGCAAGCGCGCAAAAACCTCTCTCGAAGTCGCGGAGGCTGCCGACATTCGCCAACGCGCGGACATCACGTTCTAGGTAAGTTGCAAGGTATGAATTGTAGAACGCCACAGAATCGATATCCGGATTCGCGTATAACTCTGGGAAACCACCGCGCACGATGGCTGTTTCGAGTTCGGTATTTGGCAGGACTTCGCGAATCTCGGCAAATGAGAGCGTCTCCAGTTCCACGATGTCGGCCCTGCCCGCCAACGATTCGGAAACGTTCTTCATCAGGGTGAACTTCTGGGAGCCAGTAAGTAGGAATTGCCCGTTGCGCGTACGGTGGGCATCGACGGCCACTTTGAGATGCCGAAAAATGCCAGGGGCATATTGCACTTCGTCAATGATGACGGGCGGCGGATGACGCTTTAGGAAGCGCTCCGGCTCCTTTTCGGCCTGCTCGGCCTCAGTGGGAAGATCGAGGGGCACGAACGCGTAACCCGGAAACAGGTGCCGGAAAGTAGATGTCTTGCCGGTCTGCCGGGCGCCGGTCAGGACAACCACTGGCCGCGTCTTCGCAGAGCGTTTCAAACGGGCCTCCACATCACGCGGAATCCACATATGCAAAATATACGACACAATCGCATATTTTACACAAGGCCATGGGGCTCGAAGGATTCCGTGCCTTGCAGCAAATCCACGCTGCAACGCATCCGGCAGCGATGCTTGAACGCGGAGAGAAGCCGTCTCGAAGGCCCGACCAGGCCGGCCGCTGAAACCCTCTTCCAAATGCTGGCAGCAGAGGCCAAAGACGACAAAGAATAACAACCCTGAAAGGGCCAGAGGTATGATCAGGAGTATGGCAACGATCCACATCTCGGCAACCGAAGCAGCCCGCGACGTCGCCGGTCTGCTGGCCCGCGTCCGCGCTGGCGCGGAGGTCGTCATCGAAGATGGCCCGCTGACCGTAGCTGTGTTGCACACGCCTGCGCCGCCGCGCCGTTCTATCGAGGAGTGCATCGCTCTGTTGCCGGAGGCTCCCCGGCGACTATCGACGAGGACTTCGCCCGCGATGTCGAAGAAGCTGTGGCTGCCCATCGTGAACCTCTGAATCCTCTGGCATGGGACTGATCCTCGACTCCAATGTGCTTATCGCGGCAGAGCGTAAGGGCAGGGTTTCATTGCGAAGTTGGCTGTCCACGAAGATGAGGCGCAGCCGAGTTGTGAAGGTGAGGGAAAAGTTAGGCAGCGATAGCGAAGAGCTTGGCGATGAACCGTGCATCCGCAACAACGTCGCCCTTTGCTACTCATCTGACTCGCCCCTTGCGGATCATGTTCACGGTTTCTATTCCTTCGAGAGTTCGCCAGGCACTTTGAAAGGAGCCGTAGCCTTTTGCCAACCAGGCCGCTTTTTGACTGTTCGATGATCTTGTTCAATGACATTGTTGAGATACTTGCACTGGCGAAGACGAACTCGGCGGGGGAGAGTACCCTCGGCTTTCAAGGCTCCATAGCAGCCGGATAGGCCGGGTTCTTGTCCACGTTGATGACGCGCGGAATGGGATTGGAGGATGAGCTAAATACTCTCTCAAAGAAGCGTTGAGCCGCGGCGGTGTCGCGGTTCGCCGTTAGCAGAAAATCGATCGTCTGCCCGGTCGAATCCACAGCCCGGTACAGATACTTGTCTTGACCCCTAATCTTATATAAGTCTCGTCGACCGGTAGCTCTTGTTCGTGCGCTTGAGATGCGGTTGGCAACGCTTGTTCATTTCCGGCGAGTAGACTTGGACCCAACGCCAGACACAACTGGCGTCCACTTCCAGGCCTCGCTCTGCCAATAGCTCGGCGACATGCTCGTAGGCCAACGGATATCGCAGATACCACCGTACGGCTTGCAAAATTACATCGCCGGGATACTGGCGGCCCTTGAACGGATTTGTCACTATTACCGGCATAGACTCTTTACCTTATCAGTCCTGATCCTGAACTTCGCAATGAAACCATACTGCCCGTTATTGGGGCAGAGCGCGAATAGAATGATCAACTTGGAAGAGGGGGCTCGGTACTAAGCTCTACAGGTGGGGTGACGCAGTAAGTTGGTTTCTTTCAGCGGCCTGAACTGCTCGTTGTACGCTGTTGTCTGAATCCTGACACCGTTCCTAGATATAACTGTAGTTGTCAACGAGATGGCGAGATGTCATTCCATTGCAACTTTTCTGCAAACCCCGGACTGTGCTAGCGGAAGATATGGCAAGCTAATCTTTGCTTAGCTGCGCTCCCTTGTCACAGACGATAGGAGCTAACCTTAGGTGAAGTTACACTGGGGAGATTCTTATGCTGACTGCATCACGGCGGATTATCGATTGCGACCGGGAAGTCTTTACGCAAAACTTCAATCGCCTGCCTCACGAAGTTCAGCACACTCTCGCAGACAATCCACTTTTTCAGCTTCCCGCGCTGGCCACTCTCGCGCATCGGATTGCCGCCAGAGAGAATCCACACCACCCTAAGGGTGATGCACATTTTGATCTGGGACCGGGCGGCGTGAATCTGCACGATGGGGCGAATGTCGATACTGGCAGGCTGGTGAGGGAAATCGAAAATGGGCAGGCGTGGGTCATCTTGAAGCATGTTGAGCGCGAACCCGATTATCGTGAAATAGCCGAAATTTGCCTCCGCAACATTTTTGACCTTACGGGCATGAAAATCCTCAAGAACATTAAATGGTTTGAGGCGAGCCTCTTCATTACTTCGCCTAACCGGGTTACGAATTATCACGTTGACCGCGAATGCTCCTGGTTGCTGCAGATCCACGGTGAAAAGGACTTTCATCTTTTCGATCGCGCCGACAAAGATGTGCTCTCCGACGACGAGTTAGAGCAGTTCTGGGCTGTCGATAATCTTGCTCCTACTTACAAACCGGAGTATGAGTCGCGCGCCATGGTCTATCGCCTCCGGCCGGGCATCGGGGTGCACAGCCCGGTGAATACGCCGCACTGGCTGCAAAACCGCAACAACGTCTCCGTGTCGCTGAATATCAACTTTCAATTTCACGATCATGTCTGGGCGAACCTTTTCAGGGCCAACTATTATCTTCGCCGCGCTGGGCTTTCTCCTGCGACTCCGGGTAAGCACGCGGCGGCAGACCGGATCAAGAGCCGTATTTATACCGCTATCCGGAAGATGCAAGATAGCGAGAAAGATCGCCTTA
>Ga0206966_1218_pt1 | contig 12951 bp, 10 predicted proteins | sample Alteio_BWOrgHeat_23_FD_152970 | JGI IMG/M metagenome (GOLD analysis project Ga0206966, IMG submission 152970) | Enriched cells from forest soil in Barre Woods Harvard Forest LTER site, Petersham, Massachusetts, United States -... | ecosystem: Environmental > Terrestrial > Soil > Temperate forest >...
ACTTGAGCGAGCGCAAACGATTCGAACGCGACCTTCGCGCGGCGAAAGAGGCGGCCGAGGAATCAAACAAAGCCAAGAGCACTTTCCTCGCCACGATGAGCCACGAGATTCGTACGCCGATGAACGGAATACTGGGCATGACCGAACTCGTGCTCGACAGCGAGTTGACCAGCGAACAGCGCGAGTTCATGGGCCTGGTGCAGCTGTCGGCCGAATCGCTGCTTTCGATCATCAACGACATCCTGGACTTTTCGAAAATCGAAGCCGGAAAGATGGAGTTGGAGATTATTCCGTTCGACGTGCGCGACAACGTCGGCGAGACGATGAAAGCGCTCAGCTTTCGCGCCGACCAGAAAAAACTTGAATTGATCTACGAAGTCGATCCCGGCGTGCCGGAAACAGTTTTGGGCGACTGTGGCCGCATCCGCCAAGTCGTAATCAACCTGGTCGGCAACGCAATCAAGTTCACGGAGAAAGGCGAAATCAGTGTGAGCGTCACCTCGAAGCAGAGCGAGTCGCCCGCCAGTCCCGTCGCCGTTCACTTTGCGATACGCGACACGGGCATCGGTATTCCACGCGAGAAACAGGCGCGCATCTTCGAAGCGTTTTCCCAGGCTGACGGCTCGATGACGCGCAAATACGGCGGCACCGGGCTGGGCCTCACGATCTGTAAACGCATTGTCGAATTGATGGACGGGCAAATCTGGCTGGAAAGCGAAGAGGGATCGGGCAGCACTTTCCATTTCGTCGTGAGGCTCGCGCCTGCGGAGGCAAGCGCTGCATCGCCGCACCCCGTCGCGCCGGAGCGCTTGCGCGAGCTCTCCGTGCTGATCGTCGATGACAATTTCACCAACCGCCGCGTTCTCGCGGAAATTCTCGCGCGCTGGGGCATGCGTCCCACGCTGGTAGGGGGCGGAGTCGCCGGCCTGGAAGCGCTGCAGAAAGCAAAGGCCGAGGGACGGCCGTATCCGTTGGTGCTACTCGACGGGCAGATGCCGGACATGGATGGATTCTCGCTAGCCGAGTGCGTGCGCAACGATCCGTCGCTCATCGGCGCGACGATTATGATGCTCACTTCCGCGAGCCAAATGGGCGATGCCACGCGCTGCAGCGAATTGGGAATCGCGGCGTATCTGGTAAAGCCGATCCGCCAGATGGAATTGCTCAGCGCGATCTGTACGGTGGTCGAGCAGGCGCTCGGCCCGGCACTCGGATCCCCGGCAAGCGCCGAGGCTGCCTCGCTCGTCGCGGAATCGACGCTGCGTGAATCGCGCCAGCGCTGCCGCGTGTTGCTCGCCGAGGACAACGAGATCAATCAGCGACTAGCCGTGCGGCTGCTCGAAAATCGCGGCTTCGAAGTGACCGTCGCGGGCGACGGCAAAGAGGCGCTGAGCGAGTTTGAGCGCGGCCGCTTTGAGGTGGTCCTGATGGATGTGCAAATGCCAAACATGGACGGCCTCGAAGCCACCGCCGCCATCCGCGAGCGCGATAAGCTCACCAACTCGCACACGCGCATCATCGCGATGACCGCCCACGCGCTGAAAGGCGGCGAAGAGCAATGCATAGCCGCTGGAATGGACGCCTACGTCTCAAAGCCGATCCGCTCCGAGGAATTCTACGAAACCATCGACCGAGTTCTCGCCCAGCCAAAGTAGATTTCCCCCGCCGCTCGTCTACATGCTCTGAGGGCGCGCGGTTGCACGCTTCAGCCCGTCCCGGTACTTAACGGAACATCCGCCCCACCGTAGGCCGTTCGCTGTATGTACGGGTTGTCCGTGACGAAGTAAGTTGGCCCCCGAAAGCTCTTCACGCGAATCCGCGAAAGAGAGGAGGAAACTTTCGCCATGCCTTTGGTCAATATTGTTCTGGTTCTGATTGTGGTGGGCGTGCTGCTATGGCTCATCAACCGCTTCATTCCCATGCAGGGGACGATTAAGTCGATTCTGAACGCCGTCGTGGTGATCTGCGTCGTGTTGTGGCTGCTCAGCGCGTTCGGCTTGCTCAGCTCGCTGAATCACATCCGCGTCGGCTCGTAGCGTCGCACAGGCCCGTCAGGCTCCACCACAAAGTCCGCCAAGAAAACAACGAGGCGGTCACCCGCAGCGCCTGAGCGCCGGTTGACCGCCTCGTTTTGATTCCGATCGCGTTTGCAAACTTCGCGGCTAAGCCGTGCGGTACTTGCGCATCAGGCCGAGCGCGACGATTCCACTCGCAAGCAGCATCAGCGACACGGGCTCAGGAGCAGGCACGGTCGAAACGTTCAGCGTGTAGGTCTCGGTGCCCGTGTCGTAGTCCGTCAGCGTGATCGGACCATTAATCAACAGCATCGTCGGATCCGATTCGGGGCCGGAGTACAGCATCACGTTCGATCCGAGCGGATTCATCAGGTTCACGTTGCCGTTGAAATCCTGAAACGCGCCGCCCGCAAACAAACTGTAGAAATACAGGCAGTCGTTGTCGGTCGGCGTTCCGTTGATCACGAGGTTGATCGGATCCACTTGAAATCCGGTGCCGTTGTCGTAATTATCCGGATCGCTCATGTCCGGATTCACCGGCAGAGCGAACGTCATCGTGATCGGAGCGTCCGTCGGGCCGCCCGTGAGCGTGTAATACAGCACCGGGTCCGTGCCGCCATCGGCCTTCGCCGTCGCCGCCGAGAAGCAAAAGCACATCGCCAAAATCGCCAAAAAAGAGAAAGTCTTCTTCAAAACTCACCTCGGGACCTTTGATTCCTCAGTCCAGCGAAGCCGCTGGGTCGAGCGCTCGGGGTCCCGTGAGCGCTCGCAGGCATACTAATTGCACTCGCATGCCCATGTGGCGCGGCGCTAAGTCCTTTCATTCCAGCCGTCTCAGCGCCCTCTCCGGCGACGGCAAGAATTTTCCTTCTCTCCGTCGGACAATTGCTTCCCTGCCGTTGCGGGGGCGACGGTTTCGCGTGTTATTCGCCTCAGCGCGTGGCGGGCCGCCGAGGTTATTGACGCTCCCCCACAACTCTGTAACCATGTGCGCGCTTCGCCCCCGGCCCGCGCCCAGTTCTTCAGAGCCGCTCACCACCCAGGAATCAGGAGAAATTCTTTTGGCCGCAGCAACTCCCTCGAAATTTAGCCAGCCTGACGCTGTACTCGTCGGCGCGGGAATCATGAGCGCCACGCTCGCCGTGCTGCTGAAAGAACTCGCGCCAGAAATGAAAATCGCGATCTACGAGCGGCTCGATCAGCCCGCGCAGGAAAGTTCGAACGCGTGGAACAACGCCGGCACCGGCCACGCCGCACTGTGCGAGATGAATTACACGCCCGAACTCAGCGACGGTACCGTGGATATCTCGAAGGCACTCGTCGTCAACGGCGAGTTCGATCTATCACGCCAATTCTGGAGCTACCTCGTAAAAAAAGGCTGCATCGGAAATCCCGAGGATTTCATCCATCCCGTGCCGCACATGAGTTTCGTGCGCGGCGCCGCGAATGTCGCGTTCCTCAAAAAACGCTACGAGACCCTCACGCAGCACCACAGCTACGACGGCATGCAGTACTCCGACGATAAGAAACAGATCGAGGAGTGGGTCCCGCTGGTGATGGAAGGCCGCGCTCCTTCCGACAAAGTCGCCGCGACGCGCATGCCCGCCGGAACCGACGTCGATTACGGTGCGCTCACGAACATTTTGCTCGGCTCGTTGAAGAACACGGCCGGCTTCGAAATTCACTACAACACGCGCGTTTTCGATTTGTGCCGCAACGACGATGCTTGGAATGTCGAGACGCGCAACGAAAAAACTGGAGCGCACGAAGAAATCACGACGAAGTTCGTGTTTCTCGGCGCAGGCGGCGGTTCTCTCCCGCTGCTACAAAAATCAGACATCCCGGAGGCTTACGGTTACGCCGGCTTTCCTGTGAGCGGCATCTGGCTCCGGTGCGACAACGAAGCCCTCGCCAAGCGCCACTGCGCGAAGGTGTACGGCAAAGCCGCGGTCGGTTCGCCGCCGATGTCCGTGCCGCATCTCGATCTTCGCCACGTGGATGGCAAAATCTCGCTGCTCTTCGGTCCCTACGCCGGCTTCTCGACAAAATTCCTGAAGCACGGCTCGTATCTCGATCTTTTCGGCTCGATCGATCCGGAAAATGTTTTGCCGATGCTCGCGGTCGGGCGCGACAACATGTCTCTCACCGAATATTTAATTGGCCAGGTGCTGGAGACGATGGAGAAGCGCTTCGCCCTGTTGCGCGAATTTTACCCGCTGCTCGAGGAATCTGAATGGCGCGAAGAAGTCGCGGGGCAGCGCGTACAGATCATCAAAAAAGATCCCGTGCATGGCGGCATCCTTCAGTTTGGCACCGAACTGGTCGGCGCCGCGGACGGATCCATCGTCGCGATGCTGGGCGCGTCGCCCGGTGCTTCGACTTCAGTTTTCATCATGCTTGAGGTAGTTGAGAAGTGCTTCGCAGCCAGGCTCACGCCTTCCGGCTGGCTGCCCAAATTGAAAGAAATGATTCCGTCCTATGGGCAGTCGCTCGCCGAAAACAGCGAACTCTACAAAACCGTGCGCGCTGAGACTTCCGCCACCCTGAGGATCAATCCATAGCCGTAACGAAAACCATGATTAAAGCCTACTATCTCTCCACCGGCCCAGACGGCCACTCGCACGTTATCGAAGGCAGCATCGTTTACAACGAAACTCTCCCGGTCGAAACGGTTCTCTACGAAGAGACGCCGCCACACGCGTCGCTCGACTGGCACTGCGCGCCAACCACGCAATACGTCATCACGCTGTCCGGCGTTCTGGAATTCACCACGCACACCGGCGAAACATTTACGGTGCATCCCGGCGAAGTACTCATCGCGATGGACACGACAGGCTCTGGTCACAAATGGCGCCTGATCAACGACGCACCGTGGAAACGCGTGTACGTCGCGTTCGAAGCCGAGACGAAGATCAGCTTTCAGCCCGGCAACAATTCTTAACCGCGCGTTGTCCTCGCCCAGTAAAAAATCGGCCGCCGACGCACCGAACGAAATCAGTTGGGACGCACCGTCATCGTGTCGAATCGACTCGCGGACGTCTTGGTGGAAGTTCTCTCGGGTGTGGGCGTTGAACGCGGGCAGCAAACCAGTCCGACAGGAGGGAAACACGCGCGCAAACTTTTTTCACGGAGGATGTTTTGAGTTAGGACGTATATTGTGCTCACCGCGTGGCTTAAGCGCTCTTGAAATGACCCACAATACGATCGGCAATCAATGATTCAATCGTGAAACCGATTCCGATCACCGGTATGAAAAAAAACGCCTTAGTCATTACGCCCGGCAACGCAACATCCAACCCGAACAGGGCCCACAAGTATGCCGCGTGCATCGGGATCGTCGCGAGCAACGCTTTCCACGGCCACCGCGCGCGAAAGCGATTCGAAAACTGTGCGTAGAAATTCGCGCCGTAAAACAAGACCGACGCAGTAAGCCCCTGAAACGTCTGCACACTGAAACGGCCGCCGAAGATCTTGTACAGAAGCGCTACTGCGAGGCCGCCGAAAATCGCCCATCCGACGCGATCAGTTCTTTTTTCGTTCTCAATGTCAAATCCAGGTTCGAGGCGCTGTCCAAATAGGGTAGGCATGGGTGCTAATGGCCGTTGTAGCCCGCCGCGGTATCACGAGTCACTCGTATGCCGGACCATGCGATCGTGCCGATCGCAACCGATTTAACAACTGGTATCGAAGAACGTGCGAAACAATCAAAGTCGCGCGGCCAAAAGATTGTCGCGTTCGCAGCTACCGCGTGATTACTGAGAGACGCGTTGAAAGACAGAAAAAATATTCAGTAACTCAAAGAAAATAAACGGGTGAGCCTGTAAGCCGGATTCTGTTCGCGCTAAAACTCTCGCTCCAGCGCGTGACGATCATTCCTCTAGGCGACGGATCGCTCCGCCGCTCCAGCAGCCTACCCGAGGGTCGCCGCTCCGCATCGCAAGGGATGCGGAACTTTCGGGCCGGGCCGGCCCTCCCCTCCTATTTGGCCTTGCTCCACGCGGGGTTTGCCGTGCCCCGAATGTTGCCATTCGGGCGGTGGGCTCTTACCCCACCTTTTCACCCTTACCAAATGCGCTGGACCGTAACAGGCCTGCCTTGGGTTTCCCGTCGGCCGGCCGCCGAGGTCGCAAGCTCACCGGCGGTTTGCTTTTCTGTGGCACTTTCCGTGGCCGCGCCATCGCTGCGAACCTTCGCCCGCCTCGACGCGCAACCCCCTGGCGTTACCAGGCGCGTTGCCCAACGCCGCCGGCCTCGCGACCGGTCAGCGACGCTCCGCGCTCTCGCGAGGCGGAACGTTTCGGAGTCCGGACTTTCCTCCCGCGCACAAAATGCGCCGGCGATCATCCAGCTCACCCGCTCGTTCAATTATAGCTGATTCGCTAGGAAGTTCCCGGTGCAACATCGCGCGTATCGTTAAACGCATCACTGGAACCGTCCGGCCCCGCGCTCGCGAAGTCACTCACCGTGACGTCCGGCGGCCAGAACCGATACAGCACCACGGCGAGCACCGCCCACAGCGCGTACATCGCGAAGCTCGGCACGCTGTTCATCCAACCGTTGAAATAAAACGCATTCATCAGCCCGTGCGAAATTCCCGCCGGCACCACCGATCCGTTCGCGCGCAGCGTCAGCCACGAAAGTACGAAGCCCCACGCCACGCAGTTGAACATGCGCCCGGCGAACTGCGTCGCAAAACTAATCGCAGTTGTACTCGCGCCGAACTCCCCCGGCAGATGGAACGCGCCCCACACAATCCCCACGAAAAATACTCCGCGGTACAGCCCGTAGCGCGAAATGAGGCGCGGCTGCAAATACCCGCGCCAAACGATCTCCTCGGCAAGCGCGGAAATAATCACCAGCAGAAACGGCCATTTGAATTTTTCGTATGCATCGAACAAACGGGGCGTCTGCATATGACCGTACCCCGCTTGAGCCCAACGCACGCGCGCGACGGCGAACCACACAAGCCCCGGAATCGCAGCGAGCATCAGCGGAAACGCTATTCCCAGCACGGTTGCGTCCAGTGGCGGAAATTTCAAGCTGCGGCGAAGCGATACCAACCACCCTGCCCCAACCGCAAGAATGAACAATCCTAGAAAAGGAATCGCGGTCAAAAATTCTGTATACAACTCCGACAAAAGTAGATTTGTTGACTCAGCTCGCAAGAAGGCCGGATTCGCAATTGCCACCCCAATCGACGATGCGACTAACGTTATTGGCATAGCGCAGGCCACCATCGCCGACGCAACTCTTCGCGAGCGGAAATCTTCGTCAGCGCCCCGCGCTCCGGAAAATCGCAATGGCATTGCCAGTTCGCCCGACCGAATCGACCGGCTTGCGATCCAGATGAGCGTCACCGCCATTACAGTCACCCAAAATCCCAGCCCCACGGTCGCAACGAACGAATCGAGCCGGACGTTCTCCGCTATTCCTTGCGGAAGTTGGGCCTGCCCTACGTCAGGATATTTTTGTTTGAACCAGATCCACACACCGACATTGCCGAGCCACCCCGCCACCACCGGCACAAGCACGTAACGCCGCAGCCACTCGATCGGATTCGCCTTGGGGAAAAAACAGAAATGCAGCGCCGCCGCTCCGCCCACATACACCAACGCCAGCGTAGTCACAGTCAGCGCACGAAAAATCCAATACGCTTCCGCTTCCTGACTGCGCGCAAGCGCAAGGCTCCAATACCGGAACGAGGTCAACCGGAACACTGTTAATAGGAGCACCGCGCCGAAAAGCAGCGCCAACTGCTCAGGCTGCTCGGGCAAGCACGCTCGGACGAACCGTATCAGTTTTTGAAATGTAGGAAACGGAGTAGGCGCGGAATTGAGCTGCTCGGCTTCGCTCATGCCGCACACTCTACCGAATCGCGCCAGAATTACAACAGCAGTTACTATCCGCCGAAGCTAACTCGTCACATCAAAAGCTTCTCGAACGCCGCCTCGTTCAGAATTTCCACGCCCAGCGTCTTCGCCTTGTCCAGCTTCGACCCCGGATCCTCGCCCACCACCACGTAGTTCGTTTTCTTGCTTACCGAGCCGCCCGCCTTCCCGCCGTGCGACGCCACCAGCGCCTCCGACTCTTCGCGCGACCGGTTCGACAGCGTCCCCGTAAACACAAACGTCATCCCCGCAAATCGCGTGTCCTTCAGCTCGCGCTTCACGCCCTTCATGTTCACGCCCGCGGCCGCGAGCCGCTCCACAATCTTCTGGTTCACCGGCTCGGAGAAAAACTCCGCCACGCCCCCCGCAACCTTAGGCCCCACCTCATTCACTTCCTGTAAATCCTCGAGCGTCGCCTTCGCCAGCTTGTCCATCGATCCAAAATGTTCCGCGAGCAACTGCGCCGTACGCTCGCCCACGTACGTGATCCCCAACGCGTAAATCAGCCGCGCCAGGCTGGCCTTCTTGCTCGCCTGAATCTCATTCAGCAAATTCTGCGCGGACTTCACCGCCATCCGGTCCAGCCCCGCCAGCGTATCGAGGTCCAGGTGATACAGGTCCGCGTAGTCCTTCACGATTTTTTTGTCCAGCAGCTGCACCACAATCTTCTCGCCCAAACCGTCAATGTTCATCGTGTGGCGCCCCGCAAAATGCAGCAGCGATTCGCGCATCCGCGCCGGGCACGTCACATTCACGCACCTGTACGCAACCGCCTCCTCATCCTTATGTATGCGCGTCCCGCACACCGGACACTTGTCCGGCATCTCGAATTCAACTTCCTCTTTCCCGTGCTTCACCACGCTCAGCACGTGCGGGATCACTTCTCCGGCGCGCTCCACCAGCACCGTATCCCCCGCGTGAATGTTCAGCCTTCGGACCTCGTCCAGATTGTGCAGCGTCGATTTCACTACCGTCACGCCGCCGATCTGCACCGGCTCGAAGACCGCAAACGGCGTCAACACGCCCGTCCGCCCTACACTAACCAAAATTTCCTTCACCAGCGTCGTTTCTTGATGCGCCTTGTACTTGTACGCGATCGCCCACCGCGGTGCCTTCGACGTGAATCCCATTTCGTTCTGCAGCCCGATCTCGTCCACCTTCACCACGATTCCATCGATCTCAAACGGCAGCTTGTCTCGCCGCGTGTCCCACCTCGTTATGTATTTCTCCACCTGCTCGATTCCCTTGCACTGTTCCCAGTCGTCGCTCGTCTTGAATCGCAATTCCCCCAGCGCCTCCAGCGATTCCGAGTGCCGCTTCTTCGGCGGCTTTCCGTCCACCAGCAGGTAGTACGCAAAAAAATCCAGCTTTCGCGACGCTGTAATCGTCGGATCGAGCATGCGCACCGCTCCCGCCGCCGCGTTGCGCGCGTTTGCAAACCGCTTCCCGCCCGTCGCCTCCTGTGACTCGTTCAACGCCTCAAACGCCTTCCGCGTCATGATCGTTTCGCCGCGCACTTCAAACGTCGCGGGCAACCCCGCCTTCTTCAGCAGCGCCGCATCGATCGTCAGCGGAATCGTCCGGATCGTCTTCGCGTTCGGTGTCACGTCCTCGCCCATCGTCCCATCGCCGCGTGTCACCGCACGGGCTAGCCGACCATCCTCATATTGAAGCGACATGCTCAGCCCGTCGAACTTGTGCTCCACCACGTAATCGACCTTTTCGCGCCCCGTCAGCTCCCGCACTCGCCGGTCAAATTCTCCCAGTTCCTCGAACGAGAACGCATTGTCGAGGCTCATCATCGGCGTCTTGTGCGCCACCGTCGTGAACCCTGCGCGCGGCGTTCCGCCCACTCGCTGCGTCGGCGAATCCGCCGTGCGTAGCGCCGGAAATTCGTCTTCCAGCTTCTTCAGCTGGTTCATCAGCTTGTCGAACCCAGCGTCGGAAATCTCCGGCTCGTCCTGCACGTAATAGAGGTATTCGTGGTGCCGGATTTTTTCGCGCAGTTTCTCGATGTCCTTCTGCGCTTCTTTCGCTTTGGAAACGGCCATGGAAAATCCTCGCGTGGGAACCTGTCAATTCACTCGTGGCATGTATTATACAATGCGCATTCGCCGCGCTCTGCCGCGCGCGCACATTACGGAGAGATGAACGAACAGCAGCTTCGGTCCACGCGCCCCCGATGCCTCGCGACATTCGCAACGCACTGCTGATCTACAACCCCACCAGCGGCGGCCGGCGTCACCGCCGTTTCGCTGAGATCGAAAAGGCCGTGCGCATCCTCGGCGACGAAGGCGTGAAAGTCGAACTCGCGCCCACCGATTCCGCCGGCCACGCGCAAGTAATCGCCGCGCAGGCCGTCGAGCAGCACCGCGAACTCGTGATCGGATGCGGCGGCGACGGCACGATCAACGAAATCATCAACGGCCTCGCCGGCAGCCACGTTCCCATGGCGCTGCTCCCCGCCGGCACCGCCAATATTCTCGCCAAAGAACTCGGAATTCCCTGGGACATTCCGCACGCCGCGCGCTTGATTCCCGATGGCGTTGTGCGTCGCATCGCGCTCGGCGTCGCTAAACATTTGAACGGCGCCTCGTCCGCTTACGTCCCGCCAGGAGGCCGCTATTTTCTCAGCGTCGGCGGCGCCGGCCCCGACGGTGCGATCGTCAATGCCGTCGATCCTGAGCTGAAAAAGAAAACTGGCGTCCTCGCCTACTGGGCCGAAGGCATGAAGCAGCTCGTCCAGTACGATTTCCCCGAGATGATCGTGCACTCGGGCGGCCGCGAGCGTCGCGCGTCGATCATCGTGATCGGCCGCACCGTCAATTACGGCGGCCCGTTCAAAATCACAACCGGCGCGAATCTCTTCGATAACGAATTCGAAATGCTCACCAATGCAACGCGCAGCCGCTTCCGCTACGCAGCGTGTCTGCCCGCGCTGTGGCTCGGCAAGCTTCGCTCGATGGACGGCATCGACGCGTGGAAAGACGCGGAAGTCGTCTGCGAGCCCGCCACCGACAAAACCGTCTTCGCACAAGTGGACGGCGAACCTATCGGCCAGCTCCCGCTTTCGTTCCGCGTCGTCCCCGACGCGCTTTCCATCGTCACGCCCGCCACGCTTACGGTATAGTTCGCGCGCAGCACGCGGAACACTCGTGGACCCATTCACTCACGCGCTCGCATCGCTCACGCTGGCGCGAGCAATTCAAAATCATCTGCCGCGCCGCGGCTACGCGATGCTTCTGGTCGCGGGCGTTGCGCCCGATCTCGATTGGCTGAGCTACCTCTTCGGCCCCGCCACTTATTTGCGCTTCCACCAGTCGCTGTTTCACTCGTTCGTCGGCGTCGCGTTCGTGATTTGCGCCACAGCTATCGCGTTTGTCGCATTCGACCGGCGCTACCTTCGCCGCATTCACCAGCGTGACGTCGCCCCGCTCCGGCTCGCGCCCGCACTTGCTGTGTGCGCGTTAGGCGCCGCGCTTCATCTCGTTCTCGACGCAACCACCTCGATCGGCTTCCAGCCGCTGTTCCCCTTCCGCGTCCATTGGCTCGCGCTCGATTGGACGCCGCGTTTCGAAATCTGGATCGTGCTCATCCTCGCCGCGGCGCTTCTGATCCCTGATCTGATCAACATGGTCAGCGAAGAAATCGGTGAGCATCGCAATGCCCCGCGCGGCATCCTCGCCGGCGCGATCGGCCTCGCTGTGCTCTTCCTTTATATAGGCGCTCGCGGCACGCTCCAGGGTCGCGCAACCAACCTGCTTGACTCCCGCGAATACCAGGGCCTTGCGCCGCTCGCCGTCGGCGCCTTCCCCACTACCTCGCCTTTCACCTGGCGCGGCATCGCCTCCACCGAGCAATCGCTCGACGAAGTGGATGTCCCGTTCATGCCCGGCGAATTTTTCGATCCCGAGCGCGCGGTCCCGCACGCCAAGCCCGATGAATCGTCCGCCATCGACGTTGCGTCCGGCGCCCCTGCTGCGCGCGCGTTCCTCGCCTTCGCGCGTTTTCCTCTCGCCAGCGTCACCACCACGGACATCGGCGCGCGCGTCCGCTTCCGCGACCTTCGTTTCGAATACAACGACAAATCGCCCGACAATCTCGGCGTCGAGATCGTCGTCCTTACGAATGGCCAAATTATCGATCAGAAGTTTTATTACAACGCGGAGGGACTCAGCGAGTGACGCTTCACACCGGCGGGGATATTATTTGACAGGCGTAGGTTTGAAAGCGAGGCGCGAAGCAAAATAAAGCACCACCGCCACGCCCAACATACCAAGTACCACAGCAATGCCGTGAACTTTCAGAAACGCGAGCGCCGCGCTTCCATACTTCACGGCGAAAAATCCTTCCAATCCGTACCGCAGCCCGCGCCCTAGCAGAATCGCCATAATAAAAGTTCGCACCGGCACCTGAAACACGCCCTGCGCCAGCACAAACGGCTTGAACGGAAACGGCGGCGGCAGCACCGCGGGCAGAAACGCGCTCAGAAACGCGTTGCTATCAACCCACTCGCGGATTTTCTCCGCCTTCCCTTTCGCGTGCCGGTGGAAATACGCTTCGCCGCCTTTTTTCGCGAGCGCGTACAGCAGAATGCAACCCGCGAGCGATCCGGTGGCCGCCATAAAAACGTAATACGGCGTCCGCGCCGGATTCGTCGCGCACAATTCCATCACCACTGCATCGGGGAAAAATGGGAACGCGAGGATGGACGAATCGAAAAACGTCACCACGAACATGCCCAGCCCGCCGAACTTCAGCACCAGCGCCTGCATCCACAAAAATGCTTTGCTCTTCACTGAACTTGAGGAATCTCCCAGGATTTCGCGCGGAGTTGCGTCACAAAAGTGTAACAGAAGTGGAATAGCCTGCCGCGCAGGCTGTTCTCGGGCGAACGGACACGCACGTTAGTCCGCTGCGTCACGTCGGCTCTAGACCTACACGACGACCAACGCCGTCATCCAGAGGCCCGTTCACGGGCCGAAGGATCTCTCTTCGCTCTCCGTCGCCACATCTCCCCCGTCAAAATTCTCGACTCCGCTCACGAA
>Ga0206966_1219_pt1 | contig 12911 bp, 12 predicted proteins | sample Alteio_BWOrgHeat_23_FD_152970 | JGI IMG/M metagenome (GOLD analysis project Ga0206966, IMG submission 152970) | Enriched cells from forest soil in Barre Woods Harvard Forest LTER site, Petersham, Massachusetts, United States -... | ecosystem: Environmental > Terrestrial > Soil > Temperate forest >...
GCAGCGCATACCGGACCGCGGGAAGTACGACGCGGCGACGGTGTTTGCGATTTTGGACGCGGCGTTCGTTTGCCACGTAGGATTTGTGGTGGACGGGCAGCCGTTTGTGATTCCGACGAATTTCGCGCGCGACCGCGAGAAACTTTATTTGCACGGATCATCGGCGAGCCGGATGCTGCGGACGCTTGCGGGCGGCGTGCAGGTTTGCGTTACAGTGACGCACGTGGACGGCCTGGTGCTGGCGCGGGCTGCGTTCCACCACTCTGTGAACTATAGATCCGTGGTCGCGCTGGGGCGCGCGGTGCTGGTGGAAGATCCGGCGGAGAAGATGCGGGCGCTTGAGCTGTTCACGAATCATGTGGTGCCGGGGCGATGGGATGAGGTGCGCACGCCGACGGAGCAGGAGATGAAGGCGACTTCGGTGCTGTCGCTGGATTTGAAGGAAGTGAGTGCGAAGGTGCGTACGGGCGGACCGAAGGACGACGCGGAAGATTACGAGCTGCCGATTTGGGCGGGCGTGTTGCCGTTGACGGTGAATGCGGGCGAGCCGGTTGACGATCCGAAATTGACGGTGAAGGTGGCTGTGTCGCCGAGCGTAAAGAAACGCGAAGCGGAGCTGAAGAAGTAGGAAGAAGTGGATCGTGGCTAGAAAAATCGGGCTCACGCGGAGGGGTACTTCAGCGGCTAGAGCACACCCCACTGGGAGTGGGGTGCAGACAGGCTGAGAGCCTATCCCACGATTGAGAACTGACAGAAGCAACGGAGAGGCGGCCCAGTGGTTTGAAGACTCGACCGTTCCCGAGTTTAGTGGCAGCCGCAGCCGCCACCACCGCAGCAATCGCCTCCGCGCAACGATGCAGACGAGCCGGCTGAAGATTTCGCGCTGTTGCTGTGCGCGGCGAACACTGACAGTTGAGTCGTGTGTTTAGCGCTCGCGCATTTCGGGCAGGTGACCGGCGCGCTTTGATTCAGGACGATGCGCTCGTAGCGCTCGTTGCAATCGTGGCAGACGTATTCGTAGATTGGCATGCACCCTCCTGATTCACTCGCTGTAGGTCATTATGTACAACCCATACACCGCCAGGAACGAGGCACCCTGCGCAAGTATCAGGAGAACCCGGCCTCGGCCCTTACCAAAAAGGGCGCCGCTTGTTGCCAAAACCCAAGCGAGGGCGGTGGCTTCGTTCCAAATCGGCCACGCGCCGTCGTGTCCTTTGCGCGTGAACGTGAAGTGGGTGACCCAAATCGCGAGCATTAGGGCCGCAACAACCGACGCACCCATCGCTACGCGGAAAGTAATGCTTCGGAACGGCGACAGTTCATTTCTAAGGCGATTCTTCCAGACCAAGCAGACGATAGAAAAGAGTATCGCGTACGGAAGGTACTACATCGCCACCAGTCCAACCCACATCGCCAGTCGGCCCATATCGCTAGGATAACAACCGCGAGGTCGGCGCCTAAAATAAAACAGCCCCGAATTTCTTCGGGGCTGTTGGTGAATCTGCTCGAAGTGAAGCTGTGATTAGTCGCCTGCGACGGGTTCGGCTTCGGACTGAGGAGCGGCCGGAGCGATCTGCACGGGCTTCACGGTTGCGCCAGGAACTGCCATCTGAATCTGCTTGATGGTGCCGATCTGAACGACGGGTTCGGTGGACTTCTTGAGAACGAGTTCTTCGTAGATGCGGCGAACTTTGGCCGCTTCTTCGAAAGCCTTCTTGCGGCGGATGCGATCTTCTTCGGCCGCGGTCAGGGGGATGTCGTGCTCGAGTTCACGAACGCGCGCGGCATCTTCAGCGTCGATGCGGAGCGAGTGCTCGTAGGAGCCGAGGTTGACGTTCTTACCCTTGGCGAAAATCTCGTGCTTGCCGTGCTCCTTGTACCACTGGGCCACGGTCGCGTTCTTGTGCATATTCTCGATGATTTTGCGCCAGCCCACGCCGGTGTTGTACGCGCAGAAGGAAATTTCACCCTGTTGCGTAGCGTAGGGGATGATGCACATTTCGGTGCGGCGGAAGTCGTAGTTGAAAAGATCCTGGAACCACATACCGGCGATGAAGAGGAAGTTCCAGGGATCTTCTGCGCGGCGCTTCATGGCGTCTTCGTAGGTGCGATCCGGACTGGTGCGTCCGTACTTCTTGTCGGCGTTCTTTGAGAGCGCCCAGGTCTTATCGAATTTGCGCCACAGGTCCTTCAAACGAAGGCTGGCGGGCGCCTGGAACGGGCTGTAATTCTTGAGCAGCGCGAGCGCCATCATAAAGTTCGAGAAGCCCTTGCTGCGCGCGGCGTCCGTAATGTTGAGGACGTCTTTGGTGAGCTGCTTCGCGTTGAGGAAGCGCGGAACCGGCGCCCACTCCTTGGTTTCCTTGTTGATCATGAGCGCGGTGCCGACGCCGCAGTTCGGATGGCATCCGCAGGAGAGCGAACCCCACTGCGAATCCTGCCCGTGAACGTGATCGGAGAAACCGGCGAACGTGCTGATGAACGAGATGGGGAACCAATCGCGCGTCGGTTCAACGGAGCCGACCTGATTGCTGACGTCTTGCGCGAGGTGCGAAAGGGTGTAGCGCTGGCGGATGCGGCGTTCCGGAGTGATTTCTTCGTCACGGCCGGTGAAGGAAACAGGCTGGAACGAAACGAAGGAAATCTTCTTCGGATTTTCCATCGCGAACTTCACGATGGGTCCGACCTGGTCGTTGTTGACGTTGTTGACGATCGTGGTGACCAGCACGATTTCGATGCCGGCTTCGTGCATGTTTTCGATCGCGCGGAGTTTCACGTCAAACAGGTTGCCGACTTGGCGGTGGCCATTGGCGTCGTTGCCGATACCGTCAAACTGAAGGTAGGCGTAGCGCATACCCGCTTCGAAGGCCTGCTTGCAGAAGTCCTTCGACTTGGCGAACTCGATGCCGTTGGTTGCAGCCTGCACGCTGTTGTAGCCGACTTTGCGCGCGAAGCGAACTGCATCGAGGAAGCGCGGGTGCATCGTGGGCTCGCCGCCGGAGAACTGCACGGACATCTGGCGGCGCGGCTTGATCTTCGTAGCGTTTTCGAGAATTTCCTGAATTTCTTCCCAGCTGAGTTCGTGGACGTAGCCGACCTGGTTCGCGTCCATGAAGCAGGGATCGCACATCATGTTGCAGCGGTTGGTGAGGTCAACGGTGAGGACCGAGCCGCGGCCATGGCGAACAGTGCTGGAGCCGTGGCGGTGCAGGCCTTCATCGTTGTGAGCCGGGATATCGCGGCCGGGGAAATTCGATTCGATCCACTGAAGGAACTTGGCATCGACAGCCATCAGGTCTTCATACTTTCCGTGGATGGGGCATTCTTTCACCATCCAGACCTGGCCGTCGCGCTCGATGATCTGAGCTTTGATCTCGCCGACTTTCTCGTGAACGAGGTCGGTCCAGTCCTTATTGCCGTTGATGATCAGGTCGCGCGCTTCGCGCACACAATCAGGACACAGAGAGTCCGTGGTGCGCGGCCAGCCGAGCGTGGGCTTCGATTTTTCCCACGACTTCAGCAGCGGCTTTTCCGACCACTTCGGCGTGAAGGACGGATTGGGATTGTACTTATTAAAGAACTGAATCGTGTCGAAGGTCACGGCTGCAGTCTTGCAGAGCGCCCAGTCGAACGATTTCCAAATCTGATTGCCTACTGTCTTCGGCATAGAACTTCATCTCTCCTTGAACAACGCGGGCGCGGAAACCAGTTCGAATCAACCTTGATTTCCAGTGACGGTAAAGCCCCCCAGCCCGTAAGCGGTTAAGCTACCAGAGTTTGCCCGGAATCAAACCAGGGGTCTAGGACCCTGCGTCCAAAGGTGCAATTCGGGCATTGAACGGTATCTCGGTGCAGCCAATGGGACGGGGTACTAGAGCCAAAATGAGCCAAATCGACCCCGAACGGGGAACGGTGACGCCGGTCACTTGGGTACGGTTACTCATTGTCCCGTAACTTAGATGATGCGATGCGCGGAGACGCGTCCGGAAATTTTTGGTGATGTTGCGTGCTGTGGAAAATTTGCCGCACCGGATGGGGGTGCGGTTTACGGTTTAATCCGCGTTGAGCGGAGTGCGAAGAACGCCGATGGCGAAGTGCGCGAGGTGCGGCGCGTCGTCGTCAAGCTGGATCCAGCGGACGACGCAGTGGTCTTTCAAGTATTGAGAGACCTTGGCTTCGCCGATGCCGAGATGTTCAGCGAGCTTGGACTTCAGGCCGCTGCTCGATTCGAAATTCGGGCGACCCGGGCCGCGCTGCGGCTTCGCATTCTGGCGGCTGCCGCCGCGAACGAGATTGCCGAGGCCGACGCGGAGCGTCTGGCAGGATTCGACGTAGTACGAAGTGATCTGATCGGAATCGCTGAGCAGGAAAACGCCGGGGCCTGCGGGCGCGGAGTCAACGTCGTCCATTTTGTGGAGCGGGCTGGCGACGAGACGGCGCAGCATCGAATCGAGCTTGGCCATGCGCGAAGCGAGAGCAGGATCGCCTGCGCGGCCGTGCGCGGTGCGTTCGGACGGAAGCATCGGGACGGCGGGTTCGGATTCGGTGCGGCGAGGCGCGTGATCGTGTTCTGCAGCATAGGCTGAGGGGCGACGATCGCCGGGCTCGGAGCGGAAATTTGGCGCGTCGTGACGCGGAGAGTGCTGCGGTGCTGCAGTAGGTGCGGCGGGCGCAGATGCCGCTGGCGCTGGCGTGCGATTTTCGGCGAATGCCTGCGCGGGCAGAGCGGTTCCCGTCGGGCTGGCTCCTTTGCGGCGACGGCCGCGGCCACCACGACGTCCACGGCGGCGCTTCTTTTTTCCGTTGGCGCCTTGCGCTGCGTCGCCATTTGCGGGCGCGCCGCCAAGAGTTTCGGCCTGCGATTCGCCTTCGGCGGAATCTTCTGACGAATCTTCGGATTCGTCGTCGGTCTCGTCTGATTCGTCTTCCTCGTCCATGGCAATTTCGCCGACGGCGAGCTGCTTGCGGGGTTCTTCAGTATTCACGTTACCGTTGGATTCGCCTTCTTCGGATTTTTCCTGCTCGTGTGCGTGCGCGGCGGACTTTTCGCCAGGCGCCGGAATCGGCGCGCCGAGGCGGGTGAGTGCGTCTTCGGCCTTTTTCTTCCAGTCGGCGCGGCGAAAACGCTCAGCGGAAATGGTGTACCACTTGATGGCCTCGTCGAGATGTTCGGCCTTTTCTTCGACGGCGGCGAGCTCCCAGGAAACCATCGCGTCGCGCGTGCGTTGATAGAGTTCGTTGAGTTTGGTTCGCGCGTCCGTGCTGTTTTTGGCTTTGCGGATGCGGGCTTGTATTTGTCGCCAGTCGGCCATCGCGGGCATTGTAGCAGCGGATTGCGAAATGCGCCAAGCTGCGAACGGGATGGAGCGGAGTGATTAACATGCAGCGATGGTGCAAGATGGGGCGATGGAGCGGGTGACTGCAGGGACTATGAATGCGGCGGAGAAAACGCGGTGGATTCGCGAGCGGGCCCGCGAGTTGGGGTTCGATTTGTGCGGCGTGGCGTCGGCGGATTTGGTGGGAGAGTCGCCGGAACTTGTGAAGCGATTGCCGGAGTGGCTCGATGCGGGCTACGCGGGGCAGATGGAGTATTTGCACGACGAGCGGCGCAGCGATCCGGCATTGGCGCTGGAGGGCGCGCGGAGCGTGGTGATGGTGGCGCTGAATTACAACGCGAACCGGCCGCACTCGACGGATGCGGGCGTGTACGAGTCGGCGGATGGCGCGCCGCGCGGGTGGATTTCGCGTTACGCGTGGGGCGACGACTATCACAAAGTTTTGTGGGCGAAGCTCAACGCGCTGGTGGCGGCGATGAAGGCGGAGTGGGGCGACTCGTTTGGAGTGGACGCGCGAGCCGACAGCGGGCCGGTGCTGGAGCGCGTGGTGGCGAAGTATGCGGGGCTCGGCTGGCAGGCGAAGAATACGTGCCTCATCAACCAGGAGCTGGGGTCGTGGATGTTTCTGGGCACGATCCTCACAACGCTGGATCTCGAGCCGACTTTGACGCGGGACGATCCGCCGGCGCCGGATTTGTGCGGAAGCTGCAGGTTGTGCCTGGATGCTTGCCCGACGCAGGCGTTCGTCGCGCCGTATGTGCTGGATGCGCGGAAGTGCATTTCGTATCTGACGATCGAGTTGCACGGCGCGATCCCTTTAGAGTTTCGCGAGCCGATGGGGCACGCGTTAATTGGCTGCGATATCTGTCAGGACGTATGCCCGTGGAACCGGAAGGCGCCGGTGACGAAGCTGGCGCAGTTTCAGCCGCGGACGGTGGACGTTCGCGCGGCGACGGAGACCGCGCCGGCGGTGCAGGCGGAGTTGGTGGCGCCGGAGGTGGAGTGGATCGCGTCGCTGACGCAGGCGGAGTTCAGCCGGATTTTTACGCGGAGCGCGGTGAAGCGGCCGAAGTTGCGCGGGCTCGTGCGCAACGCGTGCGTCGCGTTGGGGAATGCGAAGCTGCAACGCGGGAGTGCGGTGTATGAGCGCATCGTGGCGCTGCTCGAGAGGTTAAGCGTGTCGGAAGATTCGTTGATCGCGGAGCACGCGCAGTGGGCGCTGGCGCGTTTGCGCGGAAGGTAATTTCATGAGCGCCAGCGCAGAGTGACGGGGCCTTGCATCGGGTGGCGCGGCGGATTGCCGGAGCGGCGGGAATCTTCGAGAGCGGTCTTCAGTTCGAAATACCAGCGCGCCTGGCGGTCGGCGTCGTCGATGAGCATCATGCGATCTTCGTAGCGCAGGCCGAGCGCCTGCTTCTGAATCACTTCAATATCCTGGCGGATGAAGCGCGGGCCGAAGACGTTGATGATGAACGAGACGACCGGAAACCACGGCAGGATATTCCACGCGGCGCAAAAATCAAGGCGGCAAAAATCGCGGCGAATGGGCGTGACTGTGGTGCGACTGGAGAGCCAGTAGTTCCCTGCCCGGATTTGCTCGAAGCGCTGATTCGGCAGCACGAAATCGATCGTGGTGGTGGCGGGCTCGCCGGTAAGAAATTTCAGAATTTTGTACGGCGCGCTGTTGGCGGACGGCGCGTGCGGGCTCATGCGGAAGCCGTTGGGAATTGGCTCGAACTTCTTTTCTTTTTCGCGAATGCTCTTGCGAGTGCGCCACCACCAAGCCTGGTGCACGAACGGACCGTGCGCGGGATCCATCAAGCCGATGATGGCTTGATCGACGCCGCAGGGAAGATCGGCGTAGAGGTGCGCGATTTTGTAGCTCGCGCTAAAAGTGGGAAGCTCGGGCGCGGGCGGTGGAAGCTGTTCGAGTCCGCGGCCGGCGGAGTTCGTCATGAAGGCCCAGATGTAGCCGTCGCGCTCTTCGCACGGGAAACTGCCGGCGTAGATGCGATCGCATTTCAGTTTTGAATCGGGCGTGAGCGACGGAATCTCTTTGCATTGGCCGGTGTGTGCGTCGAATTTCCAGCCGTGGTAGGCGCACTCCACATTTTTTCCGTCAAACTGGCCGAAGGAGAGCGGGAAGGCGCGGTGCGGGCAAATGTCGCGCATCGCGAAGGGCATTCCTGCGGAATCGCGGCCGAGTACGAGCGGGACTTCGAGAAGCATGGCGCGCGTGAGCTTGTTGCGGCGGACTTGCGTGCTGCGCAGCGCCGGATACCAAAATTCCCACAGCATTTCGCTGGCGCTTAGTTGGCCGGAGGCGGGACTCATCGCGGCCATCGTATTACAGCGATGGCGTCCCGACCAAGGCCAGGCGACGCGCGCGAATCTTGAGCGTTACGTGCGGGGCAGAGGTGGCGGCGGAAAATTCAGCTGAGGTGGAGGCGGCTTGATCACTCCGAAGCGGCGCGCGACGGAAGGCCGCTCGAGAACGATGAATGTGCCGACGCCGAGGAGCGTGCCGTACGGGATTTCCAGGCAGGAAAGCGCGGCGATGATCATGCAGAAGGTGCGCGACTTGTGTTGCTTGAGGTTGCGGCCCGCGAAGAATTTCAGCGCGGCCATCGCGAGCATCGCGACGAAAAGAACGATGCCGATGGCGCCGAAGATCCAGCCGAGGAATTCGGGCGACGGCTGATTTGCATTCGTCGCGCTTTCCGCTTCCGCCGATTTGGAAACGGCGAGTCCGATGGCGGCGCCCATCATCGCGTAGAACAGGCCGATGAATGAGAAGCACGCGGTGATCGCGGCGGAAACGTAGTAGCCGATGGCGAGCAGGCGAAGATGTTCGTCGTCGAGGACGGCTTGTTGCGCGGGGTCGTAGGGCATCGCGGTGCTCCTTCGTCAGCTTTCGGGCAACGTTAGCACGACGCGACTTCGGCGACGCTATTGTTCGTTACACCGGCGAACGATCGAGCGGCACGATGAATTGAATACCCTCGACCTGTTGTTTTTGGAGCCGTTCATCGTTGGTGACAAAGAGGTCGGTGCCCGCCGCTGCCGCGCACGCGAGCTGAATCGCGTCTGGCGCGCTGATATTTCGGGCGGCCCTGAGCCTGGCAAAAATCATTGCGGCATCAACATCGAATGGGACTACGAGCGCGGTCCGTGTGATTGCTGCTTCGAATCCTTGCACCAAATCCGGGTCATTGATGCGGATCGGCTTCACCAAAACCTCACCAAGAGTTAAAGCTGACGTCAGCAATTGGTCGCCGCGAGCGCGCATCTTTTCGCGAAGGTGTGCGACCCGGTCGTACATTGCGCCCTTGCCCTCGAAAAGGTAGATGAAGAGATTTGAGTCCCAAAATATCCGGCTCACTCCCAACCCTCGCGGAGCTGCTTGATGTACTCATCAGGATCCTCATCTTGCCAGATATGTTTGCCGATTCGAGCCATTCGCATCAGGGGGTCTTCGGTTTGAATCGAGGCGCCGGGATTCGAAGCCCAACTTGCGTACCAATCCAGCAGAGATTCGTATCCCTTTGGCATTTCCTCAGCCACGGGGAGGACTTTGGAGCCATCTCTCTTCAAGTTGTACGGGTCGCCGGGACGAAAAAGTCTCCGCCGACCCGGCGCCGTTTCAAACAGCATTCGATATCGGCCAGGATCGGGAGGGCGATTCGCGACGCAGTGCTGGAGAACGTGGACGTAAACTCCGGGGCGAAGCGCACCGGCGATTGCCTCACGCTCTGCACGCTTTACGATTGCCTCAATGGGGAAATCGGGCGCGGTCGCAAACTCCTGATGCAGCAAAGCTGTCGCGATCCAGACTTCGTCAGCGACCTTTACAGTAGGTTTCGGCGGTGCCAGACGCGATGCGTTCATATCACTTAGCCTAGGTAGCGCTACTAAGTATTACCTAGTAGTATTACATTGCCTTCGTGCGGCGTCAAGAGACGCGGCGAGCCGTTGACAGTGCGTTCGCCTAGCTATATTCTAGGTTTCGCTGTGTTTGCCTCGTTTCATTAGCGATTCCCTCCGGCCCGTTCGCGGGCTTAGCTGTTCCCTGAGTTGCACCCACACCAACCTTTGCACCATCTGACATCCGGCACGATTGAGGCATCGCCATGGCGAATTCCAAGCTTTTCGAAAAACTTGAACAGATTGAAGTGAAGTACGACGATCTGGGTCAACAGCTGTCGTCGCCCGAAATACACAATGACTCGGCGCGGTTCCAGAAGCTCGCGAAGACGCACGCGGATCTGGGCGAGATCGTGGAGAAATATCGCGAGTGGAAAGAGATACAGAAGGGCCTGGTCGGCGCGCAGCAGATGCTGGTGGAAAACAGTGACGACGCCGAGCTGAAGCAGATGGCGCACGACGAGCAGCACGAGCTTGAGGCTCGCACCATAACCGTGGAGCGCGAACTGAAGCTGCTGCTGATGCCCAAGGACCCGAACGACGACAAGAACGTGATCGTGGAAATCCGGGCGGGCACGGGCGGCGACGAAGCTTCACTTTTCGCGAGCGAACTTTTCCGGATGTACTCGCGGTTCGCGGAAACGCAGGGCTGGAAAGTGGAAGTAATGGAAAGCTCGGCGTCGTCAATCGGCGGCATGAAGGATATCGTGGCCGCGATTCAAGGCAACAAGGTGTATTCGAAATTGAAATACGAAAGCGGAGTGCACCGCGTGCAGCGCGTTCCGGCGACGGAAACGGCGGGACGCATTCACACTTCCGCGGCGACGGTTGCCGTGCTGCCCGAGGCGGACGAAATCGACATCAAGATCGAGGCGAAGGATTTGCGCATCGATACCTTCTGCTCGTCGGGACCGGGCGGACAGTCTGTGAACACGACGTATTCAGCGGTTCGCATCACGCACATTCCGAGCGGCCTGGTGGTGTCTCAGCAGGACGAAAAATCGCAGATCAAAAATCGCGCGAAGGCGATGCGCGTGCTGCGCGCGCGGCTCTACGAGCAGGAGCAGCAAAAGCAGCACGACGCAATCGCTGCAGAGCGCCGAGGGCAGATCGGCTCGGGCGATCGCTCCGAAAAAATTCGCACGTACAATTTCCCGCAGAACCGCGTTTCCGACCATCGCATCGGATTGACGCTTCACCAGCTCGACCAGGTGATGGAAGGAAAACTTTCGGGTCTCGTGGATCCGCTTTCTGCTCACTACGAGTCGGAACGTCTCGATAAGGAACTGGCCGAGGCGTAAACGCGCTTCGCGGACGCTTTCACGCAAACGCAAATGCCTGCCGAAGTTCCTCAACAGAATGGACACGCAGCGGTGGATGTGCGCCGTGCGCTCAAAGACGGTATCGCGCGCCTACGCGACGGCCATATTTCCGCTTTTACTCTCACCGCAGAAGTGCTGCTGATGCACGCCACCGGGCGCGACCGCGCGTGGCTTTTCGCGCATCCCGACGAAATTCTCGATGCCGAAGTGGCGCAGAAATACTTCGCGGCGATCGAGCGGCGCGTGGCGGGCGAGCCGACGCAATACATCACGGGCAGGCAGGAATTCTGGGGGCTCGAGTTTGAAGTGGCGCCGCCAGTCTTGATCCCGCGACCAGAGACCGAGCACGTGATGGAAGCCGTACTGGCGCGGCTCGGCGAGCGCGGGCTGAAGATCGATATGAAAACGGGCGCGCCGCGCGAAACGATGTACGTCGCGGACGTTGGAACCGGCTCCGGTTGTCTGGCCGTGGCGCTCGCGTACGAGCTGCCGCACGCGAAAGTTTACGCGACGGATATTTCCGCCCCGGCGCTGGAGATTGCGAAGCGCAACGCGGAGCGAAACGGTGTGGCGGACAGGGTTACGTTTATCGAGGGCGATCTGCTGAAGCCGTTTCTCGCGGCAGGAAGCACACTGCCGCGAGAGTTCGATGTGATCGTCAGCAACCCTCCTTATATAGGTCGCGACGAGGAGCTGACGCTCGAGCGCGAGGTGCGAGACCATGAGCCGCACTCGGCGCTTTTCGCGGGAGCGACGGGGCTCGAACTTTACGGACCGCTCGTGGAACAGGCCGGCGTGCTGCTGAAGGATCGCGGCATTCTGGCGCTCGAGCTGGGCCACGACTCTGACGATTACGTTCGCGATCTTTTTGACAAGCAGAGCGGCTGGACCAACGTGGCTGTGACGATCGACCTTGCCGGAATCCCGCGCGTGCTTGCGGCGCAGCGTTCCCGCTAAGCGCTGAGCGATTGCGCCGGATTCGCGCGGCGCGTTACCCTCAAATCGGTTCCCTGCCATGCAGAAGCTCGCCCAATTTCGCGCGAAGCACGACGAAGCGCTCGCGCCGACGGCCGAATCGCCGACGCCGATTCTGCACGTGGATATGGACGCGTTTTTCGTTTCGGTGGAGTTGTTGGCGCGGCCGGAGCTGATTGGCAAAGCGGTAATTGTCGGCGGGGATCGCGATCAGCGCGGCGTGGTGACTTCGGCGAGTTACGAAGCGCGGAAATTCGGCGTGCATTCGGCGATGGCGCTGCGCACGGCGGCGAAACTTTGCCCGCACGCGATTTTTCTGCACAGCCACTATGAGCGGTACGGCGAGTATCACGACCGGGTGGCGACGATTCTTTCGAAGTACTCGCCGGTTGTGGAGATGGCGTCGATCGACGAGGCTTATCTGGATCTTTCCGGGACGGAGCGGATGCACGGGCCGTCGCTCGCGGCTGCGGACAAATTGTTGCGCGAGATTACCGCTTCGACTTCGCTTCCCTGCTCGGGCGGCCTTGCTGCGACGCGGCTCGTAGCGAAAATCGCGAGCGATCAGGCGAAGCCGCGAGGCCTCGTGTGGGTCGCACCGGGAAGCGAGCCGAAATTTCTGGCGCCGCTGCCCGCGAGGCGAATTCCTGGAATTGGAAAAGTGACTGACGCCGCGCTGCAAGATCTTTCGATTCACACGGTCGAGCAACTGCAGGCGCTCTCAATCGAAAAACTCGAAGCGACATTCGGACGCTGGGGCACGGCGCTCTATCGCAAAGCGCGCGGGATCGACTCGTTTGAATTTTTCCTGGATGCCGAGCCGAAGTCGGTGTCGCACAACCAGACGTTTGGCGAGGACACGAAGGATCGCGCGCTGCTGGAATCGACGCTGAGCTTTTTGTGCCAGAAGGGTGCGAAGCGTATGCGCGAGGCGGGACTTTACGCGCGCACCGTGACGCTGACCATTCGCTACGCGAATTTCAAGACGATTACGCGAAGCCACACGCTGGCTGAGCCGTTTGATGTGGACGCGATTTTCATGGAGACGATTCGCGCGCTATTTCAGGAAGCGTGGGACGGCAAGGCGATGCTGCGGTTGGTTGGCGTGGCGCTGACGCAATTTTCGGGCGCGCCTGGACAACTCGATCTGCTGGATGCGGACCGTCGCGAGAAGCTCGACCGGCTCGCGAAGACGACGGACAAGCTGCGCGACAAATTTGGATTCACGAAGGTTCAATTCGGCGGTTCGCTCGCGCCTCCAGCGGCGAAGAAACCCGCGAAGCCGTCGAAGTAGCGAATCAAGCGCACCCGCGCGTTTGAACGATGCGCGACTGCGCCAACACCAAGCCTGCTC
>Ga0206966_1215_pt2 | contig 12892 bp, 9 predicted proteins | sample Alteio_BWOrgHeat_23_FD_152970 | JGI IMG/M metagenome (GOLD analysis project Ga0206966, IMG submission 152970) | Enriched cells from forest soil in Barre Woods Harvard Forest LTER site, Petersham, Massachusetts, United States -... | ecosystem: Environmental > Terrestrial > Soil > Temperate forest > O...
AGATGACCACGCAACCCGGCCCATTAGCCATTTTTAGGGCCTAAATCATCGACGACGATATCGCACTCCATGTAGCATTCGGAACGATCGAGGCTACGGTCGAATAGCTCATGGGGAGTAGCACTGCTGTGACAAAGAACGGAACTGTCCAGATCAACACTGTGGTCGGCATCTCTTTGCTCGGTATTACCTCGCTTTTTATCTGCTTACTCGAAATATCAGCGTCATTCGGCACGGTATTTGCGCAAGCAGCCTTGCAGCCGCTGCCCACTTTGCCGGTGTTTGCGCTCCACCCGGAGGGACAGCTCTCCATCTCCGGCGAAGCTGTTCCTTCGCGGCCATTCTCGGTCATCGGTCCTCGGGGAGCGGTTCTCGGGCAGCAGGACGGCTCCTTCGAAGCGTGGCTATTTCCGTGGAAAATTCTCAGCGACATGCGTATTTCCGCCGAGGTCAAGAACTATGCCGTGCCCATCGACGTGAATGAGCACGCGTCGTCGATTGATGTCCGGCCGGACTCGACAACCATCACTTTTTCGCACGCGAATTTCACCGTGCGCGAAATTATCCTCGCTCCCAGACCTGCTCCCGAAGGCGCCGGGGCGCTCGTTCTCTATCAGATCGAGGCCGTGCGGCCCATGACTCTCACTTTCAGCTTCGATCCTGTCATGAAGCGCATGTGGCCTGCGCCCTCGGATGACCCGCCCTCCCCAGAGTGGGTCAAGACAGGTAATGCCAGCGGCTTCTACATTCTTCATCTCAACCTCCCCGATCATGCCGCGGCAATTGCGATTCCTACCGCGGAGCCCGGCATCCTTCAGCCATACCAGGAGCGTGCCCGCGTCTACCCGCTGCAGTTCGTTGTGCACTTCGACCCAGTGCGCGACGGGCATACGCTTTTTCCGCTGTTGATTACTCTCGGGGATAGCCCGGCGAACTCAACCAAGGAAGCCCTGGGGCAGCAACTCTTCGAGCTAGGTAGCTCCTTTCGCTCGATCTATGAGGAAAACCAGAGATATTATCGCGACTTTCTGGAGTCGCACACCAGCATTGACACACCCGATCAAAAGCTGAACGAGGCGTTCTCCTGGTCGGTCGTTTCGATCGGCCAGCTTCGCGTACAAACCACTCCGAGCCACGACGAAGAGGCTCTCACCGCGGGATTCGTCGGCTCCGGCGATTCAGCGCGTCCTGGCTTCGGCTGGTTCTTTGGCCGCGATGCCCTGTGGTCACTCTACGCAGTGAACAGCTACGGGGATTTTGAAACCACGCGCAAAGAGATTGAGTTCCTTCTTCATCGCCAGAGCCCGGAAGGCAAGATGATGCACGAGTGGTCGCAGACGGCGAACCTGGTCGATTGGAGGAGCCTGCCATACGAGTACGCGTCTGCCGATGCCACACTTCTGTTGCCGATGGTGATGAACGACTACCTGCGCATCAGCGGAGACCAGGCATTTGTGACCGCGAACTGGGATGGCCTGGCTCGCGCCTGGAAGTTTCAAAGCTCTCACGACACGGACGGAGACGGTATCTACGATAACTCTCAGGGTACGGGCTGGGTTGAATCCTGGGTGCCGAGCATGCCGCATCAGGAAATCTATCTGGCTGCATTGGATGAGCAGGCCAGCCTGGCTCTCGCGAATATCGCTAGAGCTGCTGGCCACGGTGAAGTTGCTCATGCCGCCGATGCTCGCGCGGCGCATATCCGCGAGCAGATCGAAAAAGAATATTTCCGACCACAGACCGGCTTCTATGCCTTCAGCTGGAACGGTAATGGCTCGATCGGCGCCAGCGGCCGAACTGACGACACGGCCACCATCTTTCCTTCCGTTGCCTGGTGGGATTGGTCCTACGCGCTCGATCACAGTCAATCGATGATGAGTCGTTGGGCTTCGGATGAGTTTTCGACCGACTGGGGAACGCGCATCCTGAGCGATCACGTCAATTTTTACGACCCCATCAGTTATCACCAGGGTACGGTGTGGCCGCTCTTTACGGGCTGGGTTTCGGTGGCGGAGTATCGCGCCGGGCATACCCTCTCAGGCTACGCTCACCTCAAGCAGAATGCAGGTCTGATTTGGTCGCAGGATCTCGGCAATGCGACGGAATTGCTTTCCGGTGAGTTCTTTCAGCCCCTTGGACGCAGCACGGCCCACCAGCTGTGGTCCTCGGCCATGGTTATCTCACCCATCATGCGCGGATTGTTTGGGATTGAATGGAATGCCGAAGCGAATGAACTCAGTGTTACTCCAAGCCTGCCGGCTCAATGGGACAAGGCAAAGCTCTCAACGGTCCCCCTCGGTAAAGAACGAATGGACCTTGAGATAACACGTGAGAATGAAATGCTACTGATCCGGTCTACGGGACCCGCAGCTTCGGGCGTGCGTCTTAAGTCGCGCACGCCCGAAGCGCAGTTCTCAAATGGCGTACTGCATATTCCGCTGCCCGCGGTCGAGGTGGGGATGATCCAGGAGCTCCCGTCACCAGGCTCTGTTACACAACAGATGAAAGTGCTCGACCAGCAAGCAACGTCGCACTCGCTGACTCTGCGGTTGGCGGCGCCTGCGAAGAGCACGCAGACTTTATTCCTGCGAATCAATCACAAGCAGCCGACCCTGCGCGCGACAGGTGCAGAGATTCCGGATGCAAACGCGCCATTGCAAAAGCTACAGATCGAATTTGGGCCAGGCGCGGGCTATGTCGAAAAAGAAATAACCTTCAGCTGGTAAATCAGATTCAACAAGGCGAAACGACAACAGCCATCAGATGACCGAGGTAATCTGATGGCTGCATGTTGAATGCCGATATATTCCTTGTATCTAAGGCAGTTAACCTATCAAATGCACAGGCCATCCAGGTAATCCGGTTCGAGGCGTTTATCTTATGCCTCTGTTATAAAGAACGGATTACACGAATAATTGACATATCAACGATTAAATTGCACTAATACTTAACATATCAGGCATGATACAAACACATATCTACGAAGTAGCACGAGATTTACTTTCTGGAGAATCCGCCATGTCTATGTTCAAAAACTTGCTTTTGCTGCGAATGGTCGTTGCACTTGCTTGCTCAACCGCCTGTGTATACGGGCAAACGAACGACTCTTCCAATGAGCTGGGCTCTATCGATGAGGTGTCCAGCGCGGCTAAGCCTTCCCGCGCAAATGTGGACTTAAAAATATCCCTGCAATCGGCAGGCCCTTCGAATGTGACAGATAACGCGATTAATCATTCGGGGGCGGACGCAAGCATAAAAATCAACGCTTGTATCACGGCCGTCATCGCCCGTGGGGGAGGCATCTGCGATGCCAGCGGACTGGACGGCACGCAACATATGTCACAGGAGATACGGCTCGGCAGTTCCGCAAGCGTGGCTCGTCGCACTGGCATCACGCTGCTCTTACCTGATACGGCTGTCTGGGTGTGGCATCTTACCGACGGTTCCAGCTGCGGAATCTATCAGTACAGCAGCACCTCCCTCCTTGGTCATCAGCCGGGTGGTGGCGGCAATCGCATGGTCCTTGAGGCGAGTTCGGGATCGCAGATGGATTCTATCTACTGCACAGATTCGAACGGAGCCGACTATGTCCGGGCTGAAGGATTTTCGGTCTGGAACAACCAGGCCGGCAGCACCTTCACCAATGGAGTGATACATATTCGCGATGTAGTGGATCAGAGTCGATTTACAGGTATTTTTGCGGAGAATTATTATGGGGATGTCTGGCACATAGAAAGCGCCTGTTGCGGAGTGACGTTCGACGGAATTCAAGGCACGAGCAACGGCACCCCTGGCCTCTCAAACGGCGCTGCGGGGGGCGTTCCGCTTACCATTGGACCAGGTAAAGTACGCTCTGTATCTTTCCGCGACTCTGGGTTTAATGCGCCAGGATCCGGTTATCCAGACATCATGATTACCGGCGAGTCTGCGGTGATGGGCGTGAATTTCTATAACACTTATATGGAAGGTAATGGCGCGGTAGATGGCACGACATCCATGGTCTACATCGGGCCGTACGTTGGGCCAGTTCACTTTTTCGGGGGCATCGCCAACACCGAACAGGGCACGCTTTCGACTACAAAAACCGTCTTCGAGAACCACGGCTTCGATCTCGACGTCCCCGGATTCGAGATCATTAATACTACACTCGGCATCAATGATGTGACAGCCCACATCAAGGTTCCAGTTTGGGATTTTTCCGGCAATCTCGGGAGCATTTCTTCGTATACCACCAAACACTGAGACCGACGTCCAAAGTCCGCGCTTGTGCCTCTGACTATGACTGGGCGTAACCGCCCGCTAGCACAGATTGCGCAGCATTTTCATTCTCCGCGGAGATAAGCAGATCTATATCCTTTGCACTATAGGTGCTTTTGATTTGCGCGTCGTTTCCCGCGAGTCGCGCATTTGTGAGAAAGAGCCCGTTGTCCTGGGTCCCTGGCACAAAAGGAAAGTTGAGTTGACGGTGCAGGATTTGCCTGATTTTGAAGCCGGATCGCAGTGCGTTTACGTGGAGCCAGATGTCATCGGCCTTGGGACTGACATGCTGAAACTCTGTACCAGCCCGTTTCAGTATTCCCAAGAAGCGGGTTGGGTAAATGCAGCCGGATACGCCGGTCGCAAAGTTGCGATAACTTGGTGTGATTGACTTACAGTGGGTCCAATCAAGATATGGCCTTATGGTTCCACCGGCAAGTTCTACGAAGTGGGCTCGGAAGCAGTTCACCACACTGGAATTTTGATCGTGGGCGCTTGCAAGGCCAGCCAGCCACCACCGGTTATATATAACATCGTCGTCAGCTATGACCAGTGGCGACTCAAAGCAATTCTCAGTCAATAAATACGGATAATACTTGGTGTGTGGCCCGTAGTTTTCTGTCAGGCGTACCTCCAGGCCACGCCCTTCCAGGCGCAGAAGGGATTCCGGCCTAGTGCCAAAGGCTTTGGCGTCGTCAAGCCACAAGATGAGCCTCGATGGCAATACAGTTCCGGCGGCAATCGCTTCCAGCGCAAGATAAACAGAGTGTATGCGTTGGCCGTGCGTGGTCATCGAGACAACTGGACCACCGGCCGCCAATACCGGTGTTTTTGAGTTTAAGTTGCTGCGGTGCAAGGCTTTGAGGCCGAACTTAGCAAGCTTCATGTCTTGTCTTGATATGAAGACCTGCAACCGCAGCGCGCTGGTTGATGCACCACGCCAAGGACTTTGCATACTCTACGCTCCGCGTGAGTTGAATCTTATGTGGGCAGGATTGCTTATCCTAAAACCATCTCAGGGTGCGGAAGCCCAAAGATCACGGTTCTGGCACTCAGCTCATCCTGGCTGACAACGTTAGCGAAATCGATGCACGTCTTATCGGGTCCGAGAGCTTGCAAGGCTTTTCTTTCGGAGTCATTGACCTTCTTAAGCAGGACGACGACTTCGTTCCTTAACAGGTCTGACAAATCGGGCGTCAGCAGTTTCCAGATGTGAGGAATAGTTTTCTCGATGAAAGTGAGATTGGCGCCGTGGATTGTTTCGGCCGAGATAGCGGGCTCATAGATCGTTACACGGATGCCCTTTCCAAGAAGCCTCTCAGCGAGCTCAACAGCAGGGCTCTCCCGAAGATCATCCGTGCCTTCCTTGAACGTGAGCCCAAACAGGCCGATGGACTTTGCGCCGGTGTTTAATACCAGATCGATGCAGCTCTCCAAGTGTGCCTTGTTGCTGGGGAGAATGCCCTGGATCACTGGCGACTGTAGGCCCCGATGACGCGACTCCGCAACTACTGCTCTAAGGTCCTTGGGCAGACACGATCCGCCGAAAGCAAACCCCGGCTTCAAATACATCGGAGAGATATTCAGTTTCGTATCCATGCATACGATCTCCATAACGCGTCGCCCATCGACATTGAGGGATTCGCTTAGTTGGCCGATCTCGTTCGCAAACGAAACCTTCAACGCATGAAAGACATTGCAGACGTATTTAACCATGCACGCTGTGGGAACGTCGGTGTAAACAATCGGCGCTTCTACTTTGGTATAAAGCTCCGCGACTGCATTGGCCGCCCAGCTATCGTTGTGGCCAATCACGACCATTGGTGCTTCGTAAAAGTCCCGGATGGCCGTACCTTCGCGCAGGAATTCGGGGTTATAGCAAAACTGTAGAGTTTTGCCCAAGCGTTTGCCCGCCGCCCGCTCAAGAAGTGGAATCAATTCTTCTTCGACAACATGCGGCAATACGGTGCTGCGCAGGATAACGATGAAGGGCGCGGTCCTATCCCTGAGGGCCTCTCCGATGGACATTAAGACCCCGCGCAAGGCGTCCAGCTTAATCTCGCCCGTTCGCTCGGAAGGCGTACCAACACAGATCAGGGCTAAGTCGGTTGCGCTGATCGCTTCGACTTCGCTGGTAGTCGCAGTCAGACTACCGTTGTCACTCGCCTGGCCCAGGAGTTCTTCGAGCCCTGGTTCAAAAAAGGGAGCGCGTCCACTCGCAATGGCGGAAACCTTCCGCGCATCAATATCGACGCCCACTACCTTATGACCATCTTGCGCCAGGCAAGCTGCCGATACGCAACCAACGTACCCTAATCCAAAAACACTTATCCTCATCCCGTCTCCTTGTGACTCTTTGTGATGCGTATTTTTCCGATTAGCGATTGATTTCCACCTGACAGTGCTGGTTAACGGCTCTCTGTCTCCGGCGCGGCGAGCTTAGCCGTATCCATTACCGGCGAGCGTTTATAAAAGGCCAGGCATCTCTTGATTCCAGTACCGTAATTCTCGATCATCGCCTCCATCGTGTATTGCTTGCTCGATTCTTTGGCTCCCCTGCGCAGCCGCTCCATCGTGGCCGGATCGAACATAGTCTCCAGGATGGCGGTTGCGAAAGCCTCCCGCTCATGCGGCGCTATATGGCCATTCCTGCCGTCGACCACATAATCTATCTCCGGAGGATGGGTCGGCAGATCGGTCACGAGCAAAGGCAGCCCAGCAGCGAAGCTGTCTACCACAGCCAAGCCCGCTGTGCCGGCCAGCATGAAAACGTCGGCCATCTTGTAGTACAGGGCGCTCTCGCGTCCGAATTTCCCGCCCAGATAATGAATCCAGGGCTCGTCGGCTATCGCATTTTCCAGCCATGGACGGTCGGGCCCATTGCCGATTATGACCAGATGGAATTCCGGACACTTCTGTTTCACCAGACGCGCCGTTTCAATCAGCATGGGTATCGACTTGATCTCTGCAAGCATTCCGCAATAGAAGCCGATTTTGTTCCCGAGAGATCCGGTGAGTGCCACTTTCGCATCGCGCACCTCATCCTCTGAGATATCGTCAATGAGCCTGCTCAACTCCCCGCTGTCAGTGGCATTCTGAACAACTGTAATGTGTTGTGCCGGCATGCCCTCACCGCGTAAGTATTCCGCGATCGATTCGGTGTAAGCAAACCACCAGTCCACGCAGGTGAAGAAAGGCTTCTTAATCCGCTCGGCAAACTCAGAACGAGTGGGATGTTTGTTGGGGCCGAGACCCCAGAACGCAACCCGCTTCAACTTAAGAGCCGACATGAGCAAGAGCAGCGGATTGACCAGGAACTTCACCTCCGACCCGGTAATGACCAGGTCGGCGCTTAATATTTCCTTCCATAAGTGCTGATAGAGAAACCGGCCAAAAAACCAGTGCCCCTTCACGTTAAGGCCAACAGAAGAGGGAAGGTCCACGAGGCCCTTGCGAGTGGGTTGCTGAGGGTTCGCGTTGCTGTAAGCCACTTTCAGTCCAATGCCATCCTGCTGCAGCGCCGCATGGAGACCGGTAAAGAACGGGATGCGGTAGTGTTTCACCTCTGCTTGTATAATAAGGACCCTTGGCATACCCATATCCTATCGTTAGTATTTGTCTATTTTACGATGACGGCCAACGCATCAAGGCTGCTTTTGTTAGAAACTAATCTCCCGCGAGCAGAACAGGCTCATGTGTTACTAAGTCTTCCTCTTGTGGTGGTAAGGCCGTTTTATAACTCCTTTCAATCGTGACGAGTGAAAATAGCACAGCTGAATATAGTATCCAGATGAGCTGGTTAGGGGTGACGATAGTACCTTCGTCCAACTGATATAGAAAAATCACGCAGAGAAATGCCAATGGCCACATCGACTCTTGCCCGGGATCTCGTCGTATATAGCGGACTGCTCGTCTCATCCCAATAAAGAAGGCCGCGAAATAGAGAAAGAGACCCACTCCACCAATTTGCAACGCGAGATCGATGTATCCGTTGTGAGAATGGGGGAGGTTATCCCAGTTTATAGCTTCGCGCACCAGTCTACCCGGCCGAGACAGCTGGCTCCAAAATGCGGCAAAGCCATACCCCCACACCGGACTCTTTTGGACGAAGCGAAGCGTCTCCCTCCAGATCGGCGTACGTCCAGTCAGAGTGGCGTCTTTGCCCAGCAAGGCCGTCGTCTGGTCCAGGTTTTGCAAGACATAGGAAAAGGCCAGAGCGAACAGCGCAGCCAGCGATGAACCCAGAACAATAAGCGTTGCCCGTCGCCAGTGCAGCACTTTGGAAAACCCAAAAACGAACAACATAGTCGTCATGATGAGCAAGCCGCCGGCTGACCGGGACGCCGCGAGCAAAGCCATGATCATCACCATCAGCATTGCAAAGGCCACGGAACTCCGTCTGGTGGGACGAGGACGACTAAGGAGCACGATTCCCGTTAGAACGATGAGCCGAGCCCACGTATTCTTATTGACGACGATCCCATTCCACGCGCCGCCAGGCTCAAAGTCCAAATCCGGAACCACGCCGGGGAAGAAGACCTGTGCTATCACTCCGAGTACCATCACCGTCGCCAGGACCATCCAGACAAGACGTAACTGTTCGCCGATTGAGTAGCGGCGAGCGAAATCAAGACCAATCAGCGCGGACAAAAGGAGAGGCAGGCTCTTGGAAAGAGTCAAGCGCGGATCCACCGACCAGCGAGTGGAATAGATAGCCAGAAGCAGGAGCAGGGCAAAGCACTTGTTGTATCGAAACAGGCCCAGGACCTGGCGGTAGCGGGGAATGAGGCGCAGTATGACAACCAGGTAGATACAAGCCCAGAAAACCTTCATCATTGGCGATCCCTGAGGATCAGCGCCGGCGCTGCCCATAGTAAGGGCCTCCGTCGCTCCGCTGGCCACGAACAAGACGACGAGGAAAAATAGGTCCGTCAGAAGCTTGCGGGAAATTCTCATGAGTAATGCCCCATAGGAAGAGACAAGCCGTGCAAAAGACATCTCGCGACCTTGCAATCAACTGAGATGATCTGGCTCTCTCTTCTGCTTTTTGCTTTCCACCGTCGAGTGGAGTGTTCCTGTTTGGCTGCGTTAATGTCCAAAGCGCCGGACAGTGCTCCAGATCGTCGCTCGAATGAGCACTTCCGACCTTTGCGGCAGGGCGAGATCTCGTAGGAATGACTCAACACGCTGTTTGTAGCTGGATTCCAATCCCCCGCTTGCCCAATGCACTCCCAGGCCACGAGAAAAGAGCTTAAGGGCCAGCCGCTGTAAAGTTGGCCATTGTTCATAGAGGCTGATACCGGTGAACAATTCGATTTGGGCACCCAATCGCATTTTCTTCCCATCAACGCGTCTGGTATAGGCGTTGTTGCCATGAATCCGAAGCAATGTACATTCGCCGGATTCCATCCAGCCTTCGCTTGCGGCCAAGGCGGTGTATTTGATATAGCCGTCACTCGTGAAGTTATTGTATTCAGGCATCGGCAGAATGCGAGTGAGAGTCTCCCTTCGAAATGAAAGACCGGAAGTCGCTGTTGGAACGAGTGGAGGTTTGCCCGCCGCGGTGATTGCGCGCACGTCCCACTTCCCGCTCGCGTGAGCTGTCGGCCACGGGTACCGCTCTCCCGTTCTGTCATCGAACTGACGCACGACATCGAAGCACCAGCCCAGGTCTGGATTGTCTTCGAGAATCTTGACCACATGCTCAACTTTTTCGGGCTTGAAGAGGTCGTCGGCATCGAGAAAACAGATGATCTCTCCCCGCGCAGCAACGAAGCCTGCGTTGAAGGCCGACGCCTGTCCACCATTGTCCTTGAGGACTGCTCCGATCCTGTCACCATAACTGGCGATTATTTCGCGAGAGTTGTCGGTCGAACCGTCATCAACGACGATAACCTCCGTCTTGGGATACGTCTGTGCCAATGCACTGTCGATTGCCTCTTCTAGAAAGCGAGCATAATTGTAATTATTGATGAGGATGCTAACCACAGGTCCGCTGTTCATAAAATTGCTTCCTCCATGATTGCTTGCACGGGCTGCCGCTTTCGCGCCAGAATCGCAATCGCGATGGCGAGCAGGCAAACCAGCGCAGCATCGCTGGCGATGCTGGACCATGCAGCGCCGAGCCATGAGTAAGCCGGAATGAGCCAAAGGTTGATGAGGATATTGAAGACGGCGACAGCGATCTGAATGGAGGTTCGCAAACGCTGATGTCCAGCGCCTGTAAGAGCGTCCGCACAAAAGGAGTGGATAGTCTTAAGCAATGGCAGAACAGCGAGCCAGCGCAAAGCGCCTACAGCGCGCGCGTATTCCGCACCCAGTACATGTGGCACAACCGGCGCAAAGATCAGCAGGCCAATCATCACAAGGACAGCAAAGCCGATTGCCTTTGGCAGCAGACGCCGCATATAGACGCACGTTTCTCTTATCCCCCCCTGATGACCGGCACGAAAGAAACCGGGGTTGGCCGCGGAGAGTATGGAACGCAGAGGCACAAGGCTAACGTCGATGATTCGGTATGCAGCGCCGTAGATGCCGGTAGCCGCGAGATCTCCAAGCTTTGCAAGCATCGTTTTGTCGATGTCGTTGTAGATACTCTGCGCGGATTGGCCAACAGAGAAGAAGAAGCCCTCCTGAACCTCGGGCCAGATTGCTCTCAGCTTGAGCGAAGGCCGATCGAGTACCTTCAATCCCCACACCAGAGCCACAACCGAGGTTGCAAATGTTGCGACCAGGTAGGTTGCAGCCCAATATTCAATCGTTGGACGGCGTACCAAGAAGATCAAAACTCCTAGTCCGATAAGCCGGGTCAGGCTCGACCATACATTGAGCTGGGCAGTAGCGCCGAAACGATCGACGGCTGAAAATGCGAAACCGCAATAGTCCGTAATCCTTCCAAAGATCAGATCAGCGGCGGCAACCAAGAGTAGGACGATCCAATGAACATGAGCGGGCAGAAGAAACGTGCCCGAAACAACCAGGACCAATGCGATTGCCCCGGTCGTCAGCGTGACGAGAAGGCCATTACCCCACGATCTGGAGAACGAGTCCCTGTCCCTGGCGACATTGCGGACAATAAGATTGCTCGTCCCCATCCCCACAAAAGGAGAAACGATCGACGCGATAGCAACCACTGCGACGAAAGCGCCATAATCCGTCGGCCGAAGGCCACGCGCAATCAGAACGAAGTAGGCGGCCTGAATAACGAGCTTGAGACCATTCCCGCTGAGCATCCAGAGGGTATTCCTTGCAATTGCGCTTCCTCGAAATTTCTGCAAAGACTGTTTCATGAGCGCACGCCCGGAATTTGAGCTTTCGTGCAAAGGTGAATATTCTTCGCCACGCTACCTTCCACCCTCAATTTGACTCTCCCTACCCGTTGTTGAGGCCAGCCTACCTTGGGTTGGCTGTCGAGTTGGTTCTATACAACGATATCGTGCCAAGATTGCCTTTAAAGGCCTGGGTCGGTACCTTGGTGCCCGCTGTAACGTCGTTTATACCAAGCGTGGTGTTGACGGTCTCGAAGGCGGAGATATCCAGTACCGCTCCGTGATTCTCAAAAACGGTTTTCGTGCTCGTTAAGTGTCCCTGCTCGGTGTTGCCCATGCCACCGAAGAAGTGGACAGGACCAACATCCTTGCCGATATAAACCATGGGAGTGTCAGCATCGATGCCGCCATTTCCTTCCATATATAAATTGAAGAAACTGACGGCCATTACCCCTCCGCCTCGAATTATGATGTCCGGAGAACCGGTGCCAGGCTGGTTCACACTGGCGTCATAAAAAGATACTGAGCGCACATGACCGGGACCTATTGTCAGAGGAACGCCGCCCTTGCTCCCGTTTTTGACGATCGAGCCATTACTTGTGGCATGGATGCTTTCAAAACTCACTCCGCAACATGCGCTGTCTATGTGCCAGACATCTCCGTAATAGTTCTCAGCAAAATGCGCTTGAAAGTGCACTGGTCCACTGCGCTACGGATGTGCACTACTCCATTTGCGAAGGTGCTCCCAGCCTGGTTGTTCCAAACTGCAAATCCCTCGGCGCGGATATAGTTGGCGCCATCGGATGGGGCATCCGTGCAGTAGATGGAATCCATCTTTGAGCCGGAGCTGGCCGCGAGCACCATGCGATTTCCGCCGCCGCCTGGCTGCTGACCGAGAATGGATGTGCTGCTGAACTGGTAAATCCCGCAGCTCGAACCATCCGTAAGATGCCATGTCCACATGGCCGTGTCAGGCAAGAGTAGGGTGATGCCGATGCGCGCGGCCACGCTCGCGGTGCTGCCGAGCCTGATCTCCTGTGACATTTTTTGCGGACCGCCGAGCCCGCTGGCGTCGCAGACTCCACCACCCGCGGCGATGACGGCGGCGATGCATGCATTGATCTTCACACTGGCGTCTCCTCCAGGATAGCCGGCGGCCTTATACATGCTCTGCGCATTCGCCGGAACGAGACCATGCACCGCGCAAAGCAACAATCCGACGGCCAGACACACAAGTTGTCTCATTTAATCCTCACCTTTCGGATTGTGTGCTGGGCGGGATTCCCGGATTGATGCCATCCTTTGCTTAGTCTTCATGCTGGGCGGTTCTCCGGGTGCGCACATCCCATATCTGTTGCAGAAAGATG
>Ga0206966_1224_pt1 | contig 12719 bp, 15 predicted proteins | sample Alteio_BWOrgHeat_23_FD_152970 | JGI IMG/M metagenome (GOLD analysis project Ga0206966, IMG submission 152970) | Enriched cells from forest soil in Barre Woods Harvard Forest LTER site, Petersham, Massachusetts, United States -... | ecosystem: Environmental > Terrestrial > Soil > Temperate forest >...
CCATCCGATCAGCCGCACGCACATTTCCCCCGATGGCGATCCCAAACGACGAGTTATTGAGCCTTGCCGACGGTGGTATCCTTATCAGCTTGCTGTAGCTCCATCCGCGCCTTAGCAATCGAATCGCATGCGCTCCTCTTAAATGTTACCCAAGCGGATAGTTCATGCTTTTCGTTCGTTAAATCACATCTATGAAAAGTACGGCTGACGGTGACCATATCGAATTCCTCAACCGAGTTTTGGTTGCAGCCCGATTTGGTCACAAGGCTTAAGCCACCTTTTCCTCGAGTGAGCACTGGTGATACCTCTTCTAGAATTTGGGATACTACGGTTTCATCCATTACGGGTCCGAAACGTTTTTCGGCAAAAAATATGGACATGCTCGTAGGCTGAATCAAGATCTCGCATGCTTGGCGATCTGCGCCGTAATTCACTAGCAATTCGATTTGCGGAGTCGGTACAAATCGCTCAACTGTCGCCTCCCCGTAACGAGCATGAAGGCTGGAACTATCGGCTTGAGCAATTCCCTTCGGTCCGCACAGCAGAGCAATCGCAAGGGGCAGGCAGACATTTCTCATTGATCCTCCAGTTGCCAAACAGCCTACACCGTTTGTTTCTTACTGTTCATCATTTCATGACAGTTATGCCCAGTCAGAATCTTGAATTGGCCGAATCACCGGCATCCCGGAACATTCGGGAAACTGGGTCGAAAGGTCCGTATTGCCGACCACTTGGCTGGGCGTCCCAGAGCCTCTATCGGTGATCACCGAACTCGCGTCTAGTTTCTCTCGAACTCTGCCACGAAGCCCAGATAAGCATGACCTTGTAAAAGAACCAGAGAAACGCTGCCAGCGTTACCCAGACAAGGACCCGAGCGGCGTACCAATATTTGTTGAGGTAGTGGCCCGCCATGAATGGTAAGAGACAAAGGGCTGAAGCAAGAAGAAGAACCGCCGCTCGAATCACCGCGATGATGCAACGGTGAAGGCACACGGAAGCGTGCCTTTCAAAATCCGCGACATCTCGCTCGTTCCATTCTTCTTGAGGTTCAGCGCCAAACATTCATCTGCGCTCCTTCGATCAACGTCTTCGATTCTATACAGGGAACTGGTCGGATCACCGGCAATACTGAATGTATGGTCCGCCGCCGTATTGCAAGCGAAAAATGGGAATGGCGTGTTGGTCTGCGCGAATGTATCCGGCCTTTGTTGGAGTAGCTGTCTCCTGGCCTGAATGGAATGCGCTGCGCCCTCGTCCTACTTAGTTACGCGGCCTTGGTAGGCTTTTCCGTATTACAGGTTTCGGGAGCGCCGGGATCGACCGTTGTGCCATCTCATGGTTCGCCAGCAAACCTGGCAGGGTTTGAAAAAGTCAAATCAGTCAGCCGTCGTCGCTGGCCTGCGGATGTGGGAATCGCGAATGCGATTTCCGAGCCTGGTGCTCTTGCCAGGCGTCATCTGCAGGCCAGTGAGGTCAAGCGCGGGCTGAGAGTGCAGCCACTGGCGGGCGGTAGGCTTCCCCTTTGGCCAGTACCGCCCAGACCATGCGCGCCAGCTTATTCGCTAAAGCTACTGCCGCGACTTGAATGCGCTTACGGGTTGTGAGTTGTGCCAGCCACGTGCTCAGGCCGGTAGATTGTGTCCTCCTCTTTTGCAGTACGGCATGTGCCCCCTGCACGAAGAGTTTGCGCAAGTACCTGTTTCCACGCCTGCTCGTCTCAGTCAGTGTTTGCTTGCCCCCGGTAGAGTGCTCGCCTGGAACCACTCCCAACCAAGCGGCAAATCCGCGGCCCTTTTTGAACGCTGCTCCGTTACCGATCGCTGCAATCGTGGCAGTGGCGATCACTGGTCCAATTCCGGGGATCGCGACCAGTCGCCGGCAGGGTTCAAGTTCGCTGGCGATGCGCAGAATCAGCTTGTCGGATTCCTCGATCTGGCGGCTGAGATACTGCATCTCCAGTCGCAACTCGGTAAGCAGTACCCGCAACGCACCTGAGAGCTTGTTGTCGGAGTCCTCCAGGATCCCGGGCAGCGACTCTTCGATATGGCGGCGTCCCCTCGTCACCGTGATGCCGCGCTCGAGCAGCATTCCACGAATCTGGTTGATCACCGCGGTACGACGCCCCACCCACCGCTCGCGTACCCGGTGAAGAGACTGCAGATCCAGTTGATCATCCGTCTTGATCGGCACGAAACGCATACTGGGACGCGTAACGGCCTCAGCAATGGCTTCGGCATCAATGTAGTCGTTCTTGTTGGTCTTCACGTACGGCTTTACATACTGGGCTGGCAGCAGGCGTACATCATGCCCCTGCTCTCGTAGAGCCCGGCCCAGAAAATGTGACCCTCCGCAGGCCTCCATACCGACCAGGCACACGCGATGGTTAGCTGTGAAGCGCAGCAGCTGATTGCGCGAACACTTCTTGCGCACCACGACTTCGCCGCGTGCGTTAACACCTACGAGGTGAAAAATAGTCTTTGCTAAATCAATGCCGATCGTGTGAATCTCCATGGGACGCCTCCTGTCTACACCTCTACACCCTCCAGGGGTCTAGGCGGCGGACCATGCCAGTAACAACGGGCGAGTCCACGAAACTTCCGTATCGCGACAATCCGCCCGTAACAGGACGGTCGTGAGCGCGAATCGAGATTTTACGCCAATCGTCAAAGCCTCGTTCCGTATCCATACGGCTTGATTATTAGTTTGTCTGCTCGCTCAACACATACCATTTGCATTTGGCCCTGACGTTTGGGCGTAAACGGACAGACCTCGAAATCTCCGAATACAAAATGCTCTCCCGCACCTAGAGCATCGAGTAATTTCGACGGTGCACTCGGATCATCGGCGTCATCGGTCTGCGCGTGGGCGGTTACACCCAGTATTCTTTTCGTACCCACTTCCCAGATTCTCAAATCGGGTGTGCCATTAGACGTGAACGCTCTACCGTGTATTTGAAAGCATTGACCGACCAGCTCAGTGTTGTGCTTGCATTGACGTGCAGCTCTATGAGAGCGGGGTTCTCCTAGAATTGCAGATGCACAGAGCATCATCAAAGCGATTCGCACGATTGTGCGATGCATAATCGGCATCATACTCCGCGTTATTGACGAAAACAGCCGTCGGCACTTGTTGATCTAGTACATAACTTTCTGGGTCACCGGCTATCCGGAAACCGAGGGTCAGTAAACAGGGCGACGCATGCATTGAACGACGCTGATGTCATGGAAGCGGATCCTAAGACCTAGCTAACTCAGTCGGTCGAGAACGGGCTTATCGACAGGTATACCGGCGGTTCCAAGAGGTCCCGCTCGAAGAAGCTTGGCCGATTTGCTTGTAGTTGCCGATCGCGAGTCGAGCGCTACTTGACTGGAACGTCAAGCGGTAGCGAGCGGTTGCGGTCCCTGAGCCATTCGAGCGTGATGCTCTGGCTGGCTTTCTTGGGGGTCTGCTCATCGAGGTCAGGCATGAAGATCTCCAGGCCAGCCTGTGCGGTCATGCGAGTGTAGCCGTTGACGAGCTGGGCCTGGTAGTTGACGAGGTCGAGGTCAAACCAGGGATCCTGAGAGGCGTCGATCATCGTTAGGTCGACGTGGTGCATGGTGAGTTTGCCGAAGTCGATCGTGCCACCGCTCAGACGGAGAAAGTTGTGCCATTGCGCGAGGCGCGTCTCGTCCGTGCCTGCGTTGCCGTAGACAACTTCGATGTCTGGTGTGCTGACGCGCACGGAGGTAAGTTGACCTTGGATGTGCGGCGGGGGGAGCAGTTTCTGTGTGTCGAAGATGATGTCGTTATCTACGACCTGAATGCCGGGGATATTACTCGCGTGAACAAGGTCGGACAGTTCGACATGGAAGCCTCCGAGGAGGCCTTTCAACGGGACCTTTAGCACATTGAGTTTTGTCACGTGAAACTGGACCCGACCATCCGGAGTGGGAGAGAGGGTGCCGACGAGCTCGATGGGAAGAGGAACGATCTTGTGTATAGTGCCGTGCAGCTTGAGTTGGTCGCCTTCGGGCTGAATCGAAATGTTCTTCAGAGGGGCGTTCGGCGGAGAACTGGCGTTCAGGTAGTTACTGATGTCCCCTATATTGGCGTGGATGACCCCTTTCTGAATTTGAATGATGAAGGACTCTGGGTCATCGAAAGACGGATTGACCTGTCGGCGGGTACGAACCATCTGTCCACGAATCCAGCGGATGTAGATGCGGAAGTTTGGGCCTTTGCGCAAGAGCAGATTGTGCACGTAGACCAAGGTGGGGGCGAGGTCATCGGCGGAGGAAGTGCCGGCTGCGTTGACGCCGCCGAGATCTGCGGCTGAAGGGGATGGTGCGGGAGTGGGCGCCTTCGACCGCAAGTTCCATAAGAGCCAGCAGAGGCAGATGACGGCAATCGTGGCCGCGGTGGCGACAACGGCAGGGCGGGGACGGGGCACTCTGCCATTTTAGTGCTATACAAAACGCCCCGAGGCCTTGCGAGATCTGTCGAGCACGATCTCGCTATGGGTGCGTAACAAGCTGCTGAGCATAACGTCACAGTCCAGTGCGAGGCGGGAGTGCCGCTATTTACGCCGGCGAGACTGCAAGCTATGGCGCTCGAGTCCGCCCTCGCGGTAACTGCTAAGCGTGGCGTACGCGTCAACGCTATCCTCACACTTTGCCCTCGTAGTACGCGTCACCTCTGGTCGACGTCGCTTTCAACGCCGCAGTGAGTCGTGGTGCGAACAGCAGCTTGGACTGTTTGCGGTACGAATCGGGCCACTGCGGTTCGTCCAACGCCTCGACCATCCAGTTCCACTGCTTCTCGGCATGTTGCGTGAAAATTGGGTTTTTTCCGATGCCCGGCCATTCATCCACCCGCTGGTCGGCGCGCTGCAGGATCCACAAAGGCGCGGTCGTGAGCACCCGATTCACGCCACGGATCACCATGTACTCGTCCGACGGCCAGCGGTCGAGGTCGATCCGGCGATAGTCGATGGCGAAATACTTGCCGTAGCGCTCGTTCCCGATCTGCGCCGGCGCGATCGTGCGGTTCCATTCGAGTGCGGCGAACACCGCGGGTTGATCGATGGCACCGTCGCTGAGGTCGAGGGGCGACTGCGCCACAGATAGGTCGAGAACGAGATCCTCCCGTGTGTACTGCTGATGTTCGGATCGTCGCTCCACTCTTCTGCGAACGTGCGAAACAAGGTCATGATCGGCGGCCACCCGTCGGGGTGATTGGTCAGTGGCGGACCGGTAGGTGGCTCGGCCAGCGTCAGCGTTCGCGGTGAACGCCGACCAGCAGCAGGAACTATACCTCCGCGCTGCGTCAACAGGAACCGAATAGAACCATGCCCCTTACCGAAGGCGCGCCCAATGTCATGCAACGACTCGCCCGACTTCCAACGGCGCCACATGTCGATCCGCTGCTCAGTGGAAAGCCTGCTGTGCCTCGCCAAAATTCAATCCGCAGGCGAAGCTGAATGGCGCCCCGGAGGTCTTAACGGTTAAGAGCCGGTTGGAATCTCAACTCGTAGTGGGCTAGATAGCGAACAAAACACAGGATGATGGAGTTTTGGCGAGGCACAGCATTCGCAATTGGTGGGTCGACACCTTTCCGGGGGGTTCTAATCAATTGCATAATACAAGCCGAAAGGGAGATAACAAACATGGCGAATATTCTCTATCTTCCATTTCCAAAAAGGGTCAGCAGAAACCGAGATGACCGGGGCCTGCGGGCGAATGCTTTGGAGCTTCAAACGAAACAGCATGCTGACGTATTCTTCTCCGGCCAAGAATTTTTGGTTGACAATGGCGACACGCTAGTAGTCAACGGGCATGGAGGAACCGGACGTTACACAAAATTGACGGATAATGCAGGGAGTACTGTCGAGATGGACGATGTTATCAATGATTTAGTGGGAGCAAGCGCCCACGAAAATAAAAAGGGGAACATTGTCTTTTTTGTGTGCTATTCGGCAGAACGGGGTCATATAGCGTGGAAGTGGAAAAACCGTTTCCCAGCGACCACGGTCTATGGAACTGTCAAACAAGCGCAGGGAGCTCTCGCGACGTTTACGCGCCAGGATACCGTCAGAAATAGCATTTTTAGCCTCATGGGACAGGTCACCCAGGTCACGCTGGAGGGAAGCCAACGTGGAATCAAGAGGAAAAGGGAAGATGGTGCCGAGTAGGTTAACGTCCTGCGGTTCTGTCGGCAGCAATAGCTCTCAGACCGGGCACCGGTGGTCATTTCAAGAGTCCTGCCATCTGCCAATTCGTTGTATTCCGCAAACCGAGAAACCTGAAAATCCTAGGCGGTGGTACATGTTAGACTTGCGGCCATCAGAGGTCGCAACAATATGAAATCTGCGTTCGTCGGGTCGAGTCGGTGCACTTCCTTCCTCATGAGCTTCGCCAAAACTAAAGGCCTTTCCGGTTTCGGATACCGACCGTTGTGATTCCGGGAGTGCGGGCTGTCAATTCAAATCCGGGACATAGTCGCGTGAGGCGGCCGCGGCGATTGGGCAGGCTGGATGGGATTGGGGAGTCGCGATTCTTCCTGAAATCCAGCACACGTTAGACTGGGAAGGTGATTCACGACCCGCAGCGATTTAGGCGGTGACCGCGTAGCGGTGGTGCAATCCGCCGAGTCGTGGCATGGAGACGACCTTGTCTGCGCTCGGAGGGGCCAGCGCTGTAACTCGGCCTCCGGGCGTGTCCTTCCCTATCCCGAGGTGCGTCCGATCTTCGTGGTAATAGTGGACGTAGTTTTTCAACAGTCTTCTCAGGTGCCGCTGGTTCAGAACGATCACGTGGTCGAGCGAATCCCGACGCACACTTCCGACCCAACGCTCGGCGATGCCGTTCTGCCAAGGACTTCGAAAAGCCGTTCGGACAGGTTCTGTGCGGTTCTGTTTGACGGTCGCGATGACGTCAGCAGAGAACTTGGCATCGCGGTCAAAGATCAGAAACCGGTGTGGCTGTTCGTACCCCCAAGCTTCGCGTAGGTGCAATACGATCCACAAGGCGTTTGGCTGACGGGTCACACTGCAGTGCAGAATCTTCCGCCGATCGTGGCCGATGACAAAGAAACAGTACAAGACACCAAAGGTCAGCGTTGGTACAGTAAAAAAGTCCATTGCAGCGATGGCTTCGCGATGGTTCCGGAGAAAAGCCAGCCAGCGCCGGGCTGGATCAGAATCATGATTCGCACGCCTCACCCAGCGAGAAACCGTTCGTTCAGAGATAACAAATCCCAGCTTGAGCAACTCGCCGTGGATGCGTGGCGCTCTCCACGTTTGGGTTCTCAGCAACCATGCGAAAGATCAGGTCGCGCACTCCCTGCTGATTGGTTTTCTTCCGACCGCCTTTCGAGCTCGTGAGATCCAGCTCCAGTACAGCCGAAAGCCGGCCCGATGCCAGCGAACAACGGTCTCCGGGGTGACAAGGATCAACGATTTCTTCCAGCCAGAGCAAACTTGTCGCAAAACGACCCAGAACCTCCGGTCGACGGAACTCAGTCGAGGGCGAGGTCGCTTTGCGTGCAGAGCCAGCAGTTGTTGCCGAAGGGCGAGGTTCTCCAGGAGGAGTTCTTCTCGGGAGCGAAAGACGGAGAAGACCCAGCCGAGCAGATGTCGAAGGCGCACAAACATCAGGGAATCATAGCGAAAAGCGCGCCGGGCAGATGCTCCTCCAAGTCATTGATTCTGCGATCGTGCAGAGTTTTGGCGAGCTACGGCCTTGGCCGCTATCGCCATTTGGCGCCGCGCCGCGGACACGGCGGCATAGACCGTCACCGGCGGCCACGGGATTCTTCGGTGCTACCCAGATGTCGAGACTTGGCGCATATTCACGTCTCAGCCGACTTAACCCTCAAAGGCAACGAGCCTTCCGCGTGCGGAGTACACTTGAGTCTATTCAATCTGATAGCAGGTTCCCGGCAGCAACAAGGAGTGGCTCGCAGCTTCTAAGTGCAGACGGGACGTCTCTCTTCTACTTGAGATCGGATTGCGGTTGCGCATCCTTCTGAACGGCCTTCCGTCTGCGCCCGCCTCCGGTTAGGAGCCTCTCAGATGTCTGAGCCAAGAAGCGGAAATTTCGACGTAGCCACATTTCTGTCTAGCGCTGGATTAGGACGGAAGATCGTCCAATTAAAACCAGCGCAGGCCTTCTTTTCGCAAGGAAATCCAGCCGACGCCGTCTTCTATCTCCAGAAAGGCCGCGCAAAACTCACTGTCGTTTCGGCAAACGGCAAAGAAGCCACAATCGCGCTTTGCTCCGCCGGCGACTTCGTCGGCGAGGAGTCGCTCGCGACTGTAGGCGGTTTGCGAATGGCGACTGCCACAGTCATTAGCGCCTGCACAGCACTCAAGATAGAGAGAGGGGAGATGATCCGCGTGATGCACGAAGAGCACGCATTCTCCGACCTGTTCTTAGCATTTCTGCTGGGCCGCAGCATGCGAACACAGGCCGATCTTGTCGATCAACTTTTCAACTCCAGCGAAAAGCGCTTGGCGAGAATTCTTTTATTGCTGGCGGAGTTTGGCAAGCCGGGTGAACGAGAAACATTGATTCCGCCGATCACGCAGGAAACGCTGGCGGAGATGATCGGCACCACTCGGTCTCGGGTCAGCTTCTTCATGAATCGCTTTCGCAAGCTCGGCTTTATTACGTACAACGGCCGCATCCAGGTTCATAAGTCGCTGCTCAACGTCGTTCTCCACGACTGAGTCGTTGCGGGGAGGCCGACTTCCGCGATTGCACACAATGCCCTGAGCCAATAACAGATCCGCCAAGTTCACCGGCTTTGCTCCGTGCGCCGGAACCGCGTGATTAAAGTCCGCAATCGAGGCTGCGGGCTTCGCCAAGGCCGCATGGACGGGAGTTCCATGATTTACTGACGCAAATTTGGCCTTGTCCTGACTGGCCACGCGTTCCTGTTTCACCTGTGTATTCGCGGGCCCGAACCGCTTTTGGTGCTCCGCCGCAATCTGGGTCTGGTTTGGCCGCACATTGATGCCGCCCTGTCCGCCGTTGTAGCTCATCCGGTTCATGTTGACGTTGGTAATTACCGTGCGATCGATATACGTGTTGCGAATGATAGTCGTGTTCACACGCACTACAGCTGTGTTGTAGTTGAAGTAGCCGCCGTTCCACCGTCCGCCACCGAAACCCACACCGCCGTAGCCGTAGCCATAATTCACGCCGCCATAGAAGCGCACCTCCGGCCCCAAAGGCGTAGCCGCCGTTGTTCCAGCCCCAGTAGTCCGGCGTCCACAGAAGGCCCACGGCCGGGGGCCATCATCCACGTTCCCGGGGCACCACGATATCTTGATCTTTATCTAAGAGCAACTTGAGGACCGGTCATCTTAACTTTTTCTGGTGCCGCGGCTTCTTCTCTTGCGGCCTTAGTGGCAGAGGTTGTGGACTTTTTTTCCTGCCGGGGAACAGGGATGCACAGTACGGGACAGTGAACTCCGGATATCACCTGTAGCACAGTGCTCGTCCGAATATCTTCCTCCGAGAGAATCGTGGCTGGACTACCCAGAACCACCAGATCGACCGGATGCTTGAGGGCGAAGTCCACGATCACCTTGCCAGCTTCGCCTGAAGTCACGACGTGTTCGACGGGAACGGTGTGCGACTCGTTCATGGGCGCAAGAAAGCGCAGCCGCTCTAGATGAATCTGCCGCTCTACGTCATTTTCCGCCGCTGAGCAGTGGAGAACCGTCAGCTGTGCGTGCGCAATGCGGTGTGCGGCGGTTAACGCAGCCAGAGAGCAGGAGGAGAAATCCGTAGCCAATAGTACGGTCCGCCATCTTCCCGCCCAGGGCATCAGTGGTTCAACATCGGGAGTGACTGTCAGGATGGGGCACTCGGTCCTTGCCAGAAGTTGGCGCGCGACCGCTCCGAGGGCCGCGCGAGCAAGGCCCGTCTTGCCTCGCGTTCCGAGAACCAGGAGATTTCCGCCGTGGTCATGGACCGTCTGCAGGATGAGCTCACATATGTCGCCTGTCTCAACGACAGAGTGAACCGGAATCCCTTGCGAAAGCACTTGCCTTTCGATCCGGTTCAGCTCTTCGCGAACTGCGTGGTCCGCGGGGACCGAACGCGGCACTCCTTTGGGAAATGCATAGCCGATGGGATCGATGACGTGCACCAGAACCAGTGTGGCGCCATGCAGACGGGCAATCGCCTGGGCATAGCGAAGCGTGGCCGAGGAGTTCTCTGAGAAGTCTGTTGCCACAACGATGGTTTCGAAAGGGAACTGCTTGGAGCTGGCCATGAGGTCTCCTTGGCTGAAGGTCGAGGGTAAACGTTCGGTCCCTGGGTTACCGAGTTGGGCCGGGCTTGGCCCGATCTTATGGATGTATCGACTGCCACAATCGTGTCGCCCATTCCTTCGAGCCGCCCGAAGAGGTCCTCGACAGCGACTTGGCGCTAGGCAGCCCCAGCGCATCGTGCCTTTTGTACAAAAAGAAGGCTCTTCCTCTTGAAGGCAGCGTATCCCTCGCAGGAAATTGCCCGGTCAAAGATCGCCTCTGGCTTGAGACCTTCTATCAAACATAGTATTCCGCCGTCAGGAACGGACATCGTACCCAGATCGACCAGGCCGCTGCGACGCTTGCCACAACTTACTGGCTGTCGATGAGGCCAATCCTAGGCTCTTGAGTGGTCTTGGAATCCAACAGCTCTGGACCACCAGCAGGCTACCAACTGACCTCGCGACGGCGCCGCCTACCCCACTTGCGTTATAAGAACATCCTCGGACTCGACGGGTTTCCACAATATGTCTCTTCGTCCGAATCGATTATGGTGAATGAAGTCTTCAATGTCACGACGGACGCGAACATAGCCTCGTGAGGTCTCGGCTGGGTAGCCCAGGGTGCAAGCGAATGCTATTTTCATGTGTGGCGGAATATGCAGGGTCTTCTTTACATCCTCTTCCACCGGACTGTCGCTGAAAACAGTAAGAACATGCATTCCGATTCCCAGTTCTTCAGCTGTGAGCCACATGTTTTCCATCATGCAGCCGAGACCCATCAGTCCGAGTGGATCCCCGTCTGATCCGGGGGCGCGCTTGTTTCCGTCGTAGACAACGACAAGCAGCAGCGGAGTTTCCAAAACAGACCGACCCAGGAACGTGAGTTGGGATCTTGCATCCGCTTCAGGGTTCCACGCTTCCGGATCTGTCCATTGCTTCGGGAACGCGCTCGCTAGCATCCCAGTTTTCTTGATGCGCAGCTCCGCTTCAGATGAGGAGAGCTGTTCATAATTCTCCCGAAGAAACCGCTCTGACATTTGAGCCGGAATCTTCCCTATGGCTTCCAATTGTTCGGCTTCATCGACGATCACGATCTCAAAGTTCTGCATATTGGTGGGCGTAGGAGCCCATTGTGCAGCCGCCAGGATTGCCTTCAGTTGCGGCTTCGTTATTGGCCGACTACAGTCAAACGCACCGCGCGTGGAATGTCTGTTTCGAATGACCTCTGCGATTGTTGGCATTACGTTGTCCTCATCCACCGATTTCAGAGCCTGGCGCGCAGACGCGCGACCAAAGCCCCGCAGTTTCTATTCTGGGCGCGCTATCGCGCAAATGTTGTATCCGATTGCTCAGTGCTCTAGGCCACTCCGATCCTCTCCAACTCATGAATCTCGTCATGGGCTTTGAGCTCTCCGCCTTCTACGAAATCAAGGACAACGCGAGACGCGACATCGCCGTGTTCGAGCCTGTCAAAGACCTGATTGATCGAGGATAGCGGCTGCAGTTCAATGTCTGCCTTGACCCTTCCTCCAACTGCAAAATCCAGCGCCTCCGCCATGTCCTGACGGGTTCCAACGAACGAGCCGCGGATCGTGATGCAATTTGCCACTACGTCAAAGAGCGGTACTGGAAATTCACCTGGCGGCAGACCGACGAGGACGCAGGTCCCAAGCTTCCGAGTCATGCCAACGCCTTGCTTGAAAGCGATCAGCGATGGTGCGGTAATCAAAATGCCATGAGCGCCACCCCCCGTTTCCTTCTTCAAGGTCGCCGTCGGATCGCCGACTGTGGCGTTGATAACTAGATCTGCGCCAAGTTGCTTCGCGTGGGCGAGCTTGCGGTCATCAATGTCGATCGCGCATACAAGCAGCCCCATCGCCTTGGCATACTGGACAGCCAGGTGGCCAAGTCCGCCAATTCCAGAAATTGCAATCCATTCTCCCGGTCTGGCGCCAGTCTCCTTGACTCCCTTGTAGGTCGTGACACCGGCACAGATCAACGGTGCAGCTTCGACCGCGGAAAGCTCCACGGGAACATGGGCGACGTAATTCGGATCGGCAAGCAAGTACTCGGCAAAGCCACCGTTTCGCGTGTAACCACCGAACTGTGCCTCGGGACAGACAGTCTCCCAGGCCTTTAAGCAATACTCGCAATGACCGCAAGCAGAGTAGAGCCACGGCACGCCGACGCGATCCCCTTCCTTCACAATGCCGACGCCTGTCCCGACTGCGGCGACCAATCCTATGGCTTCATGCCCTGGGATGAATGGCAGAGTGGGCTTCACTGGCCAATCGCCATGCATCGCGTGGATGTCGGTGTGGCACACGCCACAGGCTTCAGTCTTAACCAGGATTTGACCCGGACCGGGAGACGGGATGTTCCACTCCCGAAGCATCAATGGCTTTCCGAATTCCTCGACAACCGCAACGTTCATTTTGACTGCCATAGTACTTCCTTCTCTCTCTAAGCTAGTT
>Ga0206966_1226_pt1 | contig 12589 bp, 4 predicted proteins | sample Alteio_BWOrgHeat_23_FD_152970 | JGI IMG/M metagenome (GOLD analysis project Ga0206966, IMG submission 152970) | Enriched cells from forest soil in Barre Woods Harvard Forest LTER site, Petersham, Massachusetts, United States -... | ecosystem: Environmental > Terrestrial > Soil > Temperate forest > O...
GGATACCACGCCGGCTTGGGACCGAACAGGGCGTGGGGCGAGCTACCGAAGATTTCTGGTGAATAAAACGGTGAGAGGTAGGGACCGAAGGTGTAATGGGCGTTCTGCCACGCCGCCCAGGTGGAATATACCAGAAACGCACTGAACCCCAGAAAGACCGCCGACGGCGAGAGCCACCACGCATCGCGCCGCGACGTCTGGCCAAACCTGCCGCCTTTCCAGACGACATCGGGAGCCGCCATCTTTCCCTCCACGGCACAGAACCCGCCAGACTTAGGTCCTTCCCGCCGATGGCAACGGATTATAGCATTGAAGGGAGTACACATGACGCAGCTCGAGCCAATCCATGGCGACATCACACGCCTGGCGGTGGATGCAATCGTGAACGCCGCTAATAACTCATTGCTGGGCGGAGGAGGAGTCGACGGGGCCATCCATCGCGCTGCGGGCCAGGAGTTGCTGGAAGCTTGTAGCAGGCTGAAGGGTTGTGCGACGGGCGATGCGAAAGTGACGCCAGGATTTCGCCTCCAAGCTACCTGGGTCTTTCATGCTGTTGGCCCAGTATGGACGGATGGGCAACATGGGGAAGACGACTTGCTGGCAAGCTGCTACCGGCGCTGCCTGGAGTTGGCGAGACATCACCAGGCGAAGTCAATCGCATTTCCAGCGATCAGCACTGGCGTCTATGGATTCCCCGCTGAGCGAGCCGCTAGGATTGCTATCGAATCGATAAGAGCCAATGCGGAGGGCCAAGGTGTTGAAGTTGTGAAGTTCGTCTGCTTCGACGAAAGCACCTTCTCAATCTACAAACGCCTGCTCCAACCTGGTTGAATCTCAAAACTTGTAAGAGATGCCGACCAAAGGCGTCGGCCTGCTCCGCATGCCTACATTGTTCAACTGGAACAGCACATTGCCGGAAAGTACTAAGTCGCGGTAAGGATTCCATTTCACGCCGGCACTAAGGTCATTGATCGTATAGGTGGAATTCGCCCTCACAACCGTAGGTAGGTTCACGCTTGTTTTCGTGGTGGAAGTGGGTGTCGGCAAAAAGGTAAGCGGCACTGTGCTCAGAGCGAGCTTGGTGGAGTTGAGATACTGACTGCCGAGAAGATCAATGGCAACAGTTAAGTGTTTCGTCGCGGCCCAGTCGCCTCCAAGGTCGTACTGTAGTCCTCCGGGCAGTGCTTGGTTACCTCCCGGCGTCGATGTCGGATTGTTCAATTCGGTAGCAGTATTCCACTGATAGCCTATCTTGGCGTGGGGCGAAACCTTCCACAGGTAAGAATAAACAAGATATGGATTGAATCCCCATGCGCCGGAACCAAGGTAATTCAACGCGTCTCCCGTAGGCGTACGGAAGTTCATCCCCCCTGAGAACGTAGCATGCTCTCCCCTCCAGACCACATATTTCCCATTGAATGTGATATCTCCAAGGCCGCTCGCTGTTCCCGGTGTATAGGTCGCCGCAGGCGAGTAGGGAGGAACCAGGAGGGCGGTATTATCTGCATTTAGCACAAAGGCTTGATTATTGAAGGTGGCGGCACCGATCGAAACCCGCTCTATCGGAACGATCATCGAGACATCGATCTTGTCCGTAATGCCGTAGGTTCCGACCACGATATATTGATTCACCTTGAAGTGGATATTGGTGGACTCCGATGTGAACGTGTTACTGACAACATTGCCGTTGTTGTCCTTGGCCGTTGCCTCAAATGTAAAAGGAACATTGCCCAAAGGAATTCCGTTGATATCTGTGAAGAAGAACTGGCTGGCTGTAAATCCGATGAAAATCCTGTGCCTGCCGATCGTCTGCGCGCGATCCGTCAGAATCGGGCCCAGATTGTTATAGGTTTCTGGAACGCCGGCTCTGTAAAGCACTACTGTTCCCGCTGAAGCGCTTGCCAGTGGCAGCTGACTTATTTGGGTAGCGATCGCAGAATTGATCGCCGTAGCAATACCCTGGGCAGCCACGAGCGATTCCGGGGTAACACCGCCGTTGGTGTTGAATGCGCCAGTTGAAAATGGTATCTGGCATACGAGTTTGAGCGAAGTCGAGCAATTGATCTGTCCCATTGCGCCCACGCTCGAGATACAGGAGAGCAGCAGCAACTGAAGTGTGCGTTTTGTCATCTGTATTCCTCGATAAAGACTAGATTTCCGTGGCGCCTGAGTGTTTGTGTGATCTCAAGCGCCCATACTTATCGAACCACGTTTACCTGAACCACTGCGGTGTACACCTGCTTATCTGTTCCCGTGCCTTGCACGAGGAGGAGATAGGAGCCGGCCGGGGTTAAACCGCCTGTAACAGTCGACGGCCTCGTGAACGAGCCACCACACCCGATTCCTTGCAGAACAGTGGCCATCATAAAGACGATTGCCAGGAACCGGAAAAATGTCTTACCGGACGATTTTCCGCCGTACAGGAATCCGATGAGTGCCAGGATTGGGATACCGAGCAGGCTAGCCGCAAAGACACTTGTGCGATCGGTCAGCATCGCAGCTGTCGTGCCGTTCGTAGAGATAGTTACTGTCACGGAACCGACTTGCGGGTTCGCTGACGACGCCACAGAGGTCGGACTAAAAGCGCACGCGATGGAGAATCCTGCTGGATCCACAAACGTTGTGAAGGGCGGGCCTGCGGAAGCTGAAGCGCATTGGAACTGTGAAAGGCCCACACCGGCAGGCAGGTCGAAGTTGACGGGGACTGTATTCCCGGTTGTCGCCCCGGAAGTCAGATTTAACGGTCCGGCCAGGTATCTAATAGCGAGCGCGAATGTTGTCGAGCGGATCAGACCCGTTGCCGAGTCCACTCCGGCTACTGTGACGGTGTAAGCGCCTGAAGTGGCGGGAGTATTTGAAGAGTTAAAGGCGTCGATCGTGATTGCTACCGATGTTTGCGGGGGCGCAGGGTTGATCGTGAGCCCGGAGCTGCTCAGCAGGCATTGCGGCAGAACCGCATTGCTCGTGGCTGTAACTTGAGCAACGCTGCAAGACAGCGCCAGGATCCCGGTAAAGCCTTGTATTGGCACTGGTGTTGCAGTTACCGTGCTCGCGCCGGATGCATTCACCTGTGGGGTGAATGGGTCATTGACACTGGTGAATCCCTGGGTCACGGTTACAGCGGCAGTCGGAGACGAGGTCAGAGTGTAATCCTGTACCGTCTGCGTCAGGGCGTTGTTGCTGGTCGTAAAGTTCGGATCGCCCCCGTAGGTCATCAAGATGGAGTGCGTACCGGAACTCAATGAAATGGTCGAGCAGGTAGCCACTCCAGTTGACGGATTGACAGGTATCGCGGTCTGACATTCAAGAATCGGGGTCCCATTGTCTGTGAAAGTCACTGCTCCTGAAAGCTGCACAGGACCTGAGATCGGTGTAACTATAGCCGTGAAGATCACCGAATCATGGAAGTTCGATGGGTTCTTTACTATGGACGGAGTCAACGAGGACGCTACGGCGGTGCTACTGGCGATCGCCTTGACCGTCTGCGTCAACATGTTGTTACTGGTGCTGAATTCTTTATCGTTGGCGTAAGTCGCTACGATCGTATGCGAGCCGTTGATCAGTGAGGCGGTAGTACAAATCGCCGTGCCGGTGGTAGCGCTTCCGGTGGCTGGAATCACTGGCAAGATGCAGCCGCTAATCGAATTCCCGTTGTCCGTGAAGGTCACCGTCCCGGAAAGCTTCGTCGCTCCAGCCGGGGCCGTAACGGTAGCTGTGAAATTCACCGATTGGTTGACATTCGAGGTATTGCCGGCCGATGACGATATGAGCGAAGTATTGCTGGCCGCAGGATTGACTGTCTGCGTCACACTGTTCTGGCTGCCGCTGTAGTTCGAATTCCCCGAATAGGTGGCCAAAATGGTATGCGGAGATGAGATCGCCTGTAACGACGAAGTTGAACATGTCGCCACATAGTTCCCGCTCACTAGTGAAACCGGAACAGGAGTGGAACAGACGGAACTGCCATTCTCGGTAAAGATCACACTCCCTGTAACTGCCGCCGCTGATCCGGGGAATGGTGGAGCTATTGGAGTAGTCCCGCTATACGGCGTTACGTTGGCTGTGAAGGTCACCGAATCGTTTACATTCGACGTATTACTCGCAGAGGACGAGGTTACCAAAACGCTGGTGCTGGCCTGATTCACCGTCAGCATGAAAGATGCCTGTGCCGTCACTTGGTTCGCGTCAGTAACCGTCACCGTGTAGGTTGTCGTTGCGCTGATCGCCGTTTGCGTGCCCGTAATAACGCCTGTGGATGTATTCAGGCTTAGGCCGGCTGACAGCGACGGTGAAATGCTATAGTGCAGCGGCGTTGTGCCGCCCGAGCCCGTCACCGGCGTGAATGATACCGGTTGGTTCACTGTCAGCGTAGTCGCAGGTACGGACTGCGCTGCTGTCACCGCACTGTTCACTGTTAGAGAGAAGGTCGCTGTAGCCGTCGCCTGGTTTGCGTCAGTGACCGTCATCGTGTATACGGTTTGTGCACTGACTGCCGTCGGAGTGCCGGTAATCAAGCCGGTCGTTGCGCTCAGACTTAGGCCCGCGGGCAGAAGCGGAGAGATGGTGTAGCCTAGCGGCGCCGTGCCGCCTGAACCCGCCACCGGTGTGAATGACGCCGATGACTGGCTTACCGTCAGCATCGTGGTGGGTACGGACTGCGTTGCCGTCACCGCGCTGTTCACCGTCAGCGAGAAGCTCGCGGTTGCCGTTGCGTGGTTACTGTCTGTAACCGTGACCGCGTAGCTTATCGCCGCGCTTGCCACCGTGGGTGTGCCGGTAATCGCGCCTGTGGATGTATTCAGGGTCAGGCCCGCAGGCAAAACCGGAGAGATGCTGAAGCTTATGGGCGTTGTGCCGCCTGCGCCTGTTACCGGTGTAAATGACGTTGTCGCGTGGTTCGCCGTCAGTACCTTGGTGGGTACGGTCTGCGTCGCCGTCACCGCGGCGTTCACCGACACCGAGAAGCTCGCTGTCGCCGTCGCGTTATTGCTGTCGGTGACCGTCACAGTGTAGGTCGTCGTCGCGCTGGTTGCCGTAGGGGCGCCGGTAATCGCGCCTGTGGAAGAACTTATGTTCAGGCCCGCAGGCAGAGACGGAGCGATGGTGTAGATCAAGGGTGTCGTGCCGCCGGACCCCGTCACCGGTGTGAATGACACCGACTGGTTTGCCGTCAATGTCTTGGTAGGTATCACCAGCGTCGCGATCACAGCAGCATTTACTGTGAGCGAGAAGTTCGCTGTCGCCGTCGCCTGGTTGTTGTCAGTAACCGTCACCGTGTAGGTCGTCTGTGGGCTGGTTGCCGTGGGCGTGCCGGTAATCGCTCCTGTGGATGAATTCAGGGCCAGGCCCGCAGGCAGAGTCGGAGAGATGCTGTAGGTCAGCGGTGTCGTGCCGCCGGATCCCGTAACCGGCGTGAATGACGCCAATTGGTTTGCCGTGAGCATCTTGGTAGGTACGGCCAGCGTCGCCGTTACCGCGCTGTTCACTGTCAGAGCGAAATTCGCCGTCGCCGTCGAACCGTTGACGTCCGTGACCGTCACCGCATAACTTATCGGCGCGCTGACCGCCGTGGGTGTCCCGGTAATCGCGCCTGTGGCAGAGCTTATGCTCAGGCCCGCAGGAAGAGCCGGAGAGATACTGTAGGTCAGTGGTGTCGTGCCGCCGGAGCTCGTCACCGGTGTGAACGACGTTGTCGCGTGGTTTGCCGTCAGTATCTTGGTAGCTACGGCCTGCGTCGCGGTCACCGCAGGGTTCACTGTCAGTGTGTAGCTCTGGGTACCGGTAAATCCATTGCTGTCAGTCGCCGTAACCGTGAGGCTAGCGCTTCCCGTCACCGTCGGCGTGCCCGCCAACGTTGCCGTCCCCGCATTAAAGGTGATTCCCGGTGGGGGAGTGCCCGTAAGGGTGAATGTGAAGGTCGATGTTGAGCCCCCGGAAGCAGAAAACGTCACGGTGTATGGCCGGTTCACGGTCGCACCCGCAAGGGTGGATGGAGACAACGTGATCGAAACAATCTTGAGATTTGCGGAGGTATTGAGAGTTGCGGTGCCCGGGGTCAGGGTCGCGCTGAGCGTGAAGCTGCCCGCTTCGGGTACCTTGATGTTGTCGAAGGTCGCGCCGGTTCCGGCTACGGTCGTCACCGGTCCCAGTCCGGTCGCGCCCGTCGCATCGGAAGTCAGTGTCACCGGCATGCCGCCTTGATTCAGGCCATTCTCCGTTACAGAAACGATTGGGGCTGCCGGGAAGGCGACAGCGCTGCTCACGGCAGCGGCGTAGCCACCGATGCCTGTGTTGGGATTGGTAAACTGGATCGCCGTGTATTTGGTCTGCACCGCGCCCGAGTCAATCTTGCCGGAGGTGCAATAGCCGGAACCTATCGTGAAACCGCGCTGGTCAGTGGTCAAACTGTTGGCTGTTCCCGCGCAGATAGCCGGGCTGTTGGGCGCTGGCAGCATGGTCTGGGTTGGTCCGCCATAGTTGGCCAGCGGAGCAAGATTAATGGGGGTGGAGGGGCTGACGACGTTACCGCCGCCGTCGGTAAAGGTGCCCAAAATGTCGTCGCCTGCTCCGTTGCCGTTATTGCCAGCCACGATGGTGTTGGTGACCGTCAATGTGCCACCAGCAACGTCGATACCGCCTCCCCCGCCCACTGCGGAATTACCGGAGAGGGTGCTGTTTGTCACCGTCACCGTGCCGGATCCAACGTAGATGCCGCCGCCTTCGCCACTGGCGGAGTTACCGGAGAAGGTATTGTTAGTTATCGTCGCAGTGCCTCCGGAAATTCTGATACCGCCACCTTGGCCGCCGGAATTGCCGGAAACGGTACTGCCAACCACGGTCAACGAACCGCTGCTAGAGATGGTGCCACCAGCGCTGGCCTGGTTGTCCGAAATGACGCAATCGCTCACGCTAAGCGTGCCTGCATTCGCAATGCCCGCGCCGTCGGTGGATTTGCCATTCGCGATCGTCAGCCCTGATATCGAGGCCGTTACTCCGGTCTCGATCGTGAAGATCGTGCCGACCGTAGCAGAGTTGTTCCCGGAAACCGTCAGGCTGGCTGCGCCCGGCCCGGTTATGGTCATGTTGGCGGTGATCGCTGGAAGAGGGCTGAGCAGGGTGATGGTCCCGGTCGCCGTAATGTTAATAATGTCGCCGGCATTGGCGTTGGCCGTTGTAATTGCGTCGCGCAGTGAGCCGGTTCCACTGTCCGCCGTGGTCGTAACAGGGATCGTCGCCCCCCAGGCGTTGCCCAAAAAACCGAGACTGCATAGCATGAGGCAGAAAACAGTCCACAGCATACGACTGCGTGAAGGAACATAATCTCGGCGCGCCATTTCTGATCTCCGGAAATACTTAAAGTTAAGGAACCGACAAGCGAACGTTGATACATTCGACGGCTGATCGAGAATTCTGGGGGACTAAACCAATACCACCGGAAATGCCATCAGTCAACACTTATATATGTGTTAGCTAACGACTAAGCCAGGGCTGCAGGGTTTGTGCGGTTCGCTCGGCGAAGAGAATTTAAAACGCCCCGATGCGCACATTCCAAAGAGGGTCAGTATCTCAATCGAATCGTGGTCGCAGTTTCTTGGTGAAGGTATATCAATCCAATCCAGGTGACGGATGATCGACTTTGCCTCAAGCCGAACCGGGATCATTGTAGGTCGAAAGTGAAAGAAGTCAAAGTTAACAAATTTATTATTATCTAAATAGATATCAAAGCTCTGCGTGTTTCAGATGCGTTCTGTTCAGTCATAGCCTGCGCGCTGGCCGTGTGTTCCTATAGAAATCACAATTTATTCATTCATTCAGGGGACTTCATGAAGATGCGGGCCAGTTTCTTACTTGTTGTACTTACCGTCTTGGGATCTGGCTCGTCTGAAGCGCAGACCGCCCCTCCATCAGCAATAAATGGCGCTTCACAGGAAGCCATGAATCGCGACCTGATGGAGGTCACCATCCCTCAGCTGGAAGAGCTATACAGCAGCCATAAGTACACCGTTACCGACGTCGTGCGCTGGTACATAACGCGGATTGCGAAATACAACGGGATCTATCGCGCGGTGCAGAACCTTGATGTTTATGGTGCGTTGGCAACGGCTGCGCGCGAGGACAGGGAAGCAGCGGAGGGTGGCAGCAGTTTCAGCCGCGGCCCTATGTGGGGCGTTCCGATCGTTCTGAAGGCGAACACCTCGGTCAAGGGGCTGGTCACTACGGATGGATGGCAGGGCTACCTGATTCCAGGACACGAGCTCGTCGCGCCCAAGGATGCGACCATCGTCGCAAAGCTGCGTGCAGCCGGAGCTGTCATCCTCGGGCAAACGAACATGCCGGACTTTGCGGCGAGCGATACCAATCGCAGTACTGCCTATGGGCGCACTGGAAATGCTTACGACGTACGCTTTAGCCCTGGAGGCTCTTCCGGAGGAACTGTCACCGCAATTACTTCAAATTTCGCTGTGCTCGGCAACGGAACCGACACGGGCAACTCGATCCGGATGCCGGCTGCCACCAGCTCTGTGGTGGGAGTCTTCCCGACGCGCGGCCTGGTGAGTATCGGTGGCATCGCGCCGCTCGACTGGCTGCTCGACAACACCGGACCGATAGCCCGTACTGTGACTGACGCCGTCATAGCTCTTGACGTCATGGCCGGGGAAGACCCTATGGATCCCCGCACGGAAGGGTCTGCCGCCAAGGCTCAGCCGGGCCCATATACGAAATACCTCAGAGCTGACGCGCTCAAGGGCAAACGCTTCGGCGTACCCGCATTCATCCTCCAGGGAGCAGGAGTACCGTTCCAGGGCGTCCCCCCGACAGAGTCGGCGAGCCAGGCTTCAGCAGATATTGCCGCCGCTCGTGTCCCGCTGCGGCCGGAAACGAGCGACGCATTCCTGAAGGCGATAGAAGGGCTGCGCGCCGCGGGTGCAACCGTCATCTTCGACGATTCGATCCTCCCCATCAGCTTTGCAGAGACTGTGGCTCACGTCAGCACAATGTCTTATGTCCGTGCAGGAACAGAAAAGTTCCTCGCAGAGTATGGCCCGGCTCAATACCACTCGGTCGAGGAGTACGAGAAGGCCGTCGGATCGCTCTTGCCGCACACGATTATCGGCGGCGTGGATGGTGCTGCGGGAAACGATCGGCATTACGTGGTCCAGAGAGGTTTTGAGAACGATCCTCAGGCGGAACCTAACGTCCTCATTCCCCAGCGGAAGGCGCTCGACGCATATAACGAAGCACTGGAACGGCTGCATCTCGATGGGCTTGTCTACCCTGCGGCCCAGATGCCCCCGCCCGATGAAACCATGCCGCAGAACGGACACATCAGTGATGGCCCCCACAGTGATACCAGTTGGGTCAACATGATCGGAGTTCCGGCCGTGGTCGTTCCGGGCGGATTCTACGCCGACGGTCTCCCATTCGGCTTGGAACTGTCAGCTCGGCCGTGGAGAGACGGCGACCTGTTGGGTTGGGCATATGCCTATGAGCAGATCACCCATCACCGCAGGCCACCAGTGCTTGTCGAACAGGGATTGCTTCCCAATGCAAGGTGACCCTGTTTCCAGCCGGATCTTGGCCGGATGGAATCCAATGCGCCCATCATTTTAATGCGCTGGTGGTTGACTAGCTCCGACGCCGGTGGGACACTTCTGTACAGTCTGCTGACCTCACGCAGCCGGGTTTTTGCAATCCTCTTCAGCCGTGGGATACTTTCCCCCTGTCATCTGCGCCTATTCGGAGCGTTTATGAAGAGTCGATTCTTTCTCACCCAGTTTCTCACGGTCTGTCCGCTTCCCTTTGCCATTATGACCACAGCAACGGCCCAGACCTCAAACCCTGCTCCTGTCTCTTACGGGCCGGCCTCCCAGCCGTCCCTTGCAGCGGCCTATGGCAGACTCCCGCTCAGCTTCGAGCCAAACCGGGGACAGACGGATTCGCGGGTTAAGTTCCTCTCCCGCGGCAACCGCTACTCTCTTTTCCTCACCGATTCCTCTGCAGTGCTGGCGCTTTCGATGGATGAGCCCTCTTCCAGCAACAGACTCAACCCATCCGGGCTCAGTCAGAAGACGCCGCTGTCCGGGGCTAAGTCCTTTAAGACAGATGTAATTCGAATGGAGTTAGCTGGAGCCAGGCCCAATCTTCGCGTCACCGGTGCGGAACAACTACAGGGCACCGCGAATTACTTCATTGGCCAGAACCCGGCTAAGTGGCACGCGAGTGTGCCGACCTTCGCCAAGGTCAGGTACGAGGATGTCTATCCCGGCATCGATCTGGTCTACTACGGCAACCAGCGCCAGTTGGAGTACGACTTTATCCTCGCCCCCCATGCCGATCCCAAACCGCTGCGCCTCCACTTCGCTGGGGCACACAGACTCCGCCTGACTCCCGGTGGCGATCTGGCCATCGTCGCAAAGAATGGGGAGATCGCCTTCCACAAACCGGCGGTCTACCAGCTGAGGAACGGGCTTCGCGAGCCGGTGGAGGGCCGCTTCCAGATTCTGGCGCGGAATAACATCGGCTTTAGGCTGGGAAGTTACGATCACGCCCGCACACTGGTGATCGATCCGGCTCTCGCCTACTCGACCTATCTCGGCGGAACTGGTGGAGACACCGGCAACGCCATCGCCGTCGATTCCGCTGGAGATGCCTACGTCGTCGGGGGCACCCAATCGGCCGATTTCCCGGTCACGTCCGGCGCTCTCCAGAAGGTGAATAATGGCAAGCATTTTAATAACGGATTCTACCTGAATAATGTCTTCGTCACGAAGTTCAATTCGAAGGGCTCTGCGCTTGTGTATTCAACATATCTTGGTGGCACGACCCAAGACGAGGCCCCTGGCACTTATGCCGGCGATGTTGCTACAGGCATTGCTATCGACGCCGCTGGAGATGCCTATGTTACGGGATACACCTCCGCGTATAACTTCCCTGTTACCAGCAACGCCTATCAAAAGGTAAACAAAGCTAGTATGCCTGGTGGCTCTGGTGAAGTTGGAAACAATGCATTCGCGAGCAAATTGAACCCGACAGGCTCGGCGCTTATCTATTCCACCTACTTCGGTGGCAGCGGAGGCTTTTCGGAAAATGGCAACGAATTCTACGGAGAAACTCCGGTAGGCATTGCCATTGATGCCGCCGGGAACGCTTATGTCGCTGGAAGTACCGGGTCCCCTGATCTTCCCATTACGAGCAATGCCTTTCAGAAGGTCAATAATGCCGGAAGTGGAGCGTTCAATTTTTTCATCACGAAGTTCAACTCAACCGGCTCCGGGCTAATTTACTCCACGTACCTCGGAGGGAGTGGAGTCGACGACGGCCGCGAGATAAACGCGGACACTGCAGGCGGAATAACCATCGACCCGGCGGGAGATGCTTATGTGACCGGAACAACCTATTCAAGAGACTTTCCGGTGACCGCAAATGCGTATCAGAAGGTCAATCGCTCTCTTTATACTCCTAAGTACGGTGCTGCCGGCACCAACGGAGTCATCACCGAGCTCAATCCGACGGGTTCCGCTCTCGTCTACTCCACTTACCTCGGTGGCAGTTACTGGGATGGAGGGCGTTCCATCGCGCTTGACGCGCCCGGCAATGCTTATGTTACCGGGTTCACCCAATCGCCGGATTTTCCCACAACCCCAGGTGTGTTCCAGAAGATGATTGGATCTGGTGGTGGGAGTGGCGCAAATGCCTTTGTAACCAAGTTCAATCCCAACGGTTCCGCGCTCATCTACTCCACTTTTCTGGGCGGTAGTCGGTTCGACTCCGCGAACGGTATCGCCCTCGACGCCTTTGGCAGTGCCTACGTCACGGGCGATGCGACTTCCCTAAACTTCCCGGTGACCCCCGACGCCTTCCGCAAGGCCAACCATGCGCTCAACGCTAACGGTGCTTACACCGACAATGCCTTTGTCAGCAAGCTCGATCCTACTGGCTCGATACTGATCTACTCAAGCTATCTTGGCGGCAGCGCCGGCATGGTCGGGGACTACGGCGACACCGGCAACGGGATTGCCGTTGACGCTGTCGGCAACGCCTATCTCACCGGCACGACCTGCTCGTCCGATTTCCCGCTTGCCGGCGCTCCCTTTCAGGCAGTCAATAAAGGCGCCGGATGCACCGCCTTCTTCAGCAAGTTCATTGTGAAGACAGTCACCGGGACAAGCGTTGTTTCCGATAGCAATCCTCAGAAGACGGGCGTCGCCGTCACTTTCACCGCCGATGTGGTAGCAAATACTGGCAGCTCGGTTCCAACCGGATCGGTAGTCTTCAACATCGATGGAAAAGTCGAGGCCACAGTTCCACTCGATGACACCGGACATGCCAGCTACTCGAACTCTGCTCTCGGTGCGGGCAGATACACCATCACGGCGAGGTACCTTGGGAGCGCCACCGACTCCGGCAGCAGCGCCAGCCTCGGCCAGACAATTCTTGGTCCTCCCGCACGCATCACCGTGAGCTCGGGTTCGTACCAGACTACAACGAAAGGTTCGCCTTTCGCCCTGCCGCTTGTGGTTCAGGTGCAAGACTTCAATGGCCGGCTCGTCCCGGGCTCTGTCGTCACCTTCAGCGGCTCCGGCCTCAC
>Ga0206966_1227_pt1 | contig 12471 bp, 9 predicted proteins | sample Alteio_BWOrgHeat_23_FD_152970 | JGI IMG/M metagenome (GOLD analysis project Ga0206966, IMG submission 152970) | Enriched cells from forest soil in Barre Woods Harvard Forest LTER site, Petersham, Massachusetts, United States -... | ecosystem: Environmental > Terrestrial > Soil > Temperate forest > O...
TGGTAAATACCAGGCGCTGTGGCAGGTCGATGACTTCAGGTTTGCTGAGCAGGAGCGCCTGCTTAAGCTGCTCGCAATCAAGTTCGGTGGAGATCCGGCTTGCACGGACTGCAACCGGGTTCTCCGGCTCCCCGGATTCCTCAATCACAAATACGATCCGCCCCATCTCGTCACTGCGGAATACCTGAGCAGTTCCGTATCGAAGGCCGAGGACTTTCGGCTTGACGATGCACTGATGGAGTCCCTTCCGATTTGCCCCCGTAGGCCGGCGCACATCGCCCCGGGAGAGAAGACGAATTCCGAGAATGACTGGGCCTGGGTGTTCCGTGAGCTCGGCGCCGGAAAAGACCCGGTAAGGCTCACTCGGACATTGGTGGAACGACGTCCCGACAAGCCCAATCCTCTCTATTATGCCCAGCGCACCATCGACGTCGCTTCGGCCCGTCTGTGGTTGCACGAAGGCATTCCGTTCTGCGACATCGTCACCATGCTCGAAGTCCGCCGGCGCTTCGAGATTCCGAGCACCCTGAATCTAGCTCGGGCGCATGAGATTGCCCGTACCGCGCAACACATGATTTCCCGGCAGAAGATCGCCTGAAATACGTAACTCCAAGGAGAACCATATGCCCCTACTTGACGTCATTCAAAGCCCACAGATCAACGCATATGTCCGCTTCGACGAAACCACCGCCGCTCTCGTCGACCAGTATGCGGCCTTTATTCACGCCACTGCCGACGATGTCGTGAACAAGGCACTCAACTACGTCTTCGCGAAGGACCGCGACTTCCAGGACTACCTCAAGAGCTCCGATGCACGGCACGTCACACCCACGCTTCGCGTACGCAGGAGCGGCCCTCCAGCCGACACGAAGCCCAAGCCCACACCAAAGGCCATTGCAGGGGTTGAGTCGATAGAGTCAGCCACGCTGGTAAAGCCATGATCCTCCCCGAGAATCAGTGGCGAGAAGGAAACGGTGCTTCGCACCGGCTGTATCTTGACACTCCACCCCTCATAGGGTGGTGTTCGCTACCGATTGGTAGCGACTGCTACCTCGAACGAAATCAGCAGATTGAAGAACCCGCGATACCGAATGGTATCGGCCGATATCGCGACTCATAGAGGCTTCGGAGGCTTATGTAATGGCCAAAATGCTGAGCGTCGACAACCCGGAATCGATTAGCCGTCCTGCCGTGCGCAGCCGGCAAATCGGTGTCCGCCTGACCGAGGCGGAATATGGGCTCATTGAGAAATTGGCCTGGAAGTCCGGCAGGACGATTGGAGACTGGGCACGGGAGCAATTGCTGACCGCGATCGCGATGGCAGAGGACGGGGCGGCCTCTACTCTCTTGCTCACAGAAATCGTCGGCCTGCAGATGTTTCTCACAAATGCGCTCGCGCCACTTGTACAGGGCGACAGAATCAGCCTCGAGCAATATCAGGACCTAATGCGGCACGTAAAAGCCAATAAGCATAAGGCTGCACTAGAAGTACTTGCACGGAAGACGGAGTAGAGACCATGCCGGAAACAAAGTGGGGTAGAAAAGAAACCGTCATCTGGCCGCCGAGGAAACCAATCTATACTCTCGGCGCGCTTTTTCTCGCATTGATTGCCACCGGACTGTTCGTCTATCTCCGGTTCGCCTTCGGCATGACTTCGCTTGAGAAGTATTACGTTCCGCTCTACCTGAAAACGGAGATTACCGGCTCTATCCGTTTCACAGGGCAGTACCAGTTGCTCCTCATTTCGGACGGGAAAAGGAAGTTTCGCCTGGCTACTGATCAGGAGGTGGAACCCGGCAGCACAGCTCAACCTACAGGCAAACCACTGCCTTTGAAGTTGTCTGCGGACGCGGCGAAACAGGGCTGGCTTTATCTTTATCGCGGCCCAGTTCTGGTCTATCAAAACAAAGGTCTCCATACCTATTTGAAGCAGGCGATATACGGAAATGAAGGCCTGATCTCCCGGTTCCAATTACCGCTCATCTTCGGCCTCATCGCCCTTCTTGTTCAGCTTCCTTTCTCGATTCCTAAGGACATTCGCCGGCGCAAGGAGATGAAATACGGGCGTCTCCTGAAGGGTCCCGTCATGGTCGCGCCAAAGCAGTTCAACAAGGCAGTGCGCGGGAACGGCATCGGTATTAGAACGGATGATTGCAAGGAACCGCTGCGCATTCCACGGGCTGCAGAAGACCAGCATATTGAGATCATCGGTGACACTGGGACAGGCAAAACAACCCTCATCATGCAGCTCCTTCGACAGATTCAGGCTCGAGGCCACTCGGCCATCGTCTACGACCCAGCCTGTGAGTTCATCCAACGGTTCTATGATGAAAGCCGCGGAGACATAATTCTCAATCCCCTGGACAAACGTTGCCCTTATTGGGGACCTTCAGAAGAGCTTGTCCGATGGGCGGAGGCGAAGACCATCGCTGTCTCGCTCTTCCAGCCAACGACGGATCGTAAAGGTGAATTCTTCATCGAAAGCCCACAGAAGATCTTCGCCCATCTGCTCCTGGACTTGCCCACGCCATCACAGCTCGTTGCCTGGATGTCGAATCCGGAAGAGATCGATCACCGCGTCAAGGGTACAGAGCTTGCCGCCCTAATTGATCCGAAGGCTCCACAGCAAAGGTCGGGTGTTCTGGCTTCCCTCGGGTTGATTGCCGATAGTTTCCGGCTCCTGCCAAAGGAATCTGAAACAACGGCACGTTGGACCGCACGCGAATGGTCGGAGGAACGCAATGGGTGGATCTTCATCACGTCGCAGCCCGCGGAACGCGAGGCTTTCCGGCCGTTGCAGAGCCTGTGGATCGACATGCTGGTCTTGCGGCTCCTGACTGCTTCGAAAGAAGAGCAACGCCCGGTCTGGTTTGTCTTGGACGAGCTCGCTTCGTTGCAGAAGCTCCCGCAGCTTCACACGGCCATCACGGAAAATCGCAAATCCAGAAACCCGATCATCCTGGGCTTTCAAGGTAAGGCTCAGCTCGAAGTCATCTACGGCCACCTTGCCGAAGTCATGCTGTCCCAACCTGCCACCAAAATCTTCCTCAAGACCACGGAACCGAATGCAGCCGAGTGGGTCAGCAAAGCAATCGGCAGGGTAGAAATTGAACGAATGCGCGAGACACACTTCGACGGTTCCCGCGATGGCCGGAACTTCTCGCTCGACCGCCAGGTCGAGGCGCTTGTGCTCGATTCCGAAATCAGTGGTCTGGAAAATCTCCGCGCCTTCCTCAAGTACGGGAATCATGTAACGCGCTTCTCTTTCTCGTACATGAATCTGCCGGCGGAGCAGCCAAAGTTTGTCGAGCGCCTGGTCAATGACTACATTGATCGCTCACCAAAGACACCAGGACCTTCAGCAGAGACAAAGATGGATGCAGCACTACCGGTGGGTCAGCCAGATTTGCCTCTCGCCAAGGAGAAATCTCAGAAAGAACAGGTGGCCCGTGTTCAAGGTGAACTGTGGCAAGGGCCACGGATTTGAGAGGCAATCATGCTGACGATCTCGAAGCCATTGAGTGCGGGGCAAGCCCAAACCTACCATGCCAAAGAGTTCACGGCCAAAGAGCAGAACTACTGGAGTCAGCAGGGTGCTGCCATTGGCGAATGGCAGGGGCGTCTTCAGGAAAAATTCGAGTTATCAGGGTCGGTTTCGGCGAATGACTTCGCCCGCCTCAGCCAAGGGCAACATCCCCAGACTGGCGAGCAGCTCATTCAACAGCGCGCCTCCTACGAATATGCCAACACCGGCGGGGGAACGATTAAAACGATGGAGCACCGCGCCGGGTGGGACGCAACCTTTTCTGCTCCCAAGTCGGTATCGCTGACAGCCCTTGTCGGTGGCGATGATCGCGTGCGGGAAGCCCATCGAGAAGCCGTGAACGTGGCCCTCGCAGAACTCGAGAAATACACGCAAGCCCGCATCGGCGGCAATCATCCTCCAGAGTCGACAGGTATATTTCTTGCTGCAAAATTCGAGCACGACACCGCGCGGCCCGTGGATGGTTATGCCGCTCCGCAGCTCCACACCCATGCCGTCGTCTTCAATATCACTGAACGTGAAAACGGCGGATACCGCGCTTTGCAGCCACAGAGCCTCTTTGCCTCACAGCAGTTCGCCACGGCCATCTACCAATCGGAATTGACGTATCGGCTCAGCCAGCTGGGGTATGAGATCTCCGCCGGAAGAAGTGGCGCCCCGGAGATTAAGGGTTATACACAGGAGTACCTCGACGCATCCAGTCCTCGCAGCCAACAGATCCGTGAGTATCTGGAACGCACAGGGAAGAATGGAAAGGAAGCGGCCGAGATCGCAGCGCACTCAACGCGCGACCGCAAAGAAATTCATTCACTCGGTGAGGTGATGGCCGCGCATCGCAGGCTCGCAGCCGAGTACGGCAACCAGGCCGATGCCGTCGTACGCGCTGCGCGGGAGCGGGCCCAGGATCCGACACAGGAATTGAACCCGCTGCAGCGCGTCCGCGAGGCCATGACGTTCTCCCGTGACAAGAACTTCGAGCGGGAGGCCGTGGTGGATGAACGGGTTATTGTCCGTGATGCGCTCCGACGCGGTATGGGAGAAATCACTTATGCGGAGGTGCGCGGGAATCTTGCTGCTCGCTTGGCTTCTGGAGAATTTCAAACTGTCGAGCGTTCCCACGCACCGGGCCGCCAGTTCACCACAGCCAGAACCATCGCCGCCGAGCAGGAAATCCTGCAGCACGTGAGGCAGGAACGCAATCAGGTTCAGCCAGTGACAACACGTGCCAAGGCCATCCAGATTTCCGACCAGCATCCGCACCTAAATCGAGCACAAAAGAATGTCGTGGAAGATGTGCTCATTTCTCCCGCTCGGGTTCAAGGCATCCAAGGATTCGCGGGGACCGGGAAGAGCGCGAGCTTAACCGCGATACGCAGCGCGGTCGAAGCGCATGGCTATGAAGTGCAAGGGTTCGCGCCCACTTCGCGGGCCGCGCGTCAGCTCCGCGAGGCAGGCATCGTGGCCGGGACCTTACAGGGTTTCCTTGCCCACGCTCCCTCCGACGCGCCGCTGGACCGTAAACATTTCTACTTTGTCGATGAATCGAGCCTTGCAAGCACAAACCAGATGCGCGAGTTTCTCGCCCGGCTGGGAGTTAATGACCGTGTATTGCTCATTGGCGATACCCGCCAGCATCAGGGCGTCGAAGCAGGCCGGCCCTTCGAGCAGTTGCAGCAGGCCGGGATGCAAACCGCCAAGCTCGATGAGATTGTCCGTCAGAAAGACCCGGCTCTCAAATCTGCTGTCGAGTTGCTTGCCACCGGCCAGGCCGCCGCTGCCCTTGATCTGCTTCAGCAGCAGGGCCGGGTCCGGGAGATTCCAGACCCGACAGAACGCATCCGTACTATCGCCCGCAGCTACGCCGAGTTTCCTGCCAACACGCTCATTGTTTCTTCGGACAATGCTTCCCGCCGGGAGTTGAATATGGCTGTCCGCCAGGAATTGAAGGCCAATGGCACAGTTGCCACTGAGGATCATAGCTTCCGGATTCTCGTTCAGCGTCAGGACATGACAGGCGCCGACCGTGCCTGGGCCAACCACTACGAGATGGGCGATGTGGTCCGCTATGCCCGTGGCAGCAAAGGCCTTGGAGTGGATGCTGGTTCCTATGGAATGGTGGCGGCCATCAATCCCAAAACAAACCTGCTTACAGTCCAGATGCAATCAGGCGTGATTGCTACCTACGATCCGCGTCGGCTTACGGGTGTGAGCGTCTACCGCGAAGCGATCCACGAGTTCTCTGTCGGCGACCGCATTCAATGGACGGCGCCCAACAAGGCGCTTCGAGTTGCCAACCGCGATCTTGCCGTTATCCAGTCGATTACGCCTGATGGGCGTATCGCCGCGGCGTTAGAAGGCGGTCGGCGGATTGAATTCAGCGCGGCACAGTATCGCCACTTCGATCACGGCTACGCCGTTACCAGCCACAGCGCGCAGGGGCTGACCTCCGAGCGTGTGCTGATTCATGCCGATACTGGCGTTCATCCTGAACTGCTGAATTCGCGCTTCGGCTATGTCTCAGTTTCCCGAGCTAGCCATGAAGCCATGATCTTCACAAACGACGCGGGACGATTGAATCAACACGTGGGTGCAGAAGTTACCAAGACTTCTGCTCTCCAGATCAGCGAGCCTTCAGATACGATCCGGGGAATTGGAATGGGCATCTGACGGCCATCGACTTTGAAGTAACTGCGAAGGTAGGAACGCTTCAGGTTGCACGAGCTTTCCTGATGCAAAAAAAAAGGTACTCAGCGATTGGCCGGATGGACAGTTGGCAAATAGAGCCACTGAACCCCGGTCAGTCTTCCCCTCCCTAATCAACTAACAAAACCAACCCTCGGCCGCGTGTGCCACACGTGTGCCGCTTTTCTTATTTTTGGAGGCAGCATGGCACGAAAAACTGGCCAGATCATCCGCCGCGGAGCCAGCACATGGCTGGTCCGCATCTACGTTGGCCGCGATCGGGAGACACAGAAGCGCAAGTACATTGGCAAATCCATTCACGGCGGCCTGCGCGCCGCGCAGGCCCATCTCAACCGCATGCTCGCCGAGCGGGATCTTGGACGCAACATCCGTTCCTCCCGGCAAACGTTCGGCCAATATCTCGATCACTGGCTCGAGATCAGTGCCCGGCCGCGGTTGCGGGCCAAGAGCTTTCGCGACTATTCGAGCCTGCTGGCACGGTACGTCCAGCCGCGACTGGGCGCAAGGCCGCTCGGAGAGCTCCTGGCTGCGGAAATCCAGGCGCTCTGCAGCGAACTGCTCAACCGGAACCTGTCGGCGCGCACGATTCGCTACACGCACGCCGTTCTCTTCTCGGCGCTGCGGCAGGCGGTGCGCTGGAAGCTGCTCCTGGCGAACCCGGCCGAAGATGTCGATCTGCCGCGGCAACCGCGGCGGCGTTTCACCGTCTTCGATGTCGAGCAGGCCAAGCAGTTCATCGCCGCGATTTCAAGGCACGAGTATGAAGCATTGTTCGTTCTGGCAACAACCACCGGCATGCGGCCAAGCGAATACCTAGCGCTCACCTGGCCGGATTTCGATCTTGAGCGCGGCACGGTGAGCGTGTCGAAAACCCTCGAACGGCGGAAAGGAGGATGGCACTTCGAAGACACGAAACGGGAACGCAGCCGGCGCATGGTCAAGCTCCAAAATTGGGTGGTGGCTCTTCTTCACAAATTGGAGGAAGGGTCCAAGACAACCGAAACCAGGACCGGTGGTCTCGTTTTCACGTCGCACCGCGGAGGCCCAATCCAGGGAACGAAGTTTGTCGGACGTTACTTCAAGCCTCTGCTTCGGGAAGCGGGCCTTCCAAACATCCGTATCTACGATCTGCGCCACACGGCAGCAACGCTCGCATTGGCAGCCGGGGTCTCCCCGAAGGTCGTGAGCGAACAACTTGGGCACGCCTCCGTGGCATTCACGCTCGAAGTCTACTCGCACGTTCTGCCCCACATGTAGGACACAGCCGCTATGAAGGTTGAAGCACTGCTGATGGCGGCTTGAAACGCCTGGGAGCATCTGTTCGCCAGCGGCGGGCGATGCTCCGCGTCACAGCAAATCATCAACATTCTTCGGTGCATTCCCTGCCCACCTCTTCTATGTGGGTCCAGCTGATTGAATTGCTGCACTCAGGGACTCGAACCCAAGATGCTGAACCAGAAGCCGTGGGCTCCCGGCGCAAAATAGCCCCCTGTTCCAAAACCGACCCAGTTGCTGGCACAATTGTTCCGTAGGTCGAGCTAAGGAAGCCAATGAAAGTTACAGAGATTTTGAATGAACTGTCACTCGGAAATTCCGTTGCTGAGTCCGACAGTCGTCTCGATAAGTATTTTGTGGATACGCATACCTTCAATGTTCTTTTGTCTGGCCGGAAAGACATCGTTGCCGGAGATAAGGGCACCGGGAAGACAGCACTTTATCGCATTCTAATGAATCGGTATCGTACCAATCCGGACCTAAAAAGAACAGAAATAGTCACAGCATTCAATCCTGCTGGCAGCCCAGTTTTTCAGCAACTTTTAGCTGTTCCGGTGCAGACGGAGGGTAGATACATTGCGTTTTGGAAAACCTATTTTTTATCCCTGATCGGCAATTGGATGCAAGACCAGACCAAAATCCTTCAGCAGTCAAGCATCAGACGCGCGGGCTATTTCCTTGATAGATACGGATTAAGAACCATTGATACCACTCCAAATGGGGTGTTCAGCAGACTAATGAAATTGTTCCCGAAAGCGAAAAGCATAGAGGCAGAGTTCGGTTTCAATGAATCCGGAATACCTAACATGAAACCGAAAATTGAGTTTGCGCAGGCCACCTCGGTACAGCCACCAGATTTTTTTGGTGTTGACTACCTGGAGGGATTAAGGCTCCTCGCCGCAGCTTTGAAAGAATCGGATGTCACAGTCTGGATCGCATTAGATCGCTTGGATGAAGCTTTCTTGGGCTACCCTGGGGTCGAAATTCCGGCATTGCGAGCGCTACTTCGTACCTACCTGGATTTGCAAGCCGTTTCAAATATCAGGCTGAAGCTCTTCTTGAGGAACGATCTCTTCCGAAAAGTGATCGCAGGTGGTTTCGTAAACCTCACACACATTAATGACCAGAAAGTTGTGATTATTTGGGAAGAAGAAGACCTAAAAAATCTCCTTATCGCCAGAGTAAAAGACTCGCCTAGGATAGTGGAACATTTATCGCTAGGGCACCTCAGCAATGATAAAGCATTCGCGAAACTCTTCCCCGACAAGATATCCCAAGGGGAGAAACAATCAACTACTTGGAACTGGATGATGTCCCGCCTTAAAGATGGTAATGGCGTCATCGCCCCTAGGAATCTGATTGACCTTGTCGAAAAAACACGCGAGGCGCAACTGAGGTCTGAAGCGAGAACGCCAAGAGAGTTCAGCGATGGGCTGCCATTGATGGAAGCCGACTCCGTACGGAAGGCACATCACCTTTTGAGTGAGATCCGCGTTCAGGATACGTTGCTGGCTGAAGCCCCGGATCTAGTGCCCCTGATTGAAAAATTCCGTGACAAAAAAGCCGAACAAAATACAGAATCGTTGTCCGATCTACTTTCTGTGAGCGAACAGGACGTACGGTCAACGGTCAAGCCACTTGTGGAAATCGGGTTTCTTGAAGAGTTTGGCACCTCATTCAAAGTTCCGATGCTGTATCGAGAGGGATTGTCCATCACCCAAGGAAAAGCGTCTGGCCCAGCTGACAACGGAGATGCTGTGAACGAGAATTGATTTAAAGAGGATGTGTTGCAACTTCAGGGGTTGCTGTGTGGTGACGTGAAAGAATCGCGAAATGGTAACCCGACCCGCGATCTTCAAATGGCGACAGACCGAACCCGGATTCATACTTTGTGCGGTCCGGTGGTATCTTCGCTATTCTCTTTCACTGCGCGATGTTGAGGAGCTGCTGGAGGAGCGTGGTCTCAACGTCGATCACACAACGCTCTGGCGCTGGGTGCAGTGTTACAGCCCTGAGCTGGAGCAGCGACTGCGACGGCATCTTAAGCCGACAAACAAGTCTTGGCGGGTGGACGAAACTTACGTTCGGGTGAAGGGTCGCTGGTGCTATTTGTACCGGGCCATCGATTCCACGGGTGCCACTATCGATTTCCTGCTGTCAGCATTGCGTGACGCAGATGCTGCCAAGCGCTTGTTTCGCAAGGCGCTCAGCGATCGATCCCATCCTCAACCTCAAGTGATCAACACCGACCTGGCGCCGATCTACAGCTCCGCGATCCCCGACAGTAAGAAGGAAGGAACACTGCGCCATCGTTGTCGACACCGACCCGTGCAGTACTTGAATAACATCCTCGAACAGGATCATCGAGCCATCAAACGTCGAGTGAACGCCAAACAGGGATTCCGAAAATTCCAGGCGGCCCGGCGAACCATTCAAGGCTACGAAGCGGTCCACATGATCCGGAAGGGGCAGATTCGATGGGTGGCAGGAAATGATCTGCCTCAGATCGAGTTCATCGACCATCTCTTCGATTTGGCAGCCTGAACATACGTGCAGGGCATGCAATAATCTGTCTGCGCCTGAAGGTTGCAACACTGCCGTACGAGATGCCCGTTCTGCGGACAAGTGACCGGAGGGTAGGGGGATAGCAGCCAGCAAAAGTGCACCCCCTCTTCACAAAAATTCATTGATGCCATTTAGCATTTCCACTGTCCTAACTGGAGGTCTCGACGTTAGGCCGACCGCGTGGTCGTCCAATGGTGTATCGCATTCACAAGCAGATCCACTCCCTTTTTGATGTTCCCATCTCGCAGATCAATATATTGATAATTACGGAGAAGTGGAGGCACTTCTGCATCTTGGATCAAAACCGGGAGAATGACTGCTCCTCCTTCGCCGGACACCTGCCGATGAAGTGCGATTTGAACTTCCTTCATTACCCAACCGCTCTTCACGGAAAATGGCGAAATAAAGAACACAAAAAATTCCGCAGCCGAGAGTTCAAATTCTATGGCTCGCATCCAGTCATCCCCAGCAGCCAGGTTCACCTTATCGAGCCATATTTGAATTCCGGCGGTATTCAATCCAGCAGCCACCTGGTCGACGACATCTGAGTCCGCACGTGCGTAACTCAAGAACACCTTGGGTTCTCGTTTCCGCGTTGTGACTAGGAGTGAAGTCAAAGAACTCCGGATTGCCGAAAGGATCGACGCCTCTGACACGCCCTGATTCATTGCGTCTGATATGGCGCCCGTTACCTCAGTGAGAAGAACAGTCCCGCCAACAGACCGCGCCGCCTCTCTAGCTTTGGCGGTCTCCTCAAGGTCATGAATCGTTCGCGACAGGTCGGCAGCAACCTGAACAGCCAAGTATGTAGGGTCTTGATAAGTGGCAATCGTATGCCTGGAGTTCAGCGTTTCCTTCCACCTCTCCAGCAATTTCATTTTCTCCGAGTCCCGTTCCATGTGCTTTGGGAGAATCGGAATATTGTCATCGCGCATGTAGACAAGGCATGGCTTGTTGAGCCTGAATCCTTCCGAATACTCGGCTTCGGAATAGGAGATTCCAAGGCCTGGAACAATACTTCCGTATCGCAATCCAACAATAACGACAAGCACATCGCTTGCGCGGACTTCTTCCAGACAAGTTTCGATAGGTCGATCAGCACGCGCTCCGAAAAACTCCATGGAATCGTGCTGAAGTTTGAGACGGCGGATGGCGTCGAGGACTCCGTCACGCTCCTGGCTAAGGTCGCTATATGTGCTGCATACAAAAACGGTGAACGAATTCATTGCATCGGACGCCTTGACGTCGAGACGGTTTCTTTCCGAAATTGTAGATGAAGCATCTTCTCGACGAGGGTTTTTCTGCCCCCCGTGTTCCCACTGATTTCGCTTGACCCAAGTACAATCGGGTGGAAGGTGAATAATTTCTGGGATTCTTCGCCACATTCGACATTTTTGAACGAGGCAGATGTAGAGCACCAACTCGCAGGGTGGCCCATTCAAGCCCGGGGTGGGCTGAGTGGGAATCTGTGTGAGCAGGTACGCTCTGCCGCATCCACCGCGAATGATGTGGAATCTAGCTCAGCGCTAGGAAAATCCAGCCTTGCGACACCAGGCCCGGTGGGAGCGCGGGGCTTCAGCCCCGCGAATAAGGCCGGTCCGAAGGACTGTACCTTACTGCCGGAGGCCGGAGCGCAGCCGCAGGCGAAGCGACGAAGCAGTGCCAGGAAATTGGCAACCCTCCCCGCTTCGCTTTGGCCCGTAATCGTCTCGTTCCAAAGTCACAGATCAGCGAAATACTTGGCCGAGGATTTTCCCCGCGCAACTATAATAGAACGCGCAACTATAATAGAAATAGAGTAGTTCCTACCCCGATTGCGTCTCTGATGCTGCTCGAATATCTATCTAAACCCTAGTAAACACTAGCGACGCCAGACTGTGGTGCGTGCGGGGCAAAAACTGCCATTCATCTCATTCACCGTCAAAATGTGTCCATTCTGTTGGTACGTTGGGCACAAAAATGGGCACAACGCTCGAAGACGAAGAGCCGGTTTCAGCCTGATCCTGCGTTCGGGGAGTGTGGAACTATCTCGGCGGCGCACCAGCTCCTAGCAGGCGCTAGGTGGCAAGGATCACACCTCTATCGCAGGTGCTCTTGATTTCAGGGCGTTGAAATTTCGTCCCGAAACTTTACCCTTATCGGAACAGGTGAGGGTCCCGGTCCCCTAATATAGAGTACAAGGATGACTCACGACCTGTCAGGTAGGGTCTTCCTCGTAACGGGCGCTACTGAAGGCATCGGCAAGGCAGCTACAAGGGAGTTCGCAAGGCGAGGCGCGTGCATAACCCTCATTGGCCGAGACAGGGGTAAGACGGAACGGGTTCTCGCGGAACTTGAAGCGGAGAATGGCAACAAGCACCTCGACTTCCTAATCGGCGATCTA
>Ga0206966_1228_pt1 | contig 12437 bp, 9 predicted proteins | sample Alteio_BWOrgHeat_23_FD_152970 | JGI IMG/M metagenome (GOLD analysis project Ga0206966, IMG submission 152970) | Enriched cells from forest soil in Barre Woods Harvard Forest LTER site, Petersham, Massachusetts, United States -... | ecosystem: Environmental > Terrestrial > Soil > Temperate forest > O...
CCGCGGCTCCCGGTGCTTGCGTGTGTAGGCTATTCGTCGAAACAAACGTAAAATCGAGGGCACTAGGAGTTTGGTTAGTTCGAGTCCCGACCTGTGAATACGAGGCCCTCGCCGCGCGACGAAATCGTCATCACCCATGAAGATGTGGACCGCGCGCGGGATCGTGCGCGAGTGGTGGATGCGCGATCGAGCACGGGAGCGTGGTCACGGCTGCGTTTATTGTGGTTGCTGGTCGGGCCGGGAATTCTGGTGATGCTTGGCGAGAACGATGGGCCGAGCATGCTGGCGTACGCCGCGACCGGCGCGAAGTACGGAATTGGTTTTTTCCTTCCTTTTGTAGTGCTCACCTTTGCGATGGCTATCGTGGTGCAGGAAATGACGGTACGGCTCGCGGCCGCGACGCATCGAGCGCACGCGGAATTGATTTTCGAGCGATTCGGCCCGTTCTGGGGCTGGTTTTCGATGATGGACCTGGCTCTCGGAAATTTTCTGACGCTGATTACGGAGTTCATCGCGGTGCGCGCTGGGTTGGGATTTTTCGGGGTGCCGCCGTGGGTGAGTGTGCTTGCGGCTGTGGTGATCCTCTATCTCGCGTTGCTGACGCACCGTTACTGGACGTGGGAGCGGCTCACGCTGGCGGCGGCGCTGGTGAATTTGATTTTCGTTCCGGTAGCGCTGATGAGCCATCCGGATTGGCACGCAGTGGGGCGCGCGTTTGCGACGTGGAAGCCGCTGCCGCAAGGAAAGACATCCGAAGTGCTCGAGCTGCTGCTCGCGGTGATTGGCGCAACGGTGACGCCGTGGATGCTTTTCTTTCAGCAGTCCGCGACGGTGGATAAAGGCCTGACGCGACAGGACATTCGCTACGGGCGCCTCGATACGATTATTGGCGCGGTGCTGGCGGGTGCCGCGGGCGTTGCGACGATCGTGGTGACGAATCTTTTGTTTCAGCACCAGATGAACGCGGACGATTTTCAGGCGGCGGAGTTTGCGCAGGCCCTGCAACCGTGGATTGGAAAACTCGGCGCTTCACTTTTTGCGATTGGAATTGTGGAGGCGGGGATTGTGGCGTCGATCACGATTTCCACTTCGTCTGCGTACGCGTTTGCGGAAGTGGCGCAGACGCCGCACAGCTTGAATCTGCCGATCAAGGAAGGGCGCGCGTTTTATTCGGTGCTTTTCTTGCTGGCGGCTGCCGCGGCGGGAATCGTGCTGATTCCGGGTTTGCCGCTGGTGCCGGTGGTGCTGCTGGTGAATGTGATTGCGGTGCTGGCGATGCCGCCGGCGCTGGTGTTCCTTTTCATGTTGGTAAATGACCGCGAACTCATGGGCGATTTGATCAGCCCGCTGTGGGCGAACGTGCTGGCGACGATCGTGGTGATTATTCTGACGGGCGCGGGTGTGATGTTTGGCATCAGTATTCTTGCGCCGAACGTGCTGAGCGTTTTTGGCGGGAAGTGAGGTGCGGCGATGACTCCATCGGAATCTGGACAGAAATCGATTGAGGTGAGCCCGGCGGCGAAGGACATGGTGATGTCGTCGCTGGAGCGCGAGCAGCTGACGGGAATGAAGAAACAGATTCTACCGCGGCGGAAGCTGGCGGGCGTGGAAGTGGCGGTGCTGTGGTCGCTGCGGGTTTACCTGGTTTTTATGGTCGGCGTTGATTCCACTCGCCGCATTTCTTCTTGTTCTCAGCAGCCTCGGAAGCGTCGCCGCGTGGCTCGCCGCCATGTCCCGCATTCCATTCGTCGCCGGCATCGACCGTTTCCTGCCCCCGGCGTTCGCACGCCTGCACCCGAAATGGGGCACACCTTATGTCCCACTACTCACGCAAGCCGTACTCGCTGCAGTTTTTGTGTTTTTGGGGCAGGCGGGAACTTCCGTGCGTGGCGCCTACGACGTGCTGCTCAGCATGACCATCATCGTTTACTTCGTGCCTTACGTGATGGTCTTCGCCGCGCTCATCAAGCTGCAGCGCGAACCGGCGGGGCCGGAAGTGATGCGCGTCCCAGGCGGGAAACCCGTCGCCATGATCGCAGGCACCGTCGGTGTGATCACTAGCGTTCTCACTATCGTCTTCTCAGCATTCCCGCCGGCCGACGAGCCGCACAAATCTCTCGCACTGATCAAAGAACTCGGCCTCGTCGGAATTTTGCTCGCCATCGGCGTTGCCATTTTCATCTTCGGCAAACGCTCGGCCCGCGCACGCTCGTGAGCGCCGCCCCTACGATCTCACGTCGCCAGCAGCGCGCTCGCAATCAACGCCAGCACAATTCCCGCCGCCTGCTTCCCCGAAAGCCTCTCATGCAGCAGAGCAACGCTGAGCAGAATCGTCACCAGCGGGTACAACGCAGACAGCACCACCACCGTTGACGTCTTCCCATCGATCAGCGCCGCGAAGAAAGTCAAAAATCCCACGAACGCGCAGAACCCACCCAGAGCCGCCCACGTGAATCCCGGCGTCGTCCATTCCACGTGGAATTTTTCGAGCACCAGCACGATCAGCGCAAACGCAAGCACTCCCACGGTCTGAAACAAAATCGACTGCCGCGGCTTCGTGTAATTCGCCGCCAGCTTGCTGAAGACGCCCCACAATCCCCACGTCAGCACGGTCAACGCCGTATATCCCATCCAAGGCTTCACTGGTCCCCCCAAACGGCCGCGAGACAACGCACACAACGCCGTCGCGCCTCAAAAGAGCGCCATCATCCTCGAATTCAAATGGGGAATCAACGCATACAGAACGGTCACAAAAGCAAAACGTCCGGCTCCATTCAGGCGGCCGGGCGTTTCGCATCAAGCGGAGGGAAACTAAATTTTCAGTGAGCCTTGTAAAGGTCCGGCAGCTCTTTCTTCAGGTTCGCCACCTTCGGCGCATCGTTCATCATGATGTAGGTGTTGTACGGATTCTTGTCGGCGAAATCCTGGTGATAATCTTCCGCCTGATAAAACGCCGAGTACGGCGTCAGTTCCGTCACGATCGGCTGCGGGTACACCTTCGCTCCATTCAGCTGATCGATGTACGCCTTCGCGATGCGCTGCTGCGTGTTACTGGTGAAGAAAATTGCAGAGCGATACTGCGTGCCGCTGTCCGGCCCCTGCCGGTCCAGCTCCGTGGGATCGTGCGCCACCGAGAAGAACACCTTTAGAAGCTGCCCAAACGTCACCTTCGACGGATCGTAAACGATCTTCACCGATTCCGCGTGTCCCGTCGCGCCGGAGCTCACTTGCTCGTAGCTCGGATTTTTCACCGTGCCACCCGCGTAGCCCGCCGTCGCCGACTTCACGCCCTTCACATGCTCAAACACCGACTGAATTCCCCAGAAACATCCGCCGGCCAGCACCACCGTCTGTTGGCCCTTCGCGGTCGCAATCGGCTCATCCACCACCGGATTCGGAATCGCCACCGCGGCGGTCGTCGTGCTCGGCGCAATCATCGTCAGCACGGTCATCAACCCCACCATCACTGCCAAACCCACCAAAAACGAGCGAATCATGGCGAAACTCCTTCTTTCGAAGCCCTGCTTCGAAACGCTTTTCCGCCCCACCTCTAGTACGCAGCCGGCAGCCTATTCGATTCCCATTCCCGCCGAAAAGATACAACGGCTGCCCGTCCACCAAAGACCGACAAAACACATTGGAATCTGCTACTTTAGCGCTTCAGCTTAAGGAGCGCGCTTCCCGATGACCGATGGTAGCCAGATCGATTCAAACTCTTCGGAGTTAGGGACGAGCGCCGAAGCGCCCGCCGGGAAACTGATCGCCTGGGCCAGCCTGGTCTTCGCGCTGGTTCAAAGCAACTGCTCCGTCATCATCGTCGTCAGCCGCATCCGCACCCTCGTCGGCATGGCGCCACTCGCCGCCGTCACGGCGGGTTACGTACAAGCTACCGGTATTCATGCCAACGCGATTCGCTACCCAATGATGGGCTTTGCTCTAGTCGGCGCCCTCGTAAACCTCTACTTCGTTGGCCGCATCCGCCGCCTGCGCGCCCATCCCGGCTCGCCGCAACCCGAAGAAAAAGTCGCGCCGTCGAAACTGAACACCGAGCGGCTTCAGATTGCGCTATCGATCATCACCTGTCTGCTGCTTCTGGCCGAGTGGGTCGCGCATACGATCATCTACCGCGCGGCGTAGCGACCGGCAAAATCATCACGCCGCGCCCGTCAACCGACGGACAGCAGTTCTTCGTAGAACCCGCCAATCTCTTTCGCGCGATCGACGAAGTGAATCTCCAAAATCCAGTACCGCTCTTGCCCGTTCGCATCCGGGTCGCGCATCCGCAAGTTGTTCTTCGGATGGACGTAGAGCGAGATCTTGTCCTGCGGAATCCGCTCGTGCGGAAATTGCCCGATTAGGTGTCCCGCGATCGGCCCGCCAAATTCCCACCCTCGCTTCACAGCCATTTCTTCGCAGTAAGCAAACAGCTCGTTCGCGCGAATCTCCGGATGCTGCTTGTAATACTGTTTGCCCTCGCGGAACGCATCCTCGATATCGTCGCGTAGCTTCAGCCTCACCGGATCGGATCCAACCACGAACGTCCGCCCGAAATCCGCCTCCCACTTCTCAAACACCGGCCCCAGATCGATAAACACGATGTCGTCGTTCTGCACCGTCAAGTTCGGCGGATTTTCGTCGTAGGGCTCGAGCGTATTCCGCCCCGTGCGCACGATCCGCTTGTGCCAGTACGTATCCACACCGAACATCTCCGCCGCCAGCGCGTAGATGTCCTCGTTGATCTGCGTCTCCGTAACGCCGGCGCGGATCAGATTTTTCGCGTCAGCCGCTTTAAATAGCGCGTCGGCCTTCTGCTGCGCTTCCCACAGTTGTGTTGCCCGATCGGTTCCGAGTCCTGGCATGGTCAAAAGCCTAGCACGTGATATTTTTTAAGCCTTCGCGAATTTCATCGCCAGCGAATTCATGCAGTAGCGCAATCCCGTCGGCTGCGGCCCGTCGTTAAATACGTGCCCCAGATGCGCGACGCAGAGCCGGCACGATACCGCCGTTCGCTCCATTCCCAGCGACGAGTCCGTCGTCTCGATCACATTCTCGCTCGCAATCGGCGCCCAGAAACTCGGCCAGCCCGTGCCCGACTCAAACTTCGTGTTGGCGCTGAATAGGGCGTTGTCGCAGCAGATGCACCGGAACACACCCTTGTCATGCACGTTGAGAAGTGTTCCCGTGAACGGCCGCTCCGTCCCCGCGTTGCGTGTGATCTCATACTCGTCGGGTGTGAGCTGCTTGCGCCACTCCTCGTCGCTCTTCACCACTTGCGGCTCCGATACGACGCCCAACTTTTTCCCCGCATCCGAAAACTGCACGATCTTCACCAGCTTCGGCGCGCCACCCGCATAATACGGATTCGCCTGCACCTTCTCTCTCGTCCAAAAATGCCACAACACCACACCACCCGCGATCGACGCCGCCGCGCGGAAAAAACTCCGGCGATCTACTCCGTTAGAAGTCTTCCCTTCCGTAAGAATCGGCTTATCCATGGCTAGCTCTCCTGACAAAATCTATCCAAACGTAAACGCATACGCCTGAACGCCCGCGTCCAGGAACTGAATCTCAAACGTGCGATCTTCAACCTTCCCCGTCTGCCGGATCAGCTGGTACAGCCGGTAGCCCTGCACCACGCCATTCCCATTTTCATCCACGTCCATGCCGTGACTCGCGCCCGGCGCCGCGCCATCGATCGTCACGCGGAAGCGCACCGGCTTCCCGTCCGCGCCCGGCCCCAGCACCAAATGCAAATCCCGCGCGTGAAATCGAAAGACGATCGCGCCCGGCGCACTCGCAAGCGCCGCGTGCTCGTCACTCACTTCCCACTTTCCCTCGAGTCCCCACTGATTCAAATTCAGCCGCGTCGGCAGAGAATATTTCTGCGCCATGTCCGCCGCAATGTCCCCCGGCCCTGCGAAATTCTGCCCGCGCGCGTATCCCACATACGTCTCCGGCGACTGCACATCATTCGAATCCGCCGCCGCTTCCGCGCCCGCACCCTTCACATCCACCACACCCGCCAAATTAAAATTCGCGTTTCGTTCCTTCAACAGCTCCTGAATCACGCGCTCGCTCTCGTCGTACTCGCCCTCACCGAAATGGTGGTAGCGAATCACTCCGTTCGCGTCGATGAAGTAGTGCGCCGGCCAATACTGATTATTGAAAGTTTTCCAAATCGCGTAGTTGCTATCGAGCGCCACCGGATAGGTGATCTTCAAATCCTGCACAGCCTTCGCTACGTTCGCAGGGTCCTTCTCAAACGCAAACTCCGGCGTATGAACCCCAATCACCATCAGCCCATCACTCTTATATTTCTCCGCCCACGCCTCCGTGTACGGAATCGCGCGCAGGCAGTTAATGCACGAATAGGTCCAGAAATCGATCACCACCACTTTGCCGCGCAGCTCTTCGCTCGTCAGCGGCGGCGAATTGAGCCAGCTCACCGCGCCACCCAAACTCGGCATCGCGCCTTCGTTCGCCAACTTCACCGTCGCGCCATGCACTGCCGCGCCGCTCGTCGCAGCGCTCGCGCCGTTCGCGCCCGCCGGCCGCAACCGATCGACCAGCTTTTGCTCGAATCCCGACGTGCTCGACGCCAGTGACACGCGCGCCAGCAATCCCGTCTCGAGCCCCGACGCAATCGCTACCACGCCCACCAGCACCGCCACACCCAGCCCGCGCCGGATCCATTCCTCCGCGCCCAGCGATCGCTTCATCAGCCCAAAAAATTTCTTCCCCGCCAGCAGCGCGAGCGCAAGCGACGCAGCCGCGCCCAGCGCAAACGCCAACAACAAAATCGCAGACCGCGCACTCGCCCCTTCCACCGCCGCCCCCGTCAAAATTAATCCGAGAATCGGCCCCGCGCACGGCACCCACAAAAGTCCCGTCGAAACTCCGAGCAGTAGCGACCTACCGACACTCGGCGCGCTTTGTCCATCTTGCTGCTGCGCCTTCGCGCCCAGCCTCACAAACGGCCGCGACAAAAATTCCGCCAAACTCGGAAACAGTAGTGCGAGACCCATCACCGCGAAAATCACGAGTGCGATGTAGCGCCCGTACTGATTCGCGCGCCCCACCCACGCGCCCGCCACCGTCGCCAACGCCGCCACCGCCGCAAACGTCAGCGCCATCCCGCCAAGCATCGGCAGCCCGCTCCGCCGGAACGGCTGGTCCGCGCGCGCAAACACGAATGGAAGCACCGGCAGAATGCACGGGCTCACGATCGTCAGCACGCCCCCGATGAACGCCAGCACGTACAGCAGCATCGCCGCTCCTAACCTCAACCTATCGAATTAGATACTGCATCCTGCGAACGGTTCCAACCACTTCGGTCGCCCTCAGCCTCTTAAGTCGCAGCGTATCTTATATATAAAGTACGCTTCTTTCGGCGCCTCGGATGTCAAACGTATGTCACGCCCCGCGCCCGTCCGCCGCCCCTCCAACCCTCTTTGACGCCGCACCCACTTTTCTGGTATTTGCTAGTATCAGCGTCATTTAGCGGGCCCGCACACCTGCGGCAAACTCGCGCGCCAAAGCATCTAACCAGTCTCTGCCAGCCGCACCGTTCCGCCGACGTCGATGAGTAAGCCTAGAAAACCCGCGCCCTCTGCCGAACCAGCTACAGCCGCGCCGACGCCCGCATCGCACACAAACGCTCTCGACCTTTTTCACTCGCCGGTTCGCGATTGGTTCGAAGCCGTTTTCCCCGGCGCCACCAAGCCGCAAGCGCTCGTCTGGCCCGCCATCGCTCGCGGCGATTCCACTCTGATTCTCGCGCCCACCGGCACCGGCAAAACTCTCGCGGCCTTCCTCTGGTGCATCAACCGCCTGATGTTCGCGCCCGTCCCCGAAAAATCTCAGCGCTGCCGCGTACTCTACATCTCGCCTATTAAAGCGCTCGCCGCGGACGTCGAACGCAACCTCCGCGCCCCGCTCGTCGGCATTGCGCAAGCCGCCAAGCGCGCGGGCGTCGAATATCACGAACCCGTTGTCGCCGTTCGTACCGGCGACACTCCCGCCGCCGAACGCGCCCGCTTCCTCCGCCATCCTTCCGACATTCTGATCACCACGCCCGAATCTCTCTACCTGCTTCTCACTTCGAATGCGCGCGAATCACTCCGCGCCATCGAAACCGTCGTCATCGACGAAATTCACGCGCTCGTTCCCACGAAGCGCGGCACGCATCTCGCTCTTTCGATCGAGCGCCTCGAACGCCTCACCGGGCGCAAGCTCCAGCGCATCGCGCTCTCCGCCACCCAGCGTCCGCTCGAAGAAGTCGCGCACTTCCTCGGCGGCGCCGACGTCGCGAACAGCGCCGCAGCGGCCGCCGACACGCACGCAGACGCGTCGACTGATACAAACGACGACGCGCTCCTCGAAACCGAATCCTCCGTCGTCGCTCCCGCCTACCGCCCCGTAACCATCATCGACGCAAGCGAACCCAAACGGCTCGACCTCAAAGTCGAAGTCGCCGTCGAAGACATGGCACGTCTCGACACCATCGATCCGCTTCCGAGCGGCGCCGCTTCACAAGGTCCCAAGCGCCCGTCGATCTGGAGCGCGATTCACCCGAAGCTTCTCGAACTCGTCCGCTCGCACCGCTCCACTTTGATCTTCGTCAACAATCGCCGACTCTCCGAACGCATCGCCGCCGCCATCAACGACCTCGCCGGTGAGTCTCTAGTCCGCGCGCACCACGGCAGCGTCGCTCTCGCTCAGCGCAAAGACATTGAAGACCGCCTCAAGCTTGGTTCGCTCCGCGGCCTCGTCGCCACCTCTTCGCTCGAACTCGGCATCGACATGGGCGCGATCGATCTCGTCATCCAAATCGAATCGCCCACTTCCGTCGCAAGCGGCATGCAGCGCGTCGGCCGCGCCAATCATCGCGTCGGCGCCGTCAGCCCGGCCGTAATCTTTCCGAAGTATCGCTCGGACCTAGCCGCCTGCGCCGCCATTACGCACGCAATGTACCAGGGCGCAGTCGAAGCCGTTCACTACCCGCGCAATCCGCTCGACGTGCTCGCGCAGCAAATCGTCGCCATGGTCGCGATGGATCCATGGGATGCCACCGAACTCTACAACGCCGTTCGCGCCGCCGCACCCTTCGCCACTCTCACGCGTCCCATCTTCGAAGGCGTGCTGGACATGCTTTCCGGCCGTTACCCTTCCGAAGAATTCGCCGAGCTGCGCCCGCGCATCACCTGGGATCGCCTGTCGCACAAAATCACCGCACGCGAAAGCGCGCGTCGCGTCGCCGTCATCAACGGCGGCACGATTCCCGACCGCGGCCTCTACGGCGTCTTCCTGGCCGATGCTGTGAAAGGTGCACGCGTCGGCGAACTCGACGAAGAAATGGTCCACGAAACTCGCGCGGGAGACACGATCGCCCTCGGCGCCACCACCTGGCGCATCGAAAATATTCTTCATGATCGTGTGATCGTGACGTCCGCTCCCGGCGAGCCCGGAAAAATGCCGTTCTGGCATGGTGACGCAGCGGGCCGCCCCGCCGAATTCGGCGCGCGCATCGGGCAAATGTCCCGCGAGCTGCTCGCGATGCCTCGCCCCGTCGCGTACGCGAAGCTCTCCAACGAACACAGCCTCGACGCCAACGCCTCCGAAAATCTTCTGCGCTACCTCGAAGACCAGCAAGCCGCCACGCGCTCGATTCCCAGCGACGAGCACATCGTCATCGAAGTGTGCCGCGACGAAATGGGCGACCGCCGCGTCTGCGTGCTCACGCCGTTTGGCTCGCGTGTCCACGCGCCATGGTGCATGGCCGTCACCGCAAAGCTCCGAGACGAACTCGGTTGGGAAGTCGAATCCATGTGGACCGACGACGGATTCGTCATCCGCCTCCCGGAAAACGAATCTCCCGTCGAATCCGCGATGTTCCTTACTACGCCGGTCGAGATGAAGACGCTCGTGCTTCGCCAGCTCGGCTCCACCTCGATGTTTGCGGCCAAATTTCGCGAGGCCGCCGCGCGCGCTCTGCTTCTTCCGCGCCGTCGCGCCGGCCAGCGCACTCCGCTGTGGCAGCAACGCAAACGCGCCGCCGACTTACTCGCCGTCGCCGCACGCTTTTCATCGTTCCCGATTCTTCTCGAAGCCTATCGCGAGTGCATTCGCGACATTTTCGACCTTCCGGCCGTCGGCGGCATCCTCGCGAAAATTCAGCGCGGCGAAATCCGCGTATCGATGCTCGAATCCGATAAGCCGTCGCCGTTCGCTGGCTCTCTGCTCTTCGGTTACATAGCGAATTACATTTACGACGGCGACGCGCCGCTTGCCGAACGCCGCGCCCAGGCGCTCTCCATCGATCAGTCGCAGCTCGAAGAGCTACTCGGTGACACCGACCTCCGCGAAGTGCTTGATCCCGCAGCGCTCGATGAAGTCGAAGCCACGCTTCAGTCGCTCGCGCCCGAGTATCGCGCGCAGCACACCGACGGCGTCCACGACCTGCTTCTCAAACTCGGCGACCTCACCGACGCCGAACTGCGCGCCCGCTCGATCGACGAAGCCACCGCCGGCACCCTTTCCGAATTGGTCGATGCCCGTCGCGCCGTCCGCGTCCGCATCGCCGGCGAATATCGGTACATTCCTGTTGAATTCGCCGCGCGTTACCGCGACGCGCTCGGCACGCCGCTGCCGCCTGGACTCGCCGAAGTGTTTCTCTCGAGCGTCGATGGAGCTCTCGCTGAAATCGTTCGCCGCTACGCGCGCACGCACTTGCCTTTCACCCCTGCCGAACTCGCCGGCCGCTACGGCCTCGACATTACCGATGTCGAGCCGCTCCTTCGCGCGCTCCACAGCCAGGGAAAACTACTCGAGGGCGAGTTCCGTCCGAGCGGCCGCCACCGCGAGTGGTGCGATCCCGAAATTCTCAAGAAAATCCGCCAGAAGAGTCTTGCTCGCCTTCGCCGCGAGATCGAACCGGTCGAGCAGCGAACTTTTGCGCGCTTCGCCGTTCGCTGGCAGGGCGTGGCCGCTCCGCGTCGCGGCGTGAATGCACTGCTCGACGCGATCGAATCGCTGCAGGGCGCCGCGCTCCTCGCCTCCGAACTCGAACGCGACATTCTTCCGGCCCGCATCGCCGACTATCGCCCCGGCGAAATCGACGCGCTCATGGCCGCGGGCGAAGTCGTTTGGGTCGGCGTCGATCAGGTCGGCGATCGCGATGGCCGCGTCGCTCTATATCTCACCGAATCGTTGCCGCTGCTTCTGCCTCCACGCGATCCCGCAGCCGCGACCGTCGCGCCCAGCGAACGCGGCCAGAAAACCCTCGACTACCTCAGGCAGCACGGCGCTTCCTTCTTTTCGGAAATGTATGCTGCCACCGGCGGCGGATTCCCAGGCGACACCACAGAAGCGCTCTGGCAACTCGTCTGGTCCGGCCTCGTCACCAACGACACGTTTCATCCGCTTCGCAATCTCATCCAGCCGTACGATTCGAAGCGCAAGCGCGACGAATTTACCGACGTCCGCCCGGGCTCGCCCGAGTTTTTGAGCCGTATGCGTTCGCGCACCTCGCGCGGAGGCCCCGCACAAGGCCGCTGGTCGTTGATTCGCCCTCGCGTCACGGCAACACACAACGCCACGGAGTGGAGTGCTGCTATCTCGCAGCAGCTCCTCGTGCGCCACGGCATCGTGATGCGCGAGACGGCCGCCGCCGAAAATATTCACGGCGGCTACAATTCCGTCTATCCCTCGTTGCGCACAATGGAGGAAAGCGGCTGGATTCGCCGCGGCATGTTTGTGGCTGGAATGGGCGCCGCGCAGTTCGCTCTACCGGCCGCAGTCGATATTCTTCGCAGCCTGCGCATCGATCCGCCCGCGCCGGAAGCCGTTTACGTCAGCGCCACCGATCCCGCAAATCCGTATGGCGCGCTTCTCCCGTGGCCTCGCCCCGCAAGCGACTCCGATTCGCAGAACGACGCCAACGCCGACGGCCAGCCGATGCTCGCGCGCTCCAGCGGCGCCTCCGTGATCCTCATCGACGGCTCGCTCGCTGCCTATTTCCGCCGCCGTAATCCCGCAATTCGCGTTTTACTGCCCGACCAGGAACCCGAGCGCACGCATTACGCCGAGCAACTCGCCAAGAAGCTTGCCGAAGTCGCCATCCGCCGCCAAACGCGTCGCGGCGGCCTTTTGATCGGCACGATCAGCGGTGCGCACGCGCGCGAACACTTCCTCGCGCGCTTCCTCGAAGAAGCCGGCTTCGTCGATACCGCACAGGGCTTCCAGATGCGCCGCATCACTCCCATCGCTCTTCCCGCAACCGACGAACCCACCACAGAGCCAGAAGACGACGAAATCTCTGGCGTCTCCGAGACCGCGTAGTCATGCCCGAAGGCGACACAATCTTTCGCGCCGCCCGCACGTTGCGGCTTGGCCTCGGCGGCCAAAAGGTGACCCGCTTCGAATCCACTTACCCGAAA
>Ga0206966_1229_pt1 | contig 12429 bp, 15 predicted proteins | sample Alteio_BWOrgHeat_23_FD_152970 | JGI IMG/M metagenome (GOLD analysis project Ga0206966, IMG submission 152970) | Enriched cells from forest soil in Barre Woods Harvard Forest LTER site, Petersham, Massachusetts, United States -... | ecosystem: Environmental > Terrestrial > Soil > Temperate forest >...
GGAAATCATCCTGCCGCTATTTGTGGCCAACGGAGTCACCGGTGTCCGTGACATGGGCGGTGATCTACACCAGTTGCAGGAATGGCGGAACGAAATCAATGCCGGGAAGACGCTGGGGCCGCGCATGGTGATTTCTGGCCCCATGATTGACGGCGCGCCGCCGCATTTTCCGGCGTCCGTGCCGGTGGCAACGGCTGCGGAAGGCCGCAAGGCGGTGGATGATCTGAAGCAGGGAGGGGCCGATTTCATCAAGGTGCAATCCTACATTTCCCGCGATGCTTACTTTGCTGTGGCTGACGAAGCGAAGAAGCAAGGAATGACCTTAGTGGGCCATGTGCCGGATGCGATTCGCGCCTCCGAAGCCAGCAATGCTGGGCAAAAGAGCATTGAGCACTACACCGGAATCTTCGAAGGCTGCTCTAGTATCGAAGACGAACTGCTTAAAGGCCCCAAAGGTCCGCGGCGGGTGGTTGAAACGTACAACGCGGCCAACTGTGCCAAGCTAGTTGCGCTGCTGGCTAAGAATCAGACCTGGCAGGTACCAACTCTGACTTGGGAGCGTGGGCAGTGGCTGATTGACGACCTCGACCTGAGTCAGAGTCCAGGGGCAAAATACGCGGCTGCTACATGGCGGAACAAAAGCTACAAGAAATTTACCGAAGGCATCCTGAAAGAGCTAGATACCGATCCGGTGGCCTATCGCCGCCAGTTTGTGGCCAAGGAACTGGAGATGACGCTGGCCATGCATCGTGCCGGCGTGCCTTTGCTCGCCGGGACCGATACTGCGGCCGGGGTCTATGTGATCCCCGGATTCAGCCTGCATCAGGAGCTGGAACTGTTCGTGAAAGCGGGACTGACTCCTCTGGAAGCGCTGCAAACCGCCACGCTTAATCCGGCCAAGTTTCTGGGACGCACTCGCGAGATGGGCACAGTGGAAAAGGGCAAGTTGGCTGATCTGGTGCTGCTCGACGCCAACCCTCTCGACAACATTCGCAACACCCAGAAGATTTCGGCTGTGGTACTTCGCGGGCGGTATCTCTCTCGTGCCGACCTGGACAGCGTGCTGAAGGATGTGGAAACTGCGGCTGAAAAAAAGTAACTCAGTCAGCGCAGCGCAAAAAAATCTAGAAGCCGCATACTAAACGGGACGAGCGGCGAGGCTGAAGCCCCGCCCTTTCAAAGCTGGCTTGGAACAAACTTTAATCAGAGTATCCCTAGGAGCCCGGAGTGCCTTCAAACAACGGGTACAACTGGTCTCCGATCACTCGATACACCACGTATGCGCTGCCTGCATCGGATACACGCCGGAACAGCAGTTCTCCGCGGCCGTCTCCATCTACATCCACGGCGTCAATCAGTTCTAGTCGCGGAAGTATGTCCAGGTGCTGTGCATCAGTGACGTTCGCCAGCGCGCGGTGAAATTCGCCGTTCACATCTTGGCGGACCACCAGGGTCACCATATACTCCTCAGCAGAGGCGGAGCTCTCCGTGCCCTGGGACATGTGCGCCCTGCCAGTCAGCACCAGTTCTGGCTCGTTAGTGTTTGACAAGTCAAAAACTCGGAGTTGGACGTCGTCAAAGCTGAGTTGCTTCAGATTTGCTTTTGCGGGCTTAGGCTTCGAAGAAGGGCCCTTTGCCGCAGCTCCCGAGCCGCCCGCGGTGGATCGTTCAGCGCGTTCTCTCACTACTTCTCCGGCCATAGCCAACATCTTTTTGCGGAACTGCTGCTCCTCGTCGGGCTTCATCACGAAACTATAAGGACGGGGATCCGGTCCCGACGAATCCGAGATGGCCGGAATCAACTGGACTGTGCCCGCTGCATTTGTGGTTGCCTTGGTTGTAGGTTTGGCCGAAGGTGTGGATTCATGGGCTCCCGTTTCTCGCGTCGAGGTTGGTTGCGGATCCTGCTTGCCTCGCTTCAGGACGGGTCGATCTGGATCTGGAGCCGATTGCGTCGCAACTGCCTTGGCCGCCTCGGGCGCGGTTGTGGATGATGATGAAGCTCCTCCGGCAGCACCGGCTGCAGATTTCGGCGGTTGCGAATTCGCTGGTGCTGGTTCGGCGGTGGCGGTTGGAGGCTCTACAGGCTTGGGTTTTTCCGGTCCTCCCCGCCGGAGTACTGGAGGGCCCTCGTCCTCGTGCAATCCGCGGGGCTCTTTGGCCTCCGGCTTTTTCACGACCTTAGTCGTTTCTGCCGGATTCCCCGGCCGCCATTTGCCTTCCCCTAGCCACGCTTTTGTATCGTTGCGCTGCAGGGCCCCGGTCACGGTAAACAGGCCTTGCGATACTCCGGTGCGCACCGCTTCGTAAACCGTGTCGCTCCATAGTGCCATGGGCACGGGCGCAGCCTTGTAGGCCCCAGCATCGAAATACTTGCCATCCACTAGAATGGTGATCGGCACCAGATGGGCCTCTCCGTTTGAGGACAGCTCCAGCAGACCGAGCGCCCGTGGTCCTCGGCTGGCCTTTGCGCTGCGGCTGACTTGAGCTGGCAAGACCTGCGAAAGGGCCAGACCCACCACACCACAGATGACGAAACTACGCGCCGTGCAGTATAAAAGTGATCGAGATGGAGAAATCTTCATGAACGTCAATGATACCGCCCCCGCGTTTACTCTGCCGGATCAGAATGGCAATCCGGTTTCCCTTAAAGACTTCCGTGACCAGACGGTCGTGCTATTTTTCTACCCTCGCGCCGACACTCCAGGTTGCACGATCGAAGCGTGCGGGTTCCGTGACAGCTATAAGAAGTTGCAGAAGGCGGGCGCGGTGGTTTTCGGTATCTCGCCCGACACGCCCAAAGCGGAGAAGAAGTTCGAAGAGAAGTACGGATTGAACTTCACGCTCCTCGGCGACGCAGACAAGAAAGTCTGCAACGCGTACGGCGTGATCAAAGAAAAAAACATGTACGGAAAAAAAGTCATGGGGGTTGCCCGCACAACCTTCGTTATAGGTCCCAAAGGGAAAGTCCAGCACATCTTTGAAAAGGTTAAACCAGAGGGCCACGCGCAAGAAGTTTTGGCCTACCTGAAAAAATAGATTCCTACCGTGCTGGTGCCCTACCCTTCCCGCGTTCTTGGCGGGAGGGTGGGGATTTTCTCGCAGCTCGCTACTGGCTTCGGGCCGAGCTGTGTGCGCTTCTCTGTTGGGGAATGATCCGGCCTTGTTTGCTGAAGCGGTAGGTCTCATCCCGCCACAAGAAGGTGCTGCTGGTGTAACTCCCCACCCAGGTGCAAAAACCGAACAGGTCGCGCAAAGGATAGAGCCAGCAATAAATTAATGATCTTGGATCGTGCGCAATCCCCCAACCCACAGCCAAAGACTGGAGCACTCGATTGACCACCGAAGCAAGCAGCAGCCACACGGCCATGGCCCGATGCCCAAGCGCTGCCGCCGCGACGAGTCCGAGCAGACCGAACGGGACCGCGAAGGTGAGCCCTGTGCCCAAATGTCCTTTGGGACGAGAGTAGCGCGTGCTCTTCATCCAACGCACCTGATGACCGAACGTGCGGACAAAGGAATGCGGGATCAACACGTGTCCGACAGCATAATGTGACAAAACGACCTCGTGGCCCGCCTCCCAGACCAAATTTCCCAGAACAAAATCGTCGGAATAGAAGTTGGCACAAGCAGCAATGCCACCGATTTTTTCCAGCGCATCGCGGCGAGTTGCCAGCACGGCACCCAAGCCAAATCTCATGCCTTCCATCATGTCGGCTACCAGTACACCGGAGGACAGCTCGATGGACATGCCCATGGCTTCGAGCAACGACCACAAACCGCGAGCTGGAACGCCTTCGCAAAGGCAAGTGACCAGCCCGGCTTTGGGGTTGAGTAAAGGAGGCACGATATTACGCAGGAAGTCAGGGCCGACCTCCACATCACTGTCAGTAATGATCAGGTAATCGCGCGATGTCTCGGCGATCATTTTGTCCAGGGAGAATACTTTGGCGTTGGGCCAGGCAGGCGTTCCGGAAAGTACAGTACGGCATTTGACCTGGGGATAGCGCTGCCGAATTTCCCCCGCGACCCGCAGGGCTGGATCGTCCGCCGAGCGGGCGCCGAAAACAATTTCAAAATCGGGGTAATCCTGGCGAAAAAAACTTTCCAGGTTCTGGCGCAGGCGAGGCTCGTCGCCATGTACCGGCTTCAGAAGCGTAACCGGTGGCAGGGAAGAATCTGGGATTGCACCCGCTGCATTCCGAGCTGCCCGCGCCCTGAACCAATAGCGCGCAGCAGCGACTAGGGTAAGAAAAAGAAAAACTGTGGAACTGATAGTACCGATCCACGCAATTGCCAGCAGAATCCGCCAGAATGCGGCCGCCGGTGCGGCCATCGCTGTAATCATAGACTAGAGAAGATTATACTTTGCCGGGCGAGGAAGGCAGGAGAGACGTTGTTCGCAGCTCGCTATCTCTCCACATCAAGCTTTTGGTTGCCAAGGCTCTTGAGTGTACGGTCGAGGGCAAAACATCCGAGGGCCCAGATTGCGACTAGCACAATTTGAGTGATGTAAATTCGCGCTCTAGGCGCGCTGGCGCCTTGTAGGGCTGGAAAGAATTCCTCTGTGATGTTTGGGCCCGCATTGAACGCCATGTGCAAGAGGATGGCGATAACCAGGCTTCCCTTGGTTTTGAGGTACGCATAGGAAAATATGAAAGACTCCGCCATGATGCTGCAGAAAAAAAGAAAAATGCTCCAAGCGTCAACTCTAAAAAAGGAAGGAATTGCTGCCCCGGGAAACATGAAGGATGCGAGATGCCACAGTGTCCACACGAACCCCACGATTAAAGTCGAGGTCATCACGCTGTAGCGCTGAAGTAATTGAGGCAGGAAATATCCACGCCAACCGAGTTCCTCTCCTAGCGGCCCAAAGGGAAGGGCGACAAGAAAAGCAACTGGGATCGCGACCAACCCACCCTTGATGTTTATGGAGGAATGCATGTTCACTAAAGCGGCGGCACCGTCGGTAAAGATCGGGATTGCTAGAACAAACAGATACCAGCCAGCGTGTACCCGCCATTGCAAGAATTTTCTGAGGCCAGACTTAACCCCGTTCCAACCATCGGAGAATGCAAACATGATCAGGGCTGCAATAGATGGGCTATAGCCTCCGATCAATCCGAACAAAGCCAGCGGTGGGAACGATCCTTTGGCGGCGAGAAGAATTTTGTAGGCCGACGGAAGAATCGTCCAGGAAATCGCGTAATTGATCACCACAAAGACAAGCAACGGATGTTTGGTGGCAAGCTTACTTATCTTCATGGTTCAAAACCCGCAAGAGTTGGTACGTATGGCAGACTCTTCAAGTTCCATTCGTGGCCAGTGGAGAAAAGAATTCCGGTGCCGCCAACCCGCTATAATCTCCTCGCCATGAATCTTGAACAGAAACTGGCTGAAATGAAGAAGCGCGACCAACTTGCCGAAGACGGTGGTGGCCTGCAGCGGCGTGAAAGGCAACACAAAGAGGGCAAAATGTCGGCCCGCGAGCGGGTTGCGTTTCTACTCGACGAGGGCACCTTCGAGAGATAGTATATGAACGCGTAACCCGGGCGATCCGCCCGGAATATCAAAGAAAGGTCAGTCATTGCAATATGACTAGCAAACGACTTTTCCTTGCGGAGATGTCCATTAAGATTTTTATTCTTCTAGCGATCATTTTTTTGATCTTTGTGGAGCTCATTTGGGTCAAGCTGCTGTTCCTGGCAATTCTTCTCAAACTCTTTATTCTCTTCTTGATCATCATTTTAATCATTATCGAGATGGCGTTTGTGCAGATAGTTGGGACTGGGGTCGCAGAAGTTGACTCGCACATAGCCATAGTGCCGAAAACCACGAAATATGTCCTGGTCGCCAGTGGTTCGTATCCTTACAACGGTGCAATCATGAAGGACAAAGCTGGCAAGGCGTTTTGGGTCTCCGCGCCAGACATTCCTGACCAAACGAAGAAAGGTGCAACGGTCACAATTCCCACAGGAAGCGTGATTAGCTACTACACCGATGCATGGGACACTCTGCGCAAGACATACGCGGAGCCGCGTTTCAAGAATAAGGGTTGGGAGTCAGGGGCGATTAAGCCCTATTCCAATGACGACCTAAAAAACACAATGAAGGACATTGCCAAGGCAAATCCGTCGCTGGAGCGCTTTGTGCTGCATTACTTTGGACACGGGGACGAGGATGCTAATAAACGGCCATTTCTCTCAATTCGCGGCAGGACGAAGGATGTTGTGAGTGGTGTCGAATATCCTTCGGACAGTGAGGTAGGCGGGAAGTACTTCATCGATGATCTTGTCAAAGATATAAACGACATATTCGGCAACGTCAAAAGCATGGTCTTGATACTCGACGGTTGCAACCTCGCCATAAACAACACTAGTAAGATCCAGTTAGGGAAAGCCGGGCTCGTCGCAAGCACTGTAGAAGATGTGATCACGTCCGAAGGGTTATTTACCCAACACTGGGCGCATCTCGGCGACCCTCCATTGAACGCGGGTGTATTTGACGACTTTGCGGCCAACGTGGGGGATGCTGTCAAAGCTGTAAATGCCGATCTAGAGAGAGACGCCAAAGGTGGAATTTCGCCACCCGGACTGCCTTTCGGAACGAAACAAACTGGAGGGTACCGAGTGAACTAGTTCCATACGCACCCAACCCGCAGGTCGTTTCGTCAAGAAAAATCCTTACCACCGCAACATTAGTATGGAGGCTTTGTTTTCCTGTGTTCACCCCGCAGCCGATTGGATATGTGAGTAGTTCCTACAAGGACCCCAGCCAGGTTCCCAAGGGGCTGGGCGCTAAACACGAGGCCGATGGTGTGTTCAAGATCCTGCCCGAGTTTGAGCTGGGGCTCACCGATATCGAGGGTTTCTCGCATCTCATCGTTCTCTGGGAGTTCAATCGCTCGCACGGGTTCCAATTGCTTGGTACGCCGCCCTCCGACCATCAGCCGCATGGAGTGTTTGCGACCCGGTCTCCGCAGCGCCCGAACCCAATTGGCCTGACCACCGTCGAACTGCGTCGCCGCGAAGGCAGCGAGCTGCATGTTCGGGGCGTTGATATGCTGGATGGAACACCGATCCTCGATATCAAACCCTACCTGTCTAGTATCCCGTCCGAAATGTTACGCCGTGGGTGGCTAGCGGAAGCTGAGGCACGACAGAAGTGATGATATTGCAGCCGCTCGCTACTCGGAAAGCGGGCAGAAGACCCCGGTAGCCGCATGTTGAGCCATGCAGCTACCGAACCAGTGGTGCTTGCGGTTCTTACTTGATTTTGTCTTCGCCTTCGGCGCCTGGGGCCGGGTGTTCGACTCCCTGCTGAGCTTCCGCTTCTTCCATCGCTCGCTTGGTTTCTTCGGCGCGTTTGGAGCGGGCTTCGGCGCGTTTTTGGCGCTTTTCGTCGATGGTCTTCTCACTGCCCAATAGTTCTATGAAGGCTTTGTCGGCGCCGTCTCCCTTGTTCCAGCCAGCGTGAATGATGCGCAGGTATCCACCGTTGCGGTCGCCAAAACGGGGGCCGATGGTGTCGAACAGTTTGTCCACGGCGGCGCTGGTCATGAGATAGGCGAGTGCCTGGCGGCGAGCGGCGAGATTTCCGTTCTTACCCAGCGTGATCATCTTTTCGACCAGCGGGCGCATGGCTTTGGCCTTGGGCAGAGTCGTTTCGATGCGCTCTTCGAGAATCAGCGAAGTGACCAGGTTCCGCAGCAAAGATCGCCGATGCGCAGTGTTACGTCCGAGTTTCCAGCCTGCTACTTTGTGACGCATAAAAACCTCAGTTCCCGAGTATTGCTTTGGTTCATCGAAAATCAAGAATGGAGGGACGGCCGATGCCTGTCCCTCCACGAAATCTACAGATCGTTATCTATACCGTAGGCCGATGCGGGCAGAACCTGGTTGGAAGTCGGGCCAGGTACGGCGTTGCCCTGGTCGTCGATCTTCATGCCCAGGCTCAAGCCCATCGTCCCCAGAATTTCCTTAATTTCATTCAGCGACTTGCGGCCAAAATTCTTGGTCTTGAGCATTTCGGCTTCCGTTTTCTGGATCAGCTCGCCAATGCTCTGAATGTTGGCATTCTTCAGGCAGTTGTAGCTGCGCACGGAAAGTTCAAGCTCCTCCACCGAACGGTTCAGGTTCTCGTTCTTGATTTCAGGCTTGCGGTCGTCGGAGCCGGACGAAGTCTCGATATCTTCTTCAAAGTTGATGAAGATGTTCATGTGGTCTTTCAGCAGCTTGGCCGCCAGACCGATGGAATCGGCTGGGAGGATGGAGCCGTTGGTCCACACTTCGATGGTCAGCTTGTCGTAGTCAGTGATTTGGCCCAAACGCGCCGCTTCCACGGTGTAGTTGCACTTGCGCACCGGGGAATGCACAGAATCGATGGGGATGAAGCCGATGCCCAGATCTTCGTCGAAATTCTTGTCGGCAGAGACATAGCCGCGGCCACGCTTGAGACGCATTTCCATGTCCAGCTTGCCCCCTTCGCTGATGGTGGCGATGTAAACATCCTTGTCGAGCACCTCGACGTCAGCATCCGCTTCGATCATCCCTGAGGTGACTACGCCGGGCTGATCGGAACGCAGGTAGATGGCTTTGGGCGCGTCGCCGGCGAGCTTAAACGGGACCTGCTTCAGATTAAGAATGATGTCAGTGGCGTCTTCCACGACACCCGGAATCGATTGAAATTCATGAAGCACGCCTTCAATCTTCACCGCAGTGACAGCGGCTCCTTCGATCGAAGACAGCAGCACGCGCCTCAGGGCGTTGCCGATTGTGGTGCCGAAGCCGCGTTCAAACGGTTGGGCCCAGAAGATGCCGTACTTATCGGTGAGGGTCGAAGTATCGACCGCCAGACGTTTCGGTTTTTGAAAACCTTTCCAAAGCATGGTGTTTCTCTCCTTCGGCCATTGGGCTCAGTCCTGACTTCCCCGAACGGGTCCGTGTGCAACGTTCAGGTCAAACGCCAGGACAGGCTGATCTGGCTCGAAAAATGGTGGACCAGAAAATCTCGTGCAAGCCGTGAGATCCTTCGCTTCGCTCAGGATGACGCCGGCTGGGCTCAGACGCCCAGCCAAACGGCGTCACTTGCTATACAGTTCAACAATCAACTGCTCGTTGACCGGCAGATTGATATCTTCACGCTTGGGCAATGATAAGACCCGGCCCTTGTAATGGTCGCGATCAATCTCCAGCCAGGTAGGCGCGTTCTGATGGCTGGCGAATTCCTTTGCCGACTCCAGAATCGCCAGCTTAAGGCTGCCTTCGCGGATGGCAATCTCCTCGCCCACACTTACCTGATAGGAGGGGATGTTGACCTTGCGTCCGTTCACCTGCACGTGGCCGTGACGTACCAGCTGGCGGGCTTGGCGACGGGAGACACCCAGTCCCAGGCGATAGACCACGTTGTCCAGGCGGCGCTCCAACTGTTGCAGGAGCACTTCACCGGTCACACCCTGGGAAGCCGCTGCTTTTTCAAAGTAGTTGCGGAACTGGCCTTCCTGGGCAAAGTAAATGCGCTTAGTCTTCTGCTTCTCGCGCAGTTGCAGGCCGTAGCCGACAACTTTAGACTTGCGGTCCTTGCCGTGCTGGCCAGGAGCGAAATTGCGCTTCTCGATAGGACATTTATCGCTGAAGCATTTGGTGCCTTTGAGGAACAGTTTCATGCCCTCGCGGCGGCAGAGACGACAGACGGGATCAGTGTAACGGGCCAAGTTGCTTCTCCTTTAGATGACCGGTTTACAGGTTTGGCTTCACCCTTCGTCCCGGACGAAATTCAGTCGTTGGTCGTTAAAACGACTCAACGAGAAAACTGTACAACGCGCCTTACACCCTTCGCCTTTTCGGCGGACGGCAGCCGTTGTGCGGGATCGGGGTGGCGTCTTTGATGTTTCGCACTTCAATCCCCGCAGCGGCCAGAGCACGGATGGCCGACTCACGGCCCGAGCCCGGGCCACTGACCCGCACTTCCACGCTGCGCACGCCATGATCGCGGGCCATGCTGGCCGCGTTCGAAGCCGCCTGTTGGGCGGCGAAAGGCGTGCCTTTGCGCGACCCCCGAAACCCCAGCGAACCCGAACTCTTCCAGGAGAGCACGTTGCCGGTCTGGTCCGCGATGGTCACGATGGTGTTGTTAAAAGAAGCTTGGATATGCGCAATGCCGTGGGTCACGTGTTTGCGCTCCTTCTTCTTGAAGGTCTTCTTCTTACCTTTTTTTTCCGGCGTCGCGGGCCCGCCTGCTGCCGCTGGTTTTGCCATAGGGTTTCAGTCCTTGGTCGATGGTCGCTAGTCGTTCGTCGTTTCCTTCCAACGACCAAGGCGAACGACCCACGACGGTTCTACGTTTTGGTCGCGGTCTTCTTCTTTGCCGCTACTGTACCTTTGCGAGGACCCTTACGAGTGCGTGCATTGGTGTGGGTACGCTGCCCACGGACGGGCAAATTCCGGCGATGGCGATATCCACGATAGGAGCCGATTTCGATGAGCCGCTTGATGTTCATCGAAACTTCCTTGCGCAGATCGCCTTCCACCAGTCCTTCCGACTCGATGACCTGACGAATACGGTTGACCTCGTCCTCACCCAGGTCCTGGACCTTCTTCATGGGCTCAACCTTGGCCTGGTCCAGAATGCGGGCGGAGCGCGAATTGCCGATCCCGTAGATATAAGTCAGCGCGATGTTCACGTGTTTGTTACGCGGAAGATCGACGCCTGCAATACGTGCCATAGTTGTCCTTTATCCCTGACGTTGCTTGTGTTTTGAATTCTCGCAGATCACCCGCACTACGCCTTTGCGGTGGATGACCTTACACTTATCGCAAATCTTTTTGACCGATGCTCGCACTTTCATAAAGTCCGTCCTTGGTCGTTAGTCCTTGGCCGCTGAGTTCGCTCGACCAACCTAGCCAAACTCGGTTCCACAAAAATCATTTGTAGCGATACACGATGCGTCCGCGATTCAGATCGTAAGGAGAAAGCTCGACGGCCACTTTATCGCCGGGCAGAATGCGGATAAAATTCTTGCGCATTTTTCCGGAAACATGCGCCAGCACTTGGTGCTTGTTTTCGAGCTCGACCTTGAACATAGCATTGGGCAGCGGTTCCAAAACCACGGCCATCACTTCAATCGCGTCTTCTTTACTCATGCACTCCTTGGCAAAAGCTCTTAGTTGTTAGCTCTTGGCCTTTAGCTAAAAGCTGTTTACTGCGTCAAAATTACTGGCCCTTCTTTAGTCACGGCTACGCAGTGCTCAAAATGAGCGCTACAGCTGCCATCGGCGGTGACGGCGGTCCATTTATCGTCCAACACGCGGGTGCCCGGCTTGCCGAAATTGACCATGGGCTCGATGGCCAGCACCATGCCCTCGCGCAAACGGGCGCCATGCCCGCGGGCGCCGAAGTTGGGGACTTGCGGTTCTTCGTGCAGCCGCGTCCCGATGCCGTGACCAACAAACTCGCGGACCACGCTGAAGCCGTTGGCTTCCACAAATTCCTGCACCGCCGCGCCCACATCACCCACCGCATTCCCAACTTGCACCTGCTCGATGGCTTTGTATAGCGAAGCTTCGGTAACTTCGAGCAGCTTACGCACTTCCGGCTTCACCGAGTCATCCACCGGGACGGTGATGGCTGCGTCGCCGTAATATCCATCCAGCACCACGCCGCAATCGATCGAAACTATGTCGCCCGCCCGGAGCACGCGCTTTTCCGACGGAATCCCGTGCACGATCTCTTCATTCACCGAAGTGCAGAGGACGCAAGGATAATCGTAATAGCCCTTGAATGCCGGCTTCGCGCCCAAGTCCTTGATCATCTTCTCGGCGGCGCGCTCCAGCTCCATGGTGGTAGCGCCCGGCTTTACCAGGGTGCGAACATGATCAAGCACTTCGCGAACAATGTGGCCACTTTGCCGCATTCTCTCAATTTCCGCCGTCGATTTACAGACGATCGCCATTGCCCTAGTTCTCCTGGCGCGAGTCCTGCGCCTCCACCGCCGCCCCCTGGTGTTCAATCACCCAAAAAATCTGTCCGGTAACTTCGCCCACGGGCAGATCGCCATTCACGGAAGCGAGGCGGCCTTTCTGTTCGTAATATTCCGCCACGGGCCGGGTCTGGAGATCGTACTCCGCTAGACGTTTCCGGATCACTTCCTCGCGATCATCATTCCGGGTAATCAGCGGAGAACCGTCAACGTCGCAAATATCAGCGACGCGAGGTGGCTGAAAATAGACGTTGTAAATGTGTCCGTTGGCGCGGCAAGTCCTGCGTCCTGTAAGCCGCTTAATCAATTGATTATAGTCCACGTCAATCCGGACGACAATTGGCAGACACCTGCTCCCGTTTAAGTTGTCAAAGAGCTCACTTTCAAAAAAAGCGCCCAGCCAGCCCGCTTGTTTCGCGGTGCGCGGAAACCCATCGAGAATAAAGCCGCGG
>Ga0206966_1230_pt1 | contig 12376 bp, 9 predicted proteins | sample Alteio_BWOrgHeat_23_FD_152970 | JGI IMG/M metagenome (GOLD analysis project Ga0206966, IMG submission 152970) | Enriched cells from forest soil in Barre Woods Harvard Forest LTER site, Petersham, Massachusetts, United States -... | ecosystem: Environmental > Terrestrial > Soil > Temperate forest > O...
GTCGATGTCTGAAACGAACAGCACCGGGCGGGCAAACCAATCGCTCATGGTTCGATACCTACTTCTTCCCTGCTGCTTTTCCGCCGACGGCCTGGAAGGCGTCGGACTTGAGGATTTTGCCGCCTTCCTGGATGACGTAGAGGCGGTTGGCGTCGAGGTTCTTGAGGGAGTCGGTCTGGCCGGAGGGCCAGCGGATTTCGACGTCGGCGGTCTTGGCCTGGTCCAGGCCGAAGTGGATACGGAGGTCGTTTTGAGAATAGTAGCTGCCGCCGCTGCGGATTTCTTCGATCTGGACGAGAGGTTTGCCTGTCGGCGTGTTCTGGACGGTGACCTTGATGCGCGCGCCGATGCCGGTACGGTTCGATTTGACGCCCACGGTACGGATTTTGATCCAGTTGCGATTGAGGCTGGAGTCGCAGCGGAGGAGCTGGGGCATGGCGTTGACGCAGTTGACGGCAACGTCGAGGTCTCCGTCGTTGTCGTAGTCTCCGAAGGCGCAGCCGCGTCCGGGGACGGGAATGGTCATGCCGGGACCGGCTTGGTCGGTGACTTCTTCGAACTGGCCGTTGCGCAGGTTGCGGTAGAGATATTTGCGTTCGGCGTAAGGTGCGTCAGTGTGTGAGCCGTCCACTTCGGGATAGACGTGTCCGTTGGAGATGAGGATATCAAGCCAGCCGTCGTTGTCCATGTCGAAGAAGCCGACGCCCCAGCCGAGATAGCGGGTGTTGATGCCGATGCCGGAGAGGTAGGTGCGGTCGTCGAAGTTGAGGCCGCCGAGGTTCTGATAGAGGGAGGCGGTGTCTCCGGCGAAGTTGGTCTTGACGATGTCGAGGAGGCCGTCGCGGTTGTAGTCTCCGATGGAGACGCCCATGCCGGCCTGGGGCTTGCCGTCGGGCGAGTAGGCGACGCCGGATTCGATGGCGACGTCTTTGAAGGTGCCGTTCTTCTGGTTCTGGTAGAGGGTGGCGGCGGTGGAGTCGTTGGCGACGTAGATGTCGGGCCAGCCATCGTCGTCGAGGTCGGCGACGCAGACGCTGAGGCCATAGGTGCCGACGGTGTCGAGGATGCCAGCTTTTTCGGAGACGTCGGTAAAAGTGCCATCTCCGTTGTTGTGGTAGAGGATGTTTTTTCCGCCCTGCAGGCCGGGTGGTCCGCAGGCAACCTGAATGCCTTTGTAGGCACAGCCGGCGGCGGCGGGGTCGGGCGCGGTCTTGATGTCGAAGTCGATGTAGTTGGCGACGAAGAGGTCCAGGTGACCGTCGCGGTCGTAATCGAGGAAGGCGCAGCCGGCGTTCCAACGCGTGGTGGGCTGGAGCAGGCCGGCCTTTGCGGTTACGTCGGTGAAAGTGCCGTTGCCGTTGTTGCGGTAGAGGGCGTTCTGGCCGTAGTAGGTGATGAAGAGGTCGTCCCAGCCGTCGTTGTTGTAGTCGCCGACGCAGATGGCTTGCCCCCAGCCGCTGCGGGCGAGACCGGCTTTTATGGTCACGTCGGTGAAGGTGCCGTCGCGGTTGTTCTTGAATAGATGGCAGGTAGGCGTCTTGCTCTGGTCTGGGCCTTTGGGGAAGCCTTCGAGGCGCCATCCGTTGACAAGGAAGATGTCGAGCCAGTCGTCGTGGTCGTAGTCGTAGAAGGCGACTCCGCAGCCGGTAGTTTCGAGGAGGTATTTGTTCTTGTGCTCGCCGCCGTAGATGGTGCGGGCGTTGAGGCCGGAGCGCTTTGCGACGTCGAGGAAGCTGACGCCGAGGGGTGTTCCGGCGACGGGCGATGGCAAAGCTTTTGGAGCGGGGCGGGACGGAGCGTTATATTCGGGGCGGGAGTTCTGCTGGCCCATAGTTCGCGGCGGCGCCTGCTGCGGTGGAATTGCCAGAGCGAGAACGTCTTGGAACGAGAGGACCAATGCTGTTGCTGACAGTGAACGAATGAATCCGCGACGACTCCCGATCAATCGGTTCAGGCCCCCAGGGTGATGACTGAGTATAGAGAATGGTGCGGACGGGGCACAATCAGAAATGATCAGCTTCAGCTGGATTGGCGAATCGGCCCAATGAGGATCATTGCGGCTTCGGGGGCCAGGCTGAGTATGGTCTGGCGGCGTTCTGCTGCATCAGGCTCTCCAGAAGCAGCTTTCGCTGCATATCCCTAATGAGCTGTTCCTGCTGGTAAATCTTTGGATAGTAGACCCCAAGTCATCGGTACGAAGGTGATCGGCAATTCCAATATCTTTGGCAATTGCCACCAACAGCCTATGCAGGCGCTCCTCGATTAAATGATCGACCAGCGGCTCCATGCGAAACGTGAGAAACAGCTCCGACCACGCTTCTCGCACCTCTCGCGCGTCTCTGGACACGATGTCTATCGAGTTGAGCGCGCGAACGCCGTCTTCCGAATAGATTCGCGCCCTCTCATCAATATGGTGAAAATTTTCATCTTGCGCTTTTGAAGTTGATCGTGACGTTCGGCTTCGCGACTGAGCGACTCGGCCAAACTTGCCGCTGAACGGGGCGCAGCCCAGTCGTCACAGCCGCCAATGCGGTCGCCACCGCGCTGAATATCGCTGCCCAAAGGGCTAGCTTCTCAGTCGTTGAGCTCTCGCATTTTCGCGATGTTTGCGTTCACGGGACCATGTTGGGCGTCGATACGCATAGAATGGGCGACGGTTGAGAAAATGGGAAGGTAATGTGAAGTGTAATTCCGATACGGCGGTTTTGGGTCCCGTGCTCACGCCTTGAATGAGATCGCTGTTTGGCGGAATCTCAATCTGCAGGTTCATGTCAAAGCGACCCCTCAACCGGGGTCTAGGTGCCGTCGTATTTCAGGCCGTGCACATCTATGCCCGCTACAACTCCATTTCGCAAGGCGAGCATGGCAAAACCTTGACTCTTTGCTCCAGTCAAATAGACCGCGTAAAAGCCGTTAATCGAAGTTCCCGTCAACCTTCCTCAGAAGCTAGTTGGCATGAAGTGTGCCGCGGGTTTCGCGGAACCTCTTTACCTAGCGGAGCCCGTTCCACGCCATCCGGTGAAACATCTGGTCCATCTTTGCAGCGGGTTCCTTTTCGATGCGGTCCATCCACCAGCGCAGCAGTGAGAGCAGGCCCCCGGCGAGGGCGTTACTGCGAGCGGAGAGTTCGGGCTTTGAGAGCTTCGAGACGCGTCCCGACTCGACGAGGCGCTGTTCGATACCGCGAGCGAAATAGTCCTGGGCGAGATCGAAGAAGTCTGTGAGACGGCCCGCGTCGCGAAGGATGCAATAGAGCTTTCGCTGCTCGTTCAGGTGGTCGAACATCTCCGCGACAGGAGCTACGCGAAGCGATTTTTCTTTGTTGACTCTGAGCACGGTGCTCATGTGTTCGAGGAACCTTTCGAGCTGACTGAGGAGCAGGTCGTTCTTGTCGCGGAAATGAAGGTAGAAAGTGGAGCGGCCGACGGAGGCACGATCGAGCACTTCCTGCACGGTCACTTCTTCGATGGGTTTCTCAAGAATCAGCGCGAAGAAAGCGTCACCGAGACGAATGCGCGTGCGCCGAGCGCGGGCGTCGGGTTTGCGCTGCTGTCCGTCGCGTTTTGGCCTCATGCTGCCATGTCCCGGCATGCTTTAGGGACCATTTCTGGACATAGACGGCCTCTTTGTCCAGCAACCCGGAACTCGCTCTAGACCAGGAACCTTCGATCGCTACAGTGCGAATCATAAGACGAGCGGCCGCTCAAACAGAACAGAATTTCACGTCAGGAGAGAGAAGATGAATCACATTCGCTTACTTGCAACCGGAATCGTGTTGATGTTTGCGATGACCGTGGCCGCGCAAACGGCGCCTAGTGGCGCCGAGCAGAACCAGAGCTCTGGGCCCATCATGTCGCCAGTCGAACGGCACTTGAAGGTGCTGAGCGAGAAGCTGGATCTCACCAGCGATCAGCAGGACGGGGTCAGACCTATCCTTCAGGAGATGCATGACTCGATGCACAAGGCCGATCAGGACTCAAGCCTGTCGAACGACCAGCGTATGGACCAGTTAAAGACCGCGCGGATGAAGGCCGACAAGCAAATCCGCGAGGTCCTGAGCGACGACCAAAAGAAGAAGCTGGACCAACTCGAGCAGGGGATGCATCCTGGAGCTGCACGGGAAGTGAAACAGGGTTCAGCGATCAGTGTTCAACGGGGGAATAGGGATCAGGCCCCCGGTACGACTTTGCTTCCCGCCCTTCGCTTCGCTCAGGATGGGGCACCCTCGGTTGTGCCGGAACAGAGAAAAAGCAGGTCCCTCCGCTCCATGCGCACGTCGGTCGGGATGACACGATGAAATTAATCGCATAGATCATTTGGGCGGCGCGGCACGATTACGGTTGTGCGGATGAAGTGGCCGCGGCGTGGGGCTGGGCTTGCTGGGCACGTGAATCGAGGGCTGCTGCCTTCTGGCGCTCGAGGGCAGCATCGGCAGCGTTTCCCTGTTGCGAGAGGGCGTCGGCAAGGGCAAGATGAGCGTCGGCGTAGGTGGGATCAGCGGCGACGGCCTGCCGGAGCTGGACGAGTGCTTCTGCGACTTTGCCTTGCTTGAGGAGCTGGGTGCCGCTGTCGAGGTTGAACTTTGCGCGCTGGCGGCTCACAGCCACCCGGCTCAAGTCAGCCGCTTTCTTGCGTTCGGCGGCGGCTCCGGCGGTGTCTCCCTGTGCGGCGAGGATGGCAGCGAGGTTGATATGCGGGCTGGGCTGAAGGGGGAGGAGCTCGATGGCGCGACGGAGCGCAGGGGCGGCCTTGTCGGGCTCACCCATCTGCTTGTAGACGCTGCCGAGGATGGACCACGCATCACCATTGTCGGGACGCATTGCGAGGTTCTTTTCGAGCTCGCGGGCAGCATCCGGGAAGCGGCCCATCTGCATATATATGATGCCGAGGGTAAAGGGAGGGTCGGCCAGGGTGGGGTCTTCCTGGGCGGCCTTCTCGAGAGCGGGGAGGGCTTCGGTGACTTTGTCCTGGAGCTTGAGGGCGAGGCCGAGGTCGTAGTTGAGCTGGGGGTTGTTGGGCTCGAGTGCGAGGCCGCTGCGAAATTCCTGAATGGCGTGATCAAGGTCAGCCTGCTGTAGGTAGGCGACTCCGGCGTCTTCGTGAAGGACGGCGTTTTTCGGATCGAGCTGTAGAGCGCGCTGGTAGTAGCTGAGACCGCCTTTCGCGTCTCCTGTCTGAACCAGAGCGAGGCCGAGATTGGTGAGGGCGGCAGCGTCTGTCGGACGGGCGGCTACTGTCTGCTGGAAAAGCGGCAGGGCTTCTTTTGCCTGATCGGCGTTTTGAAGAGCGAGAGCGAGGGCATACTTGGAATCGATCGACGCTGGGTCAAGTTCCTGGGCATGACGCAGGATGGTCACGGCCCGATCGTCCTGACCGGTGGATGCCAGCGCTTTGCCCAGTTGCAGATTGGACGGGACGTCGTCAGGGGCGAGGGAAACGGCTTTCTGAAGTTCGGCGATGGCCTCGGGGTAGTTCTGCAGAACGAGCAGGAGCGAGCCGAGGTGGAGGTGAGCGGAGGCAAGGTTGGGGTCAAGCGCCAGGGCGCGACCGAACTCAGGGCGGGCGTCGGAGAGCTTGTTCTGCTCGGCGAGGACGGTGCCCAACGCGTCGTGAAGGGTTGCGCTGTTGGGTTCTTGTCCGAGGGCCCGTTCCAGTTTCGTCCGGGCAATCTCGGGGTCTCCGGTCGCGTCGAGCGCGCGGGCGTAGGCCGCGAGATCGCTCGGTGAAAACTGGGTCTGGGCGGTGTCCAGTTGGTGGAAGAGCGGTAACGCCTTGTCGTAGGAGCCGAGCTGGCTGTAGGACAGGGCGAGGTTCAGGGTTGCTGTTTCATCTTTTGGATCGAGTGTGCGGGCCTGCTCCAGTTCGGAAACTGCCGCGGCGGCGTTTCCTTCGGCAAGGAGGACTGCGCCCAAGGCGCTGTGTCCGGCGGCGACGTTTGGGACGAGCTGGACTACTTTGGCGAACTCGGAGTGGGCGAGGGCGAGGTTGTTCTGCTCCATCGCGACGTGGCCAGCGCGGAAGGCTACATCGGCCGATTGCATCGTTCCCTGATCCGGAATAGCTGGCGATGGGCTCGCCTGAGAGCTAGCAGCGATTGCGGAGAATGAAAAGAGCAGCGCGATGCACAGCAGATGCCTCATTGATAGCGATTGTAATAGCTGAGGCTGGGTGAAGTTTCGTCCTTTAGAGGGTGACGACGTTCAGACCTGGGATGCGCTGAAAGTGCTTCACGTTGAGGCAAGCCACATTGAAGCCGAGATGGAGTGCCATAGCTCCGATCACAAGGTCCTCGAAGGCGATGATGTTGCTCATTGCGCTCTGCTCGCCCTCGATACGTCCGGCAAGCTGTGCGATCTCGAGTGAGACTGGATGTATGATCAGTCGCGGTACAGCTCTCAGCGAAGACTCGCCGCCGTTCTCGATCCAGGTCCGTTTTGGCCCGATAAATGCCATGTGTTAGGTGTTCCACGACGCTGATAACAGAGAGTGCCGTTTCGATTTCGCCGCGCGCCGCCTGCACTGGCCTGAGAACCTGCCTCACGTTCTCCCCACGCCGCTCACCTGCGACGAGAGCACTGGTATCAAGGATCAGTCCCATGCAACAAAGTCACGCGGCATGTGCTTCTGCCAACGCAATAGACTCCGAGATCAGGCGGCCACGCGGTGCAACAGCAGCGCGTAGTATGACGGGAAGAGACGCATCGATAACGACCTCCTCGCCCGCACGGACCGAGCCAGCAGACCAGCGAAGTCACACGTCGCTTCGGCTTCAGAGATATGAATCACAGCCGAATTCAAGATAACCCGGTGCACAGCTAAAGGCGCGCCGTGCGTATGCGGCTGTATCAGAAAATACGGCCGACCCGGAAGAAGATCCTTGCGCGGCCATTGCTCCCGACCGCGCCAGCGACTTCTATCGGGCCCAATATCGTGTTCATGATGATTCCCCCAAAACCATCCATGGGGAGATTTGGAGGGGTGGGACCATTTGGGATCCTGTACGTCTTACCTACCTCGTATCCTCCGATCAAATCAATCGTGGTACCCACGAGGGGCGACAAATTGACAAGCTTCCTGGTATATCCAAGCTGCCCCAGGAAATACTGATTGGTGAGCAATTCGTTGGTATTCCAAGCGACTAAGTACTGCGAACCGCCCAGTGAAAAGGAGGGTATTCCGGTCTTGAAGCCATAGCTGGACCCGCCTGATGCGGTGAAAAAAATCGTCGAAGGATGGTCAGTTAAAGGAAAGAAGGTTTGAGACTGGATCTCGCTGAGCGGGAAGGGGCCAGGCGCGGAAGGCTGAGCATGGAACCCTTTGGTATACATCAGCAGGTCCATACCGGAGTGGGGGCTGACGGCTCGGTCCAAAGTATTCCGGCGGAATTGTACATTCACATCACCTGTGCCTCCGGAAGTAGTGGGAAAATCAGCGGAGCTCCCTATGTCCGGCGATAGGTGTTGCCAACCGCCTTCGTATCCCATGCGGAATTCTCCGGTAGTTCCGAATCCGTACCCTACGTCCACACCGCCAAGTGCCCGCCGCCACAGATAAGTTGCAATTAATTCATCGCTGGAATAGAGATTGTAGTTGCTACTGCTGAAGTCTACCCGCGGCGCGACGAACCAATTACTGCTGGGTGTAAATGGATGGTAGTACTCGCTACGAGCGAGATATTGCGAGCCAACGATTACATCATTTCGCCACTCCGACCGAAAGCTGCCAAAATCCAGCCACGTGATTCTGGCTCCGACACTGAAGAGGACGTTCCTGAAGTCGGAACCGTCAATCAGGAGGTAGGGGCGTACCACGGGCGGCGCATAGGGCGTTTCTTCCGTCTGTATATGGAGTCCCACTTTGCCGTCGCGTTCAATCATTGAATAACTGACGTTCGAGAATCGGCCCATGCCATAGAGGTTCATCACGTCGTGGTTCAGCGTGGCTGGGTCGACCGGCTGCCCCACGAGAGAGGACATGTGCTCGGAGATATCCTTGGCCATTTGCTCGCTGGTCCCGGTCACTTTGACAAACTCCGGCGCAGGCGTGGTCCTTCGCCGGGCATTCCGTTCCGCCAGATATCGCTGCCACTCGGCTTCATCCACGGAAAAGACGGACAGAATCGAAGCCTTGGCTTCAGCCGCGTCATAGCCCGCCTTGATGATAGCTTCATCTTTGTTGTAGTCCATGGTGGAGAAATCGTGTAAGGGCACTGTCAGCAACAGATCGGCCTGCTCCATGGAGCGGAGTTGATTGTCGGCAATCATCACCGAGATCGACCGGCCCAGCACCCCGAAGCTGGAGAGGGTTGCATCTGGACTAAGCGGAGCGGTTTCCAGATGGACACCGAGCACGACGTCGGCTCCCATATCCTTTGCAACGCCAATGGGTAGATTGTCCAACAATCCACCGTCGACGAAGAGATGATCATCCGATCGAACCGGGGTGAAGAGTCCGGGCAGAGACATGGTGGATCTGAGGGCCAGCGAGAAGGAGCCATCGTGGAAAACATGGGCCTTACCGGACACCAGGTCGGTGGCGACACAGGCAAACGGAATAGGGAGGTCATTGAAACTGTTGAGCTCTGAATAGGGCAGGGCGACGTTGTCCAGAATCATCGAGACCTGTTGACCGGAATTGAAGCCGGATGGGAGCTGTATCCCTTTGCGCAGGCCAAATTGCAATGAAGCGGGAATATCACGAGCGTCCTCCTTGCGACGAAAGGTAAGGTTCTGGAATGGTGTCTGACCCCTGAGGACTTCGTCCCAGTCGATTGTCTCGACGACGTCCTTGACCTCGGCGGGTGATCTTCCGGTGGCGTATACGCCTCCAACCAGGCCTCCCATGCTGGTGCCAGCAACATAGCTCACGGGAATGTGATGTTCTTCCATCCATGCGATTACACCGATGTGAGCGAGTCCCAGTGCTCCACCGCCTTCAAGGACCAGGCCCAACTTGGGGTGTTTTTTGCCGGGTGTCTTTGTGTCAGGAGACGTGGATAAGTTCTGCGGATTGGCGTAACCGGCAGTTAACAGGACGCCAGCGAGCAAAAGGGATGGAAGCGATCTAACTTTCATGAGTGAACCCCCACTTGCCGGTGTGAGCGATCCACCCTACAGGTCGAACGTCAACATGTGCGACGGTCCGACGACACCGCACTTCTGCTCACTGCCCGACGTTCAAGCATACTACTGGAATGTTTTTTACCGGTCGCTATTGCGGTGGTCCGCCTATTTGGACAAGACCTCATTCAGACCCAGCCGCCATCAATCACATAGCTTTGACTTGTGATGGCGCTGCTGTCATCCGCAGCCAGAAAGAGAACCAGTCGAGCCACTTCTTCGGGCTGAATCATTCTTTTCAGGGCTTGATTGCTGAGAATCTCCGCTTTGTACGCCTCGGTAAACCACAGTTGTATCTGACGTTCTGTGAGGATCGCTCCGGGCAGCACCGCATTCACGCGAATGTTGTCGGGTCCGAGCTCATGTGCTAGGGTGCGAGTGAGTCCGACGATAGCGGCCTTTGCCGTGACGTATACGGGCAGCCCGGTGGAAGGAATGATCCAGCTGATCGAGCTCATATTGATGATGGAGCCTCGGCCCGCCTTCTTCATTACCGGGATCACAGCCTGACTGGCGAAGAACTGCTGCTTGAGATTGATGGCCATCGATCGATCCCAATACTCCGGTGTTACATCTTCGATGGAATGACGCGCATCATTTCCCGCGTTATTGACCAGCACGTCTACTGTTTTGAATTCCGCGATGATCTTTTGCAGGCAATCGGCAATAGCGCTCGCGTCAGTCAGATCACAGTGCAGATATAAGGGCCGGACATGGGCATCGGATCCGATCTTCTGAACGAGTTGCTGCGCGGCAACATCCTGAATATCTAAAAACGCTACGCTTGCGCCCTGTTTGGCGAAGTGCTCCACAATTTTTTCGCCGATTCCGCTCGCTCCTCCGGTGATGACGACTATACGGTCGCGCAAGCTGGGATAACAAGCGAACTCTGTCCGCCTATCGGCGTTCGCCTGACCGTCTTCGGTCATCCGAGACTCCTTCACGAATAAATCATGATGCACCCTAGCCGACTGGGCATGGAATAACCCGCTGACTTTGGCGGCCCAAGCCTTCGACACCGAGAGTAATCGTGTTGCCAGGCCGCAGATAAACGGGGGGCTTCTGTCCAAGACCTACGCCGGGAGGCGTGCCGGTGGAGATAATATCGCCAGGCTGGAGGCTCATGAAGCGACTGAGATAGCTGATAAGGTAAGCCACGCCGAAAACCATAGTGCACGTCGTACCGTTCTGGTACCGATGGCCATCCACATCGAGCCACATGTCGAGGTTTTGAGGATCGGGCACCTCATCGGTAGTAACCAGCCATGGACCGATAGGACCGAATGTATCCGCGCTCTTTCCCTTCACCCACTGACCGGTGCCCTCAAGCTGAAAGGCGCGTTCGGAGAGATCGTTGACAACGCAGTATCCGGCCACGTGGGAAAGCGCGTCTTCTTGAGAAACATACTTCGCTTCAGTTCCGATGACAACACCAAGCTCAACCTCCCAGTCCGATTTCGTCGACCCGCGTGGAATGATGACGTCATCGTAGGGACCACTGATGGCTGACGTCGCCTTCATGAATACGATCGGCTCGGCAGGTACCGGCGCCCCCGATTCGGCAGCGTGATCGGAGTAGTTAAGACCAATGCAGATGAACTTTCCAACACCGGAGACGCAGGGACCGAGACGGGGATTGGCGGGGACGACGGGGAGGGTGCTGTGATCGATCTGGCGGAGACGGTTGAGTGACTGCGGCGAGAGAGATGGACCGGAGATGTCGGGAAGGATGGCGGAGAGATCGCGAATCTGTCCGGTGGAATCGAGGATGCCGGGGCTCTCTGCACCTGCATCTCCGTAGCGAAGTAGTTTCATGCTTGTTCCTCAGTGACGGTCAACATTATTATGTTCACGCCGCCGGCGTATTTGAATGATTAAGGGCAGCGTGCTTGACCCTCACTACAGCAAGGTGACGTGGTAACCACAGACTTTGGTCGGCAGCGAGAATCCGCGTCCGCGTCCCAGGCTGGTGCCGGGCAGCTTCGAAATCATCGTCGTCAGCCGGTAAAAAAACTGCCGCTTATTTCGCGGCAGTTTTTTCCAAATGCCCACCGAAGGCGAAGCGCATCGCGGACAGAACTTTGTTGGCGTAGTCCGCTTCGCCACGCGAGCTGAAGCGCTCGTATAGCGCTGCAGTGAGCACATGCGACGGCACGGCTTCGTCGATGCTGGCCTTGATGGTCCAGCGTCCTTCGCCGGAGTCGGAAACGTGCCCGGAGAATTTGCTGAGCTCCGGGTCCTGAGCCAGGGCGGACGCGGTGAGATCGAGCAGCCAGGAAGAGATGACGCTGCCGCGCCGCCATACCTCGGTTACGTCGGCGAGATTGAAGTCATACTGGTAGTGCTCGGGGTCGCGCAGGGGAGTGGTCTCGGCGTCGACCTCATGATGCCCCTTGCCGACATCGGCGGAACGGATAATGCCGAGGCCTTCGGCGTAGGCGGCCATAATGCCGTATTCGATGCCGTTGTGGACCATCTTGACGAAGTGCCCGCCGCCGCTGGGTCCGCAATGGAGATACCCGGATTCAGAGGTACCGCCGAGCTTTTCGCGTCCCGGTGTGCGCGGTATGTCGCCCACACCTGGAGCGATCGTTTTGAAGATGGGGTCGAGGTGCTGTACTGCCTCCTTCGAACCGCCGATCATCATGCAGTAACCGCGCTCGAGACCCCACACGCCGCCGCTTGTGCCCACGTCAACATACTCAATTCCCCTTCCGGCGAGGTGCTTGGAGCGGCGGATGTCGTCGATGTAGTACGAGTTGCCGCCGTCGATCAAAATGTCACCCTTTTCGAGATGCGGCTCGATCTCGGCGATGGTCGACTCCACGGCGGCGGCGGGAATCATCAGCCAGATCGCGCGCGGCTTTTCGAGTTTGTTGATCAGATCGGGCAGCGCGGAGGCCCCGACGGCTTTGCTTTTGACCAACTCTTCTACAGATTGCGGCGACCTGTCAAAGACCACACAGTCATGGCCGCCGTGGAGAAGCCGCTTGACCATGTTGGATCCCATACGGCCAAGACCTACCATTCCGAGTTGCATAAAGAATCCTCTTTCGTGAGAGATTGTCAGATCGCATCGGGACAGTTCACTTTTCTAAGACGAAAGCTCACCGCCTCGAATGCCGGAGTCAGTATATGGGATCGAGAATACTCGTGTGTTTACAGCGTTCGCCTTGGAAGCAGTTTGCCCGAGGAGCGACAGTATGGGGACATACTAACTGTCTTGCCAGAACGGGCTGGCTCGACAGCCTCGCCCC
>Ga0206966_1231_pt1 | contig 12277 bp, 13 predicted proteins | sample Alteio_BWOrgHeat_23_FD_152970 | JGI IMG/M metagenome (GOLD analysis project Ga0206966, IMG submission 152970) | Enriched cells from forest soil in Barre Woods Harvard Forest LTER site, Petersham, Massachusetts, United States -... | ecosystem: Environmental > Terrestrial > Soil > Temperate forest >...
GACGGCGGCACGTTTTGTATATCTTTGACGAGCCCACAACAGGGCTGCACTTCGATGACATCAGCAAACTACTGAGCGCGTTTCGCCGTCTAATTGAAGCAGGGGGCTCCATTATGGTCATTGAGCACAATCTGGAGGTCATCAAGACCGCCGACTGGGTGATTGACCTCGGCCCGGAAGGCGGCAGCCGCGGGGGCCAAGTGGTGGGGTCGGGCCCGCCGGAAACGATTGCAAAACTGCCAGGGTCTTATACGGGGAAGTTTCTGGCGGGAATCTTGAACGAAAATGGGTGGTCGCGAAATGGGGCGAAGTAGGCGAGTGCGAATTGCGCCCATAGTGCTAACTGTTTGTCTGGGGAGCACTGTGCTTCCCCAGAGTGCAGGTCAGACGGTTCGCCATCACAAAGTTGCGGAGCAGGATCTGACGTTCCCTCAGGAACTGACGCAAGCAGAAGCAGCTATCGAGAACAAAGATTATGCGACAGCGGAGCCCTTGCTTAAAAAAGTAACTGCCAACGATCCCCATAATTATCAAGCTTGGTTTGACCTGGGATTTGTGTACAACGGGTTGGGCAATCCAGATGAGTCAATTGCGGCGTATCGCAAATCCGTCGCGGCCAAGCCTGATGCTTTCGAGTCGAACCTGAATCTTGGGCTGATGCTGGCCAAGATATCGCAGCCCGATGCGGAACAATTTCTGCGCGCTGCCACCACGCTGAAGCCGGCAACAAATCAGGAGGAAGGCCGAGCACGGGCCTGGTTGTCGCTGGGGCATGTTCTCGAAAGCAATAAGACTGAGCAGGCTTTGGACGCCTATAAACAGGCCTCTTCCCTTCTGCCCAAGGATCCCGGGCCACATCTTTCTGCGGGTGCGTTGTTGCAGAAGGACTCTCGATTTGCCGACGCCGAGCAAGAATACAAACAGGTACTCGTGCTTGATCCCAACTCGAGCGATGCGCTGACCGGTCTGGCCAACATCTATATGCACGGCAACCGCTTTGCCGATGCCGGAGAAATACTGGGCAAACTCGCCGCCTTGCAACCCAACGACGCGCACACGCACATGCAACTGGGACGGGTGCTGGCCGCTGCTGGAAAGAATGATGAGGCGATCGCTGAATTGCAAACGGCGGCGAAGCTGGCTCCTGCTGATTCAGACGTGCAACGCGATCTCGCCGACCTGTATGTTGCGTCGGGGAAGTTTGATCTGGCAGAAGGGCAGTACCGCACGCTCTTGACATCGCATCCAGCAGATCCTGAACTCCATCATGGACTGGGTGTAGTCCTGCTCAAACAACGGAAGTTTCCCGAGGCACAGCAGGAGTTTTTGGCGACGGTAAAACTTAAGCCAGATATGGGCGGGGCTTATGGTGACCTGGCGGCTGCAGCCATGGAAAACAAAGACTATGCACTGGCTATTCGCGCTACGGATGTACGCGCGAAATTTCTGCCCGAGGTGGCGCCGAGTTTTTTTTCTTCGCGCCTCCGCCTATGATCACCTACGAGACTATAAGATGGCTGCGCTGAACTATCACCGGTTTCTGGATATGGCGAACGGGCAATATCCGGACCAGGAGTGGCAGGCCCGGCATCGCCTGATCGCGATCGAGCCGAAAAAATAGAAACGATGCGAATGCGAGTCCCAATCTTTGTGGTGCTGACCACTGCCTTAGCGCTGGCTTTTGCCGACAATCGAGATGTTTTGAAGGAACTGATTGCGCGAGCGGAGGTAGCTCGGCCTGAGGACAAGCCTGCTCTTTATGTCGCGGTCTGCGAACGGCAGCTCAAAATCACAAACGAGTTGTATGCGGCTGACAAGGCTGTTGAGGCCCAGGCTGCAGTCAAGGATTTGGTCACTTACGCGGAGAAAGCGCATGACGCAGCGATCCAGTCCGGCAAGAGGCTGAAGGACACGGAAATTGCGTACCGGAAGATGGCCGCCAAGTTGCGAGACCTTAAGCGCGGCTTGAACTTTGAGGACCAGGCGCCCGTGCAGACTGCGGCGGATCGTTTAGAGAACCTGCGTACGGACCTGCTTTCACACATGTTTGGCAAAGGGAAATAGATGAGCTATCCACGACAGTTCGTGGGAGTTGTGCTGGCGTGGTCCCTTCTGGCGGCTGCGGCTGGGTGGGCCCAGCAGAGGCACCATGACCCGCTGAACCCTCTGGAAGCAGACCAACTACGCGATGCGGCGCAGGAACCCAGTGCGCGCATCAAGCTATACCTCGAGTTTTCCCGCACACGCCTGGCCGCGCTGGAGCAGATGCGCGCCGATCCTAAGGTGACCAACCGCGCGCAGCAAACTCACGACCGGCTGCAGGATTTCCTAGAAGTGTATGACGAACTGAACGACAATATTGACACTTTCGTGGGCCGGAAGGCGGACCTGCGCAAACCTCTAAAGACAGTGATTGAGGCAGACACAGAATTCCAGGCGCGTTTGCGGGCCTTGAAGGCATCGATTGCGAGTAGCAAAGAGGAAACCGATCCGTACGAGTTTCTGCTCAACAATGTACTGGACACGGTGGACAACAACATGCAGGACCACCGGCAGTTGCTCGAAGAGCAGGAAGCGGCCGCCAAGAACAAGAAAAAGGGAAAGTCATAAGGAATTCCTGAGATGCTTGTGCAAGTTTTATCGTGTTAATCTAGATACAATGTGAAGGAAGATATTCTCCACATTTTTCAGCAAGAGTATTGCGAACTGCGTCCGCGTGCGCCCATACCAGAGCTGACCGTTCAATTCTTCGCCTTCGCCAGCATCAATAACACCATTCGGCTGCGAGAAGGAAGATTGTTCGTGCGCCTTTCCGATCTTCTGGAAGGAGCGCCCGAAGCGGTTCTGCGAGCACTGGCGCACATCCTCTTGGCAAAAATGTACCGCAAGCCGGTTGACCGGACGAATGCTGCGCGATACCGGCGCTATGTTTCGCAGCAGGACCTTCGCCAGAAGGCCCACCTGGTGCGACAAATCCGCGGACGCAAACGAATCGAAAGCACGCAGGGAGAAACCTACAACCTGGATGAAATATTCGAGGACCTGAATCAAAGGTTCTTCTGCGGGTTGCTGGCACGTCCGCGTATGACCTGGAGCCGCAATCACGCGCGTAACCGCCTGGGCCACTACGATCCGGCGCACAACGCGATTGTAGTAAGCCGGGTATTCGATCATTCTCGCGTCCCCACCTATGCCATGGAGTACATCGTCTATCACGAAATGCTGCACCTGAAGCATCCGGTGAAGCTGCGAGGCAGCCGCCGCTGCGTGCATCCCGCTGAGTTTCAGGCAGAGGAGAAGCTGTTCCCCCACTTAGAGAAGGCCAAGCAGTTCTTGAGGCGATTGTAAGGCTAGCTCCGCGCTGATAGTGACCGGGCACAACCAGACAGCGCTGATCCGGGTGATTCATGGATGCTGCGTAATCCAGCCAGAGCTGCATCCGGAGTTCAGGGCAAAGCATCTTAATTGAGTAAGAAGCCTTTTGGATGCTCTGTCGTTGACCTTGTCGGGGCACAAGGCTATGCTGAGTCAGTTGAAATTGAAATTCATTTTCAAAATGGTCGAGTCCTAATTTCGAGGCTGATTTCTAGATGTTAGAAGCATTCATAGTCACGTTGCGCGAAGGGGTGGAAGCCGCACTGATCGTCGGTATCACTCTGTCGTATCTCTCCAAAATCGATCGCCAGGATTTGCGCAAGTCCGTCTATCTCGCGCTGGTGTCGGCCTTCGTGGCTAGCTTGGGCGTAGCCGCTTTGCTCGCCCGCACCCAGTGGAACCAGGACATTTTTGAAGGCTGGATCATGCTGGCAGCCGCCTTCTTCGTTGTGACCATGGTCGTTTTCATGATGAAGACCGGACGCAAACTTAAGGGGGAAATCGAGAGCAAAGTAGGACTGCTGGCCGGGCGGAATGCATGGTTTGGGCTTTTTGTATTCGTTTTTCTAATGGTTTTGCGGGAGGGCGTGGAAACAGTGCTGATCCTTTCCGCGGTCTCGCTGAACTCAACTGAATTGCTGAGTTTCCTGGGCACGCTGCTGGGAGTGATCGCTGCGATTCTGTTCGGCGTGATGTTCGTCAAGGGCAGCGTGCGGGTGAATCTGCAGAAGTTCTTCCGCGTCACTTCGGTGATTCTGTGCTTCGTAGCAGTGCAACTCGTCATTTCGGGCCTGCATGAACTTTCTGAAAACGGGGTGCTTCCTTCTTCCAAGCAAGAGATGGCGATTATTGGACCGATCGTGCGCAACGATCTGTTTTTCTTTGTGACCATATTCGCGCTAGCGGCTTTGATGGTGCTATTCGAGGTCAAGCGACGCGAGCCGTTGACCCTCCCCGAGTCAGCGGCGGAGCGGCGCAAGTTATTGTGGAGCGCGCGGCGTGAGCGTTTGTGGATGTTCTCCGTGTATGCCAGCTCGTTTGTGTTTATCGCGCTGGTCACAGCGGAATTTATTTATGCCAAGAGCGTGAGCGCTCTGTCTCCGGCGACGGAAGTGGCTTTCGTGAATGGGCAGGTCAGCATCCCGCTGACCCAGCTCTACGATGGCGACCTGCACCGCTTTTCCGCCAAGGAAAACGGAGTTGAGGTGCGCTTCTGGCTGTATCAAAAGCCGGACGGCAAGATTGCCACAGTGTTTGATGCTTGTACGATCTGTGGCGCTGTGGGCTTCTATAAAGGGCCGAACGGCGTGGTCTGTAAGAACTGCGCTGCACCTATCAATCCGCAGTCTGTGGGAATGCCGGGTGGATGCAATCCGGTTCCTTTACACGCCGAACAGACGTCCGATGCGGTCATCATCCGGGAGGCGGACATCGCGGCCCGGGCCCCCGATGTTCCAGCCATAAATCATGTTTGCGCGTCTGGTCTATGAGTCGTTTCGGCGGCAAAGACGGCCCAAGCTGCTTGCTGGCGTGGCCATCACGCTGGGTGTAGGGGTGGCCACAGCCATGATTGCAGTCGCTACGGATATTGGCGACAAGATCAGCCGCGAGTTGCGCACCTACGGCGCGAACATTCTGGTGACCCCGCAGGACGACACGCTTGATCTTCAAATCGGTGGCGTGGACTTGAAGCCTCCTAGTGACGGGGCTTACTTGGACGAGGCCGACCTTCCCAAAATTAAAGGGATGTTCTGGAGGAACAATATTGTAGGCTTTGCGCCCATGCTCACTGTGCCAGTTAGCCTAGTTGGTGGTGATGTCACTCTGTTGGGGACCTATTTTTCACGGCGACTTACATTCGGCAAACAGGATTTTACGACAGGAGTAAGAAACACGCATCCCTGGTGGAAAGTGCAAGGCGCCTGGCCAAACGACGAATCCACAGAAATACTCCTGGGCGAACGCCTGGCGGGGAAGCTCGGACAGAGCGCGGGAGATCAGGTTGAAATTGCGGGACACTCTCACCGGGTCACCGGGATCCTTTCGACGGGCGGGGCTGAAGATGACCAGATCGTCGCGCCTCTTACTGTAGCCCAGCGAATTCTGGGCAAGCCCGGCGTAGTGCGCCGCGTCTATGTGAGCGCTGTGACCAAGCCCGAGGATGCGTTTGCACGACGCGACCCCAAGACACTGTCCGGGGCGATGTACGACCGCTGGTACTGCTCGCCTTACGCGCAGTCCATCGCGTTTCAGTTGCAGGAAGCCATTCCGCATTCGCACGCCGAACAGATTCGCCAGGTTGCACAGAACGAAGGCACGGTGCTTTCCCGGATCAAGGGATTGATGTTCCTGCTCACGATCGCAGCTTTGCTCGCCTCTGCACTTGCTGTATCTGCTGCGATGGCAACCACTATTTTTGAACGGCGAACTGAAGTTGGCTTGATGAAGGCTCTGGGAGCAGGCATTACAACGGTGGCGGCTTTATTTTTGGCGGAGTCGTCTTTGCTGGCACTGGGTGGGGGGATTTTAGGTTTTGTTGGAGGCTCTTTGCTTGCCCGTATGGTTGGCCGTTCTATCTTCGGTTCGACAATCGCGATTGAGCCGGTGCTGTTTCCGGTAATCCTGGGCATCGCGATGGTCGTGACTTTCGCGGGCAGCGCGCTGGCGATTCGCCGCGCCGTTCGGTTCGATCCGGTGTACGCCTTGCGCGGTGATGCGTGAGTGGGCAACGACCGCCCACGTCTATGTTCCTTCGCATGTTGGTGCGAGCTGCCGTGCTACGCCGGGGCAGGGCCGCTTCGGCCCTGGTTGCCATGGTGGTTGCCGCCGCGGTAACCACTGCCATGCTCAACCTTTCTGTGGACGTGCAGGCGAAGTTGCGCAAGGAATTCCGTAATTACGGCGCAAACATTGTGGTGGTAGCCAAGGATGCGCAATCGCTTCCAGCCGATGCCCTCGAAAAAGTGCGCTCCGTGCTGGGCGGTCACGGTCTCGCCGTGCCGTTCGCCTACGTAGTCGCGCGTACCTCGACTGGTCAGCCGGTGGTGGTGTCCGGGACCGATTTCGACGAAGTGCAGAAATTAAACCGTTGGTGGTCGGTAAGCTCATGGCCTCATGCAACACATGATGCGCTGGTGGGCACACGAGCTGTGGCCGCGGTCGCACCCCAAGGACAACCCTTCGATCTGAGCTTTCGGGAACGCACAATTCACCTCAATTCCGCCGGGACGCTACGAACGGGAGCTGCGGAGGACAGCCGCGTCTATATTTCGCTGTCGAATTTTCAAACGTGGACAGACATAAAACCTTCGACCATTGAGATCAGTGCCACAGGTTCTTCGTCGGACATCGCCGCGATGGTACAGAAGGTGGCGGAGGCTGTGCCCTCAGCTGAAGTGCGTCCGGTTCGTCAAATCATGGAAGGCGAAGCCCTCGTCTTGGGGAAAACGCGGGCGACTGTAACAACTGCCGCCGCACTCATCATTGCAACCGCGGCGTTGTGTCTGCTCTCGACCCTGCTGGGCTGGGTCTTTGACCGGCGTCGCGACTTTGCCATCATGAAGGCGTTGGGGGCATCGGGAAGGCTCATCGGAGGTTTTGTGGCTGCCGAGGCAGCAGCATTGGGAGCGGTGGGTGCCGTGATTGGCTTTGCCATCGGTATCGCTATCGCTGCATTGATCGGGAGGATCAACTTTCATGCGCCCGTAGTGCCCCGTTTTGACATGTTGCCTATAGTCTTGGCCGGAGGAGTGGTTGTGGCGCTGATTTCATCCGTAATCCCAATTTTTCTGCTGCAGCGAGTTGAACCGGCTATGATCTTGAAAGGGGAATGAAGTGATCAAGCTGAAACATGTGAGCCGCGTGTATCCCGCCGGGGCTGAGGCGGACGGCGCGGTCATCCGTGCGCTTGATGATTTCACACTGAACGTGGATCCGGGTGAGTGGATCGCGATCATGGGCCCTTCCGGCTCCGGCAAATCAACGTTGGTGAACCTGATTGGATGCCTGGACCGGCCGACTTCCGGCGAGATCTGGCTGGATGGCCGCAACGTGGCGAAGATTTCCGCAACCGAGCTTAATCGCGTGCGTGCGGAAAGAGTGGGATTCATTTTCCAGCAGTTCCATTTGATTCCCTATCTTACAGCGCTCGAGAACGTGATGCTGGCCCAGTATATCCATAGCATGACCGATGAAGGGGAGGCGCTGGAGGCGTTGGCACGGGTCGGACTGAAAGACCGGGCGCATCATGTTCCTTCTCAACTTTCCGGAGGAGAACAGCAGCGCGTGTGCATCGCTCGCGCTTTGATCAATGATCCCAAAATCGTCCTTGCCGACGAGCCCACAGGCAATCTGGACGCCGTGAACGAAGAAATTGTGCTGCGTCTTTTACGGGAGCTACATCAGCAAGGGCGCACCATTGTCATGGTGACCCATGACCCGGTAGTCGCCCGGCTGGCTGACCGCCGCCTCGAACTGCACCACGGAAAGATTGCCGCGCAGGAAGTCTTTGCCATGGCGGATGAGGAACAGTTTGACGAAGTGCTGGAAGAGTTGTGGGCTCTGGCGGAGCATGACGAGATTGCGGAAATTGGACGCATGGAAGTGCACGGCGCACTGCCGGTGAGCATTGCTGTGGAAAAAATGATTGAGCTGGGACTGTTGATTGCGAGCCCGCATCCGCCGATGGCACACAATCACAAACCCTTCATCAATCCTTGTCACGACGCATTGAAACCGGCGGGAGTCTCAACCGGAGACGGCTCGATGATCGTGGAGCTGACGTTGCGCGGCCGTCAGCGTGCTGCCGACATTGTTCGCCGTCACCGCCTGGCCGAGCGCTTATTCACTGACAGCCTAGCCATGGACAGCGAGTCTGAAATCGAGCAGCAGGCATGCAAGTTCGAACACATCCTATCCCCCGAGGCCACGGACAAGATCTGTACTTTTCTGGGTCATCCGCGTACGTGTCCGCACGGTGCCCCGATCCCGCCGGGATCATGTTGTGGTAGAACAAGTGAAGATGCGGTGGTTTCTACGCAGCGTACCCGGTCACTCTAGCAGTGCCCGGTAGAAGCCATCACAAATTGAAGCAACGGCGTGCCCTTTGAAAACTATCTTTGAGAAAAAGTTTTATTCGCTTCGCAGTGCAACCATGGGATCCACCTTCGCTGCACGCCTTGCGGGGATGATACAAGCGAACAGGCCAACCGCAGCCACAACACCCACAACAATGAGGAAGGTCTTGGGGTCGAAGGGCTGAACTTGGAAGAGCAAGCCCCGCAGCGCCCTCGTAGCACAAAATGCACCGATCAAGCCCAGCAATAGCCCCGTGCCGACCAAGCGGCCCGCCCGAGCCATAACCACTCCCAGCACGTCACGATGGCTTGCCCCCAACGCGAAACGCAGGCCAAACTCTCGGGTCCTTCGGGAAACAGAATCGGAAATCACTCCGTAAACTCCAATAACTGCCAGCATTAGCGCGGTCACGCCGAACAATCCCACCAACACCATGTTGAAGCGGCGTGGAGCGGCGGACGCTGAAAGGTAGTCCTCCAATGCACTGGTGCGGGAAAACGCCACGTCTGGCTGCAAGGCTGAAATTTCATGATGCACAGCAGAAGCAAGATTCATTGGATTTCCGGTGGTCCGCACGGTCCAGAAAATGACTGTTGCGAGCTGTCAACCGGGGATCGGACAGAGGCTTTAGCGGAACCGCTATCTCAGCCGCTCGAACGGGAAAAAAGAAACTGGGAGGTAGAATGCCCACGATGGTATATACATCACCATTTAACCTCAGAGTCTTCCCTACTAAAGTCTTGTCACCACCAAAACGCCGCTGCCACAATCCATAGCCTAGAACGACAACCTGAGGGCTGGTCAGGTTGTCATCTTCCGGCAGGAGGGTGCGCCCGAGAAAGGCCTGCGTGCCCATCAGCTGAAAGTAGTTTGCGCTGACGCGCACTTCCTGCAGGCGCTCAGGCTCGCCTTGGCCAGTAACGGTTGCACTCCAAAAAGTATAGGCTGCCATTTGATCCAAGGAGTGGGACTGGTTCTGGTAGTCCTGGAAATCCGCGATGGAAAATGGCATGTCCGCGCGATCGATTTGCTTCATCGAAAGAGAAACTAGCTGTTGAGGATCTCTAAAGGGCAGTTGTTGCAACAGCACTGCATTGACCACGCTGAAGATTGCGGTGTTGGCGCCAATCCCAAGTGTGACCACCAACACCGCCATGAAAGTGAATCCCGGAGCTTTCATGAGCGCACGAAAACCGTAGCGCAAATCTTGAAATAGCAACCCCATGGCAGGCCTCCATGTCACATTTATATATAACTAAAGGCGTTCGATTTGGTGCCTTCAAATAGCAATTTTCTCTCCTAGATTACTTATATTCAACTAGTTGATTCAAACCGATGATGAGAAAGTCTTGAAACTCGGTTTGGGCCCATAATTGTGCGCTATTGAAATTGAATGTTCATAATCGAACAGTCTTCAGCGAGCTTGGCCACTCAGGTTCGCCAATTAGCTATTGGAAACTGTCTGAGTGGCTCTCCGGTATGATGATTTTCCAGATATCATGACCACGAATAGACCTATCATCGGTGTTTTCGACTCCGGCTTTGGCGGCCTCACCGTGCTCAAGGCTCTGCTCCAGCGGATCCCCGGCGCGGATTACCTCTACTTTGGCGATACCGCCCGCTTGCCCTACGGATCGAAATCAGCTGAGACTGTGGCCAGGTATGCCGTGGGCGCGACACACTACTTGGAGCAACAAGGTGCGCAGATGCTGGTTATCGCCTGCAACACGGCGACGGCGCTGGCGCTTGACCAGATTGTGAAAGCGGCTCATGTCCCGGTTGTGGGTGTGATTGAGCCTGGGGCCGAGCGCGCCTCCGTTGAGAGCCAGGCCCGAAAAGTCGTGGTAATTGGTACTGAGGCCACCGTCAGCAGCCACGCCTATCACAAGGCATTGAAAGCTCGCGGGGTGGACGCCCGGGAAAAAGCTTGCCCACTGCTTGTGCCTCTAGTGGAGGAAGGCTGGGTTGAGCATCCCGTAACCGAAGAAGTGGCGGGCATTTATCTCAGGGAATCTTTTGCGGATGAATTCGCCAGTGCGGATGTTCTGGTTTTGGGCTGCACTCATTATCCCTTGATCAAACCGGTGTTGCACCGGGTCGCACCGCCACATGTGAAGATTGTTGATTCCGCCGATTCCACCGCAGATGCTGTGAAGCGGCTACTGGATTATACCTACCCGAATGTTCAGCCCGAAGCCGGGCAAAGCCAGTTGCCTCAGCTTAGGTTTTTCGCAACTGACTCTGCGGAAAAATTTCGCCGTTTGGGGGCGCAGTTTTTGGGTCGTCCAATCAGTGAGGTGCTGCACGTTAAACTCCCCGAATAACTAGCTGACGATTCGGTTTGGGCGCAAGACTCGGATAGACAGAATCGCTTTGCGAAAATAATCTGAACTCTGGCCATGGATCCGCTCGACAATCCCATTTGGCACGCTCTGCACACTACGCAAGAACACTTTGCCCAAGTTCGTGATCAGGCGCGAAAGTTCCCATCGGACGTAAGTTTGCTCGCGGGCTTCACCGAGCCAACGCCAGAGAACTACGCTGCGCTCGCTTCCCTGCTATGGCCGGGAGAGCGGGTAGGATTGTTTCTATTAAATCCTCCCGAGCCACCTGCGGCCTGGACTCTTGCAGGCGGCGGCCCGCTGGTGCAAATGGTTTATGTCAAGCAAGGATCCGTGCCCAACGATCGATCACGGGCACACGACTTAGCCTCATTGACGGTTGCGGATGTGCCGGAAATGCTGATGCTCACCAAACTAACCAAACCGGGGCCGTTCAGTACCCGGACCCATGAGATGGGCGACTATCTTGGAATCCGTAGAGACGGGATATTAGCCGCAATGGCGGGTGAGCGCCTACGGCTCCCCGGCTACACCGAGATCAGCGCAGTATGTACGCATCCGGACCACCTGGGCCATGGGTACGCTACCGCTCTGGTCACGACACTGATGGAGAAGATTTGCAACCGTGGGGAAACGCCCATCTTGCATGTTCGCCCAGAGAACCGGGCAATTGAACTGTATAAGCACTTGGGATTTGAGGAACGGATTACTTTGCAGTACGCGGTGCTACACGTGTAGCGGGAGATTTCGGTCCGCTGAGAAGATCAACGGCGGCGGACAACAATGTCCGCCCTACACTCACTCAGTAGAGGTGAAAGCTTACTTCGACGTTAATCTCTACGGCCACTGGCTTTCCGTCTTTGTAAGCGGGTTCAAACTTCCAGTTCTTTACTGCCTCAATCGCCTTCTCGTCCAGACCTAGGCCAAGAGTACGAGCGACGCGAATATCGCGGGCCCGCCCATCTGGTCCGACCACCAACCAGAGCACACAGGTACCTTGATACTTCGCCTTGCGGGCTTCTTCCGAATATTCAGGGTCAGGTGCAAAGATTGCTTTGGGGGCGGAGACACCGCCACCAACACGGAACGCCCCACCGCCAATTCCACCGCCATGGCCGGGGCCAACGCCGGGGCCTGAGCCAGAGCCAACGCCCCCACCAGCCCCCGAGCCGATTCCACTGCCGGAACCAGTGCCATTCGAAGGCAGGGATGGCAGACGCGCCATGGGGTCCCCCAGGTTCGGCATCGTGTTCATAGCTAACTTGATCTGCGGCGGCACCACGACCGTGGGCTCGACGGGCAACTTCGGGTTTTCGTTCCTGACGACGACGCTAGGCGGCGTGATCTGCTGCATCGAAAGCTTAGGCAGATTCCCTTTCGACGCCTGGAATTTGTCGCGGTCTCCACCTCCGCCACCGCCACCTACGGCAGTCTTCGACGGCGGCAAGGGGGGAATGTCGTCCGGTGCTGGTCATGGAATGACT
>Ga0206966_1220_pt2 | contig 12183 bp, 9 predicted proteins | sample Alteio_BWOrgHeat_23_FD_152970 | JGI IMG/M metagenome (GOLD analysis project Ga0206966, IMG submission 152970) | Enriched cells from forest soil in Barre Woods Harvard Forest LTER site, Petersham, Massachusetts, United States -... | ecosystem: Environmental > Terrestrial > Soil > Temperate forest > O...
CTGTACGGTCGGCATCAGTGTCGAATCGGTGCCTGATCTGATTGGTCGCATCTATGAGCGCAAGGGAGCCGAGGGCGGAAGCCTCCGCAGTCTACGGAACAATCTCGTGTTCATCGTTGCCGATGAGAGCCGGATCGATGAGATGCGCCATAAGATGGCACGTCGCCTTGCGCTAGTGGAACTCAGGAAACCCGAGCGCATCGCTGATCTTGCTGATCACCAGCAAGCGAAGGTTCGAGAGCTTGAGGGGAAGTCTGAGACCGAGATCGCAATCGCGATCCAGCAATGCTTCCGGCATCTGTTTTATCCGTCGAAGAACCGGGTACCGGGAGCCTCGATGGACATCGCGCACAGTGCGCTCGACATTCATTCCGCATCTGAGAAGCCCGGCGCTGGTCAGCAACAGGTGGTACGAGCCCTTCGGGAATTTCGAAAAGTGCGGACAGTTGAGGATGAACCGGACGCTCCGGCCTACATCCGGGATCGGACTCCTCTGAAGCGTGGTCAGATCACGACAGCGGCCTTGCGAGAGGAGTTTCGCCGGGATGCTGCGCTGCCCATTCTGCTCAGCGAAGATGTCTTCGTGAAGGGAATTAGAAAAGGTGTCGAGCAGAGCGAGTACGTATACCAACGTGGCGAGCTTCTCTACGGGCCGGGCGATCCCATTACGAGCATTGCCGTCGATGAACAGGCCGTCGTCTTCACGATGGCCTATGCAAAGGAGCGTGGGATATGGCCACGTCCTGTGCCACAGCCCGTTGGAACTGGACCGATTGGCACTGTACCGGGGACGCTACCTACAGGCCCGGGGCCGATAGGTCCGTCAGGTCCCAGTGACGGAACGCTGGGACAGCCATCAAGACCGGATGGGCCGCCTAGCTTCACGGCAGAGGGCCTGCTCAAGGAAGCGATGATCAAGCTCTGGGAGCAGGCTCGGGCAAAGCGCGTGGACCGGATCGGATCGCTAGTGATAAGACTATTTGATGCCGCAGATGCGTTCCGCCTGCTCAGCGTTGTGGCTGGTATCCGGGGTCCCGACCGGAAGCAGGTCATCTTCGAGGGGGCGTACGAGACAAGCGGTGGCAGCACGTTGGAGATCGCGTTTCGAGGTACACCTGCGGATGCTCAGCCACTCAAGGATTTCCTCGAACCGCAATTGCGAGCGGCGAAGGAGAAGACGATACAAGCTCGATTCGAGATTGGGTTCGCGGACGGGCTGCCACTAGGTGGCGATGCCCCGGAGAAGATGACCGAACAACTGACGCGCTTTGCGACGGGCTCCGCGTATGTTGAGGCAATTGCGGAGGCGAAGGTATGAGCGCACGGATCACGCGCCTTGCTGGTATCAAGACGCCAGACTCCGCACCCATCTTCGAAATCCGGGCGCGCCGTCATAGGCCGGGCGATACAGAGATCGAAGTTTGGCATATGCCGTCACTTGCATCACCGCAGGTGAAGGCACCGATGCGGCTTGCAGGGCTTCGTGGGCGGAACCTTGAACTGATCGAGCATCGAGTGCTTCGGCGCCTGTCACAGGCTGGGGTCAAGCTTAGTGGGCGCGAGGCCGACCGCAAGGAAGGTCACCGAGTGACCGAGGACCTTGCTCTAACACTTGGACTGATGTTCCGAGCCCTCGCGCCAATGCGGTCTCGCGACAACATGCGGGCAGTCGCAGAAGGAATCGAAGCGATGGGCCGGGAGGAGGCGGCGTACTGGCTTGGGATGGCAATGCATCGAAGAAACCCTCGGAGAGTTCTGACTGCCCTGCGATTTCTGCTTACCGATCCTAAGGCTCGTTGAACGACTATGTCAGATGCCCGCCTAATTGAACGCTGGTTGCCAATTGCCGCTTTGGGTGAAGAGAGTGCTCGGGAACGGCGCTCGCTGCAAGCATTGCCACCAATTTACTATCTTCACGTCTGGTGGGCACGCAGACCGCTGATTGCTTCGCGCGCCGCAATTTTGGCATCTGTTCTTCCGGCCGATGCCAACCGAGAAGGATTCATGCATGCACTTGGCATCCATGGCGACCCTGCCGCCAGTCGAAGACAAATCGATTTGGCCAAACGGAAGGGAGAACGATTCGAAGGTGACGCCTATTCCTATCCGCGCGCCTTTAGTCACTCACCTACGGAGAGTGACCGTGAATTCGTTGCGCAGGAAATAAGTCGTATCGGCCTTTCTAAAGTCGTCGTGCTGGACCCGACTGCGGGTGGCGGATCAATTCCCTTCGAGTCAGTGCGCCTCGGATTCGACACGTTAGCCAATGACCTAAACCCGGTGGCGGCGCTTATTGAAAAAGCGACTGTGGAGTACCCGCTTCTACATGGAGCGGCGCTATTGCCTGCATACCAAAAGCTAGCCGAGCGTTTCATCCAGCTTCGAGATGAACGCTTGGCGCCGCTGTTCCCGGCTGAGCCGGATACCAGTTGCATTTCAACCAACTATCTTTGGGCGAGAACAATACGTTGCCCATATTGCAATGGTCTAGTTCCGTTGTCTCCGAACTGGCGACTGGCGGCCGATGGAACGGGAGTAAGGATAGTACCTCATCTAGGCGCCGGTACAGGAGACAAGTCGCGACGGTGCAGCTTTGAAATCGTGACGGATGCTAAAGATCATGCGCAAGGCACCGTCCTTGACGGTGACGGCATGTGTCCTTACTCGGACTGCGCTCGACCGATTGATGGGGATGACATCAAGCAACAAGCGCAAGCGAACGAAATGGGTGAGCAACTCTACGCTATTGTCTACAAACGCCGAATTGAGACCCGCACAAAAGCGGGAAAGCGTGGCCGAGACAAATGGGAGCGTGGATACCGCGCTCCCCGATCAGAAGACAATATTAGCGATTTCGTCGAGCGAATGTTGTCCCAAAGGCTTGAGGAGTGGGAAGCCTTTGATTTCGTTCCTCACGAAGCCATTGGTGACGTGTCGAACTATGACCGAGGGCATCGTCTCTATGGCGTTTTCCGGTGGAGGGACATGTTTAGTTCGCGCCAACTCATCGGACATATCACAAGCGTGGAGGTTTTTAGGGAATTATTGAATGAATACCAAGCCAAGGGTGCTTTGACGGAGATACACAAGGCGGCTTTCGTATACCTGAGTTTTGCATTGGACAAGTATCTGAACTGGAATGCTCGCTCATCGAGTTGGAATGTTCAACTCCAAGGTACGCGTTCGGTATTTGATAGGCACGACTTTGCATTTAAATGGTCTTTTACTGAGATGCCTCCACTTGTATCGGGCGCCGGGCATGACTGGGTAGTTGATCAGGTGGGAAAATGCATAAAGGAGTTGGTCGGTCTGGCTCGACCGGATGTAGCGGAAGAAGGGCAACTCATTCGCAGCATGTCCGATGCGCAGATTCCTCGCGTCGCGATTACTTGCAAATCGGGAGATGATCTTGATCATATTCCGGACAACACAGTAGATGTCGTGGTGATGGACCCGCCTTACTACGACAATGTGATGTATGCAGAGCTTTCGGACTTCTTCTATGTATGGCTGAAGCGCACCGCGGGACAGATTGTGCCGGAATTATTTACGCGTGCTCTCACAGACAAAGACCACGAGGCCGTTGCCAATGTTGCTAAATTCAAAACCCAGAAAGGAGCTAAGGCGCTAGCTGGTCGCGACTATCAAGACAGAATGGCTCGCATCTTTGAAGAGTGTCGCCGCGTTTTGAAGCCCAACGGAATGATGACCTTGATGTTTACGCATAAGGCAACTGGTGCATGGGATGCGCTAACAAAGGGGCTGATTGAGGCAGGCTTCGCCATAGTGGCGTCGTGGCCTGTTAATACGGAGGCGGAGGGAAGCCTACACATAAAGGACAAGTCGGCGGCAAACAGTACGATCTTTCTTGTCTGTCGTTCTCGTGCCGAAGCCATCAAGGATCAATCGGTGGAGTATTGGGAAGACGTTGAGCCAATAGTCGCCAGCGCAGTTCGGCGTCGCGTCGTCGAGTTTCAGGAAGCGGGGCTAAGTGGCGTTGATCTCTATTTGGCGAGTTTCGGCCCTGCGCTTGAGGAGTTCAGTCGGCACTGGCCATTGAAACGCGGCACACCTCGACCGAAGCCAGAAGCGGTGCGGCGGCAAACGCAAGTCGAGTTATTCAACGAGACTTGGGACCCCTATGCTGTGACTCCGGAAGATGCACTCGATGCCGCTCGACGTGAAGTGAAGCGTTGGCGTCTTGAACAACTAACTCATATGAAGACGAGCGAGGAACTCGATCCGCTAACTTCGTTTTTTGTGTTGGCATGGGACGCGTTCCGTGCGCCGGTCTTCCCGTATGACGAAGCACTGCGGCTATCCCGTGCAATCGGAGTTGATCTCGATACGCAGGTCGTCGGTGTACTGATGGAGAAGAAGGGTAGCAATCTCGTGATGTGGGATAGCGCCCGACGGGCAGCAAAGGGAGCGTTGGGCGCACCAGATGGATCGCGCGGTATGATTGATGCGATTCATCATGCTGCACACTTCGGTCGGACGCGGACACTGCAATCCGCCCGCGAGATGATCGCAAAGACCGGCGTGGATAAAGAGCAGAGCTTCTTCAATGCACTCGAAGCAGTTTTGGAAGTATTGCCGGTGGGGAAGGCGTTTTCCGGAATCGACCTCGAAGGAGACTTGGCGTCAGCCGCGAGCGACTTCGAAGCGCTTGAAAATCTGCGCAAACTCGCCTTTACCCAGCAGGTACCGAGTCCGAAGCAGCTTGAACTTTGGCAAGCGCCTACGGCCGCATGAGCATCCTCCAAGACCATTCTTGGAAACTGAAATACACACCAGATCACGGCGATCTGGTGAAGCTACTCTACGAACCACTACTGGAATGCGCGGTTCGATACGACCGGCTGACTGGATATTTCTCGGCGTCTGCGCTGTCCCTCGCGGCCCGAGGTATCGAGGGGCTGGTGGCGAACGGCGGTCGGATGCGCATGGTCGTCGGTTGCACCCTCCAGCAAGCCGAGATCACGGCCATCGAGAAGGGTGAGGAACTCCGGAAACAGGTTGATCAGCACCTCAGCCAGACCCCACTGGTTCCGGCCAATCCAGATATGGCCGCGTCGTTGGAATTGCTGGCGTGGTTGATTGCGCAGGGTCGGCTCGAGATTCGGGTCGGTGTTCCTTGCGATGACAAGAGACGCCCGATTCCCGCCGAGGGCCTATTCCATGAGAAATCGGGCATCGTCGAGGACAAGACCGGTGACCGCGTCGCGTTCAATGGTTCGTTGAATGAGACTGAGGCCGGATGGACGAGGAACTGGGAGAGCCTAAACGTCTTTACGTCTTGGGCTGATGCGGCGCGTGTTGTGCAGGAGGATGAGAATTTCGCCCTCCTGTGGGCGAACAAAGCCAAGCACGTCATCACTGTAGACCTACCGACCGCGGTTCGGGACGATCTGCTTCAGTTCCTACCCGCCAACGATGTACCCGCGCGGCTGAAGAAGGTCACGACGGAGCCCCTCGTACAGGTAGAGGCACCGCTAGATGACCAGCCTGCGCCGATCATTGATCCGCGTCGAGCGGTTTGGGATTTCATCGCTGCCGCACCCGGAATGTCGAACGGGGGTATACGTGTCGGCGAGGTGACCTCTGCGGTAACGCCATGGCCGCATCAGATTCACGCCTATCGGCGCCTTTACGACAACTGGCCGCCAAAGCTGCTCATCGCCGATGAAGTTGGTCTCGGCAAGACCGTGCAAGCAGGCATGCTCCTCAGACAGTCGTGGCTAGCTGGGCGGGCGAGCCGGATTTTGATCCTCGCCCCGAAGAATGTCTGCTCGCAGTGGCAAATCGAACTCCGAGAGAAATTTAACCTGAACTGGCCGATCTACGACGGGCAGAGGTTGAACTGGTATCCGTCACCAGCGATGACGGGTCGGAGTGAACGGCCAGTTTCCCGCGAGGTCTGGCACCGCGAACCCGTGGTGATCGCGTCTAGCCATCTCGTCCGTCGGGCGGATCGCCAGAGGGAGCTTTTGGAAGCGGCTGAACCATGGGACCTCATTATCCTCGACGAAGCCCACCACGCTCGGCGGCGCGGTGCAGGATCGGCGAACGAGAGCGGGCCGAATGCGCTACTCAGGCTGATGCGGAGCCTGAAGGAGCGGACGCAGGGCCTCGTCCTGCTTACCGCCACGCCTATGCAGGTCCACCCCGTGGAGGTGTTCGACTTGCTGAGCCTTCTTGGTCTGCCGCAGGAGTGGACCCAGCAGGCGTTCTTGCGGTTCTTTGACGAAGTGATGGAGGAGAATCCCGGTCACGATGCTTTCGACAGATTGGCCGGGATGTTCCGTGCGGTAGAACAAACTTACGGGGAAGTCTCCGTTGGCGAAATGCAGAGAATGGGAGTGAGCAGCGGTCTTCGGGCGAGGACCGTGCTGCGAGCATTGCGAGATCGGGCCAGCACGCCGCGCCGACAATTGGAGACAGGGGACCGGAAGGCAGCGCTCAAATTGATGAGGTTACATACGCCGATCAATCGTCTGATATCGCGGCATACCCGAGCGTTGCTCCGGCGCTATTTCAAAGCCGGGAAGATCACGACGCCCATCGCAGATCGCCTCGTAAAAGATCGCTTCATTGATCTCTCCCCGAGTGAACGGGTCCTATACGATGCGGTCGAGGACTACATCTCGAACACCTATAATCAGGCGACGGCTGATCAGCGCAACGCTATTGGGTTCGTCATGACGATCTATCGTCGGCGGCTTGCCAGTAGTTTCTTCGCGTTGCGCCAGACGCTGGAAAACCATCTTCGGGCGATCACTACGAGTGGAGTCGCTAGCTCGCTGGGAGAACTGGAAGAGGCCCTCGATGAGGGTACAGAAGGTGACGATCCGGATGCCGATGAAGCCAGCAAGCTTGAACAGGAGGCGCTGGCGCTTGAGGAGAAGTCCGAGATCGAGAAGCTGCTCAAGATGATCCGTGCACTGCCCCCAGACACCAAGGCGGAACGCTTGCGTAGGACAATCGGCAAGCTCCGAGGGCAGGGCTACGAACAGGTGATGGTGTTCACCCAATTCACTGACACCATGGATTTCCTCCGAGATGAAATCGGTCGTGACTCAACTCTGCGGATCATGTGCTTCTCCGGCCGAGGAGGACAAGTTCGTTCCCACGACGGCACATGGCGAGGAATCTCCCGTGACGAGGTGAAGCGCCAATTTCGTGAGGGTAAGGCCGACGTTCTTCTGTGTACGGATGCGGCGGCGGAGGGATTGAACTTCCAGTTCTGCGGATCGTTGATCAATTATGACATGCCGTGGAATCCGATGCGTGTTGAGCAGCGGATCGGGCGTATCGACCGTCTTGGTCAGCGCTACCCGAAAATCCGGATCATCAACCTACACTATGCGGATACGGTGGAAACAGATGTCTACAGGGCTCTACGAGAGCGGATCGGGCTGTTCGAGAACGTCGTCGGCCGCCTCCAACCGATCTTGGCGCAGCTTCCCACCCTCATCTCGAAGCGGGTGCTGGAGGGCAAGACCAAACCGGAATCCGAACGACAGGCGGCAGTCGCCGAGATCGAGGGCGCGGCGGACCGCGTACAGGCTGCCGGATTCGATATTGATGCAGTTACCGATGCTGAGTTATCCGAACCGGGTCAGCCCACGCCGCCAATGACGATGGTTGACCTCGAAAGGGTGATAGGAACTCCGTCGCTGTTGCCGCCGGGCGTCGAGGTAAGCCCACTGCGCTCCCGAGAGTACGCGTTCAGGCAGCCCGGGCTGGGACGACAAGTGCGGATATCAACGGACCCAATCTACTACGAGCAAAATGCAGACAATGTAGAGCTTTGGTCGCCCGGCAATCCGACATTTCCGGCACTACCAAGTACGTTCCCGGCTCCCGACGTACAGTACCTCAGCGATCTTCTGCTTCGCGTAAAGGTGACGACCTAGGACATGCCCACGGCCCCGGGTCCGACGAGGTGTCGTTACTCCGCGTTAGTCTCCGCGCCGGAATTGTCTGCCGGAAGGGTAAACGTGGGAAGCACCGGCAACCTTTTGTGCCAACGGCGAATTGCATCGCTTAGCAAGGCCCCTGTGGTCAGCCCGCAGGCATCTCTCACCTCTACGAGTAACTGGCGGGCTTCCGGGTCAACACCGCGTACGGTCCATCTGTCTGACATTAGAGCTTCTCCTGTCAGACTATTTAGGCTAGCGGAGCATTATCTCGACTGGTTCCAATTCGTCAGTCATGCTGGGCGGAGGTGCCCGCCTTACGGTCTCCAGCAGGCCGGGGCAGGGCGACATCAGCCTGTCGGCCAGTTCCAGCATCTTCGTGTTCGGCCGGTGATAGCTCCGCGCCTCCAACAGTGTCGGCACCAGATCGAGTCTGCCAATTGCAGCTAGGGCGATAAGCCCCGCGCTTGGAGACCTCGCACTGCCTGCCCGACAGGAGACCAGCATCGTAGTCCGACCGGCCCATGCCTGAGCAAACTCGATCAGCTTCTGGATGTGTCCGGCTGAAGGCGCAATCCAGCCCTTGGAGCTCAGGTAGGTGTCGTCGAATTCGAGCCGCAGCAGCCTCCGCGGACCCACCGCAGGCCAAGGAAGGCAGTCCGTTGGGCCGAGCAGGGATATAACGTGCGTTACGTCATTCCCGCTCAGAACCTCCTGAATACGCGCATGCGGGGAGATGATAATCGACGGCGGCTTCACGAAGAGAGTCTAGTAGGGGCGCAACGCCACGCCAATCGATTACACAAAATCAACTGATGATTTCTGTTTACAAAAATCTAAATAAGAAGAAGGAGAGGTGGTCTGCATCATGAACAAACGATCAAGAGGACGCCCCAGCATCAGTGACAGAGGCTCAGAGGTGTTCTCGATTCGAGTGCCCAAGGGGACGGCGGTGATCCTCAAGACGGGGTTCAAGACCATTTCCTTTCTATCGGATCAGGACGTGGACCCCACCAGCGTGATTCTAAATGCCCAGCTACAAGCCATCGAGCGGCTGTCGGACCGGAATTCCAGACTAGCGATACCAGCGGCGCAGGCGATCCAACACGTGCTCAGTGGGGTCGAGCGCAGCAGGACACGGAAGAACCGCCGCCGCCTGTCCGACGAGGATACTGCCGCAGTCTAAGTCTGGACTTCGTCCGCCACGGAGATACTTGGAATAAGTAGATCGAGCATGCGGGCAGACATGTTCGACATTCATGGCCCTACTGGGGGCCTTCCCCGCCATCCAAGCAACGCTGCCCGCATGAAGGGATGGCGGGAAACTTTTGTAATAGGGTGTTAAAATGGCAGCGTCGAATCCGTCAGTCCGAAATAAAACCGGCTTCAATCCGGCATCCCTGAACAAGGGCGCAACGTGGTCGCTCAAGCAGAATGACTCTCAAGAGAGGCTGGTTGGTCGGCTGAACGGCCGAGTGCACACTCCCGAGGGACGCAAGATTCTCGAATGGATCGATATCTGCACGCAGATGCAGCCAAATGGACGACGGCTCCGCTGCAATCAACCTATGTGTCCGACGTGTGGGGTCTTGGCCAAGGAAAGACTTGGGCGACAGAAGGCTGACAAGATAAGGGTCTTGCAGGCCGAATATGGACAGGATCACGTCAGTGCGATCACCATAAATGCCGAACCTTGCTCACTCAGGCAGGTCGAGAATTCCTACAAGGAGCTTCGGAAGGCGATCTCGAAGAGTGTACGTAGTTCTCAGCTTGGTCATCTCACAGGGGAATTCGAGGTGATTAAAAAGGACATGATAACGGCCGAGTCTTACTTCGACGAGCTTGAACGCTTCATTGATGAACGAGAAGAGGAGTTCGACCCTAAACGTGTGATTCGGGTAGTATCCAGACTATGGAATCCAACTTGCACTCTTCCGATATCGGAACGACTTCAAGGACTGCGGTCTAAGCATTTCGCACAGATCGAAAACAAGGTGGTGAGATGGTGTGGGAACAAGATCGATCCTGATCTGCTCAGGTACTTCGATGCAGAAATGGAGGATTTCTTCAACCCCCAACCCAAGACCCAGAGTTGGCTTTATGAGGCTCTCACACAAAAGGTGGGTACACGGTTGATAACAACTGAGGGCCGTCTGATGGTCCATCTGCACGGGTTCCTCATTCATCCCAAGCACACCCGAGAACAGGTCGCGAATACATTTGAACAAGGCTTCACAGGGGTGCGCGCGGTCAAGGTAGAGCCCATAGAGGACAAGCATCGTCACGGTCGAGTGGTGGACGGGGCGGAGACCTACGCGAACTACTTCACTGACAAAAGCGGGGCCGTGAAGGGCAATCTGCGGATAAACTGTGATCCTCGGGAGCAGGCTCTGATTTTTGATGCCTACGCGGCGATGTCGAAGGGGACGCGGCGTCGGCCGGGCATCAGGATTGGAAAGCTAACCCGGCCTTTATCCAATCAAGTGGACAGTGGAGACAGCATCGCTCACGGGCTGAACCGACCCTTGGCGGGCAAGCTGGTCTTTGATCCGCTGGACCGAGGACAGTCCCACCCGGCACCTCCCGGCGATGGCCCTAAGGCTAAGCCCGCCGCCTGCCAGAGCTTCGATCACGGCATCGGTCTTCTCTTGTGGGAGCTTAGGCCGACCGAGGACCTTCCCTTGAAGTCGGGCACGGTTAAGGCCAGACCTAACTCGCTCTTGGATGATCGACCGTTCAAATTCTGCGAAAATTCCCAGCATGGCGAAGAGCGCGCGACCCGTCGGGCTCGCAGTATCGACCCCTTGGGAGAGCAGGAACAGATTCACTCCCCACGTCTCAAGATCGCCTAGAAAATTGACTAGGTCGCTCAGGCTTCTGCCAAGGCGATCTACTGACCATGCAGCAACGGTATCGAATTCGCGCCGGGCGGCATCCCGGCACAGCTGCTGGAAGGCCGGACGAGCCTCACGCCGCTTCGCCCCGCTGACGGCGTGGTCGGCGTAGACCCGGACTACGGTCCAGCCAGCGCGCTCGGCGACCTGCCGAAGCGCCTGTTCCTGATTCTGCAAGTGCTGATGACCGGTCGAGGTTCGAAGGTAGATTGCGATGTTCCGGCTCAATGAAGACCTCCGAGTAGTTGTACCTACCCTATGTCTTCAGAATCGTTTGGTGTGCCTCAAGGAGCGTGCCGGTGGCGAAGCGCCTTCTGAGCTAGGCGCTCGCACCTAGACGGAAAGAAGCACGCGAAAAGCAGAGCTTCAGATGCTTCGCCTGCCGTCTTGATGCCAAGACTGTGGTTGTGTGATGCTTGCGGAGACCGCGTCGTGGCTCGGCGGCGTAGACAAGGTAGTGTCAAGTATTTGCACCCTCCCCCGATGATGTGAAGGGGCTTTTCTAGGGTTGAGAGGGAGAATGATGTCAAAGCATTTGGGCTTAGCGGTCCTCGAATCTAGATGGGCAACCCATAGAGAGTGGTCGGTCCGGCCAGTTTACGAAACGCTGGCTTCTCTGAAATGCAACAATCCGAACGCTTTCCACTATGAGATGTTCAACAACGCTGCAAGCCTGAAAGAGGCATTGCCGGGTGTGGCGATGACAAGAGGCATCCGGAACATTGTGATCGCCTCACACGGAGACGAGCGCGGGCTCGTTGGTGCGCGCGATTCCTATATTAGTAGAGCGGTGCTATATGGTGCACTAGCAGCGATTGATAAACCAGTGGAAGGTCTATTCTTCACCGGCTGTCTAATCGGTAGGAAAGATAACGTAAGATTCCTTCTTCACGGATTTGAGGACCCAAAAGGAATCCAGATCGACTGGGTGGCGGGTTACAGGAAAGAGGTGGACTGGTTGGGAGCGGCCGCATTTGAGTTACTGTTTTGGACGGAATACTACAAGCAACACCGAGGGCTAAGGGCATCAGTTAAGTCTATGGAGCGTGTGTGTACGGTAGTGCGCGATAAGGCAGCAGGACTTTGCGACGAGCTAGGTGTGGGCCTTTTCGTTCGACAGCGAGGCAAGGCGCGTAGCGGGAAGCAACGACTCGTGGACTTGTTCGCGTTGTCGCTGTGACTGCTTATTTGCCGGAACTCTTGCGTATAGGGCCGCCCACGAACCTTTGGGACGCTTGTCCGAGAAGAGGAGCTACAGCAAGCTAGGCGACGATCTACAACTTTCCGCGATTGCAGGGTTGGCTGTTGCCGACTTCGGCGAATATCTGTTCCAGATACATCCGTATTGGGAACAGGGCGAAGGGCCG
>Ga0206966_1236_pt1 | contig 12106 bp, 6 predicted proteins | sample Alteio_BWOrgHeat_23_FD_152970 | JGI IMG/M metagenome (GOLD analysis project Ga0206966, IMG submission 152970) | Enriched cells from forest soil in Barre Woods Harvard Forest LTER site, Petersham, Massachusetts, United States -... | ecosystem: Environmental > Terrestrial > Soil > Temperate forest > O...
CGCCGCTCAAGCTCGCGTAAACGTTCCCGCGCGCGGAGTCGTGTGCACCGGGCGTGCCGTGTGAATCGACGTGAGGCGCTCCAACGAATTGTTCGTGGTGATAATCGAATTTCGCGAAAGCCGCCGACTGTCGCGACGTCGGCGGCGCGCCAAAAAGTTGATGTTCCGCGCTCAGTTGCTTGGCGTTGTCATGTGACGCCGGGGCGAGGACGGCACCGTGAATTTCAGGCGGCTCTGCTTTCGCGGGAGCCGGCGAAGCGGCACGAAGTTGGACCTCCGCCGCGTCGCGAATGGCGCGGGGTTCCTGCGCGAGGTCGCGGACACGCTGGTGAGGATCGAAGTTCGCACGCGTCATTTCGAGGTGGCCATTCTTTGGTTCGACGAAAAACAAGCCGTGGCGCAGATTGCCGGGCGTCACGCTGGTTTTGTCTCCGGGATGACGCGGAACGAATGCATTTCGCGAATTTACGCTCATCCATTCCCGTGGCGGGTGCGGCGGGTGATGGTGCTTCGGAAACACCTTCACGTACTGCTGTGCGTGGGCGGAGTAGACCCAGCCGCCGTACCGGCAGCCGGGATTACTCCACGCGCGCTGCGGAATGAGATTTGTCTGTTCCTGCAGCACGCGCTGTTCTTCCTCGGGCGAAAACACCACGACATCGCGCGTGCCGTTGAATGCCAGGTTGCAGCCGTTTTGCGCGGTGCGGACGGAAAGTTTTTTCGGGTAGCCGGGGTATTGCGACGTGCCCGAGGCTTCCGCCAGGAGGCCAGCGACTGAAACCACGTTGCGCGAATCGGCGGACAATTGAGAATTGTGAGGCGCCGCCGGAGCTTGCTGAGCGATCCCTCCAGAGCCTGCAGCGTACGACGCGCCGGTCACATCAATGAACGGCGCATCGGCCATTGTGGGGATGCCGCGCGGCTCAAGCGTTTCACCGGGTGCGAGCGGCGCCGGATCTCCGGCCGCGGTCCAGCACGTGCCGTACGGCGCGCAAGGCGTGAACGTGCCGCTTTGATAGAGTTCGAGGAGGCCGGGAATCGGCGCGTCCATTCCGGACGCCGCTAGCGCCTTCGCCATCCTTGCGTCGCGTGACGCCTTCTGCGCCTGCACCCAGAAATCAAAATCGTCGGGTGTACTGGAAATAATGTTGAACGGCGTTTGCTGCCCGTCCACCACGCGAGAAACGCTGGACTGGCCGTAGAACATCGGTTTTGTGAGGCCGTCCGTGGCTGCTTCGAAGATGGCGTCTTTGGCCTGGGGCGTGATCGCGACGCCATCCAGAAAACTATCGATGCGCACGAAGGGCGAAAAGCCGGCGCCCATGTGTAGCGCGTACGTGGAAGTGTCGATTTCGAATTGTTCGTTGGGCTCGAAGCGGCCGGTGATGGTGGCCTCACCGGTGACCAACTGAACCGCGCTGTACGGCGTCCCGTTATGCGACAAAAGACTGTGAAACAGGAGCAGGGAATTCTCTCCGACGTAGAGCACCGAGCCGGACTGGAATTCAATTTGCGCGCGGCCGTCTTTGCCCGTTGCGAGGGAATAAAATTCGCGGATGGGCATGCCAGCTTGGGCGACGCTCCAGCTTTTCTTCAAGTCGGCGTTCTGGTTGGACGGATCGCCCTCGTTGTAACGCACGTCGCCCTGCACTTCGACTACGCGGACGATTTCCGCTTCGAAGCCGGGTAGCCACTTTTCTTTATCTTTGTTGGAAGCGTTCGCGGCGGGAACGCAAAGTAGCGCAGCGAGTGCGATGAATCCAAAAGCCCGGATCGACGGCTGGGGACCGTGCATCGGAGCCTCCTTTGTTCCTAAATCAGTTGTCGTTCGTAGGGACGAAGCAGGGGCGCGCGAGGTTACATGAAAGGTTAGTAGGCTGGACCTAAATAGGAGCGGGTGCCGATGTGAGACGGGTTACATAACGACTCCGCAGCTGAAACCGCTAGCGCCGTGCATGCGTCAACTTAACTGAAGGAAGTAGCGCGACGCGTGGCTGCTGTACCGGAGTGGTACGAGTGAGGCCTGTTCGCCCCGCGACTAGTCCTCGACGGCGGGGAGGCTGAGACGGTCGCGCACGGTGAGTCGATCGACGTGGAGGCTTTCGACGTCGAGCTCGTCGATGCGCACTTTTTTCAGGCGCAAATTTCCCACGAACGCGCGTCGGATCACCAGGCGGCCGATGGCCAGCGCTCCAATCGCGACGGCGCCCACGGCAATCGCGCCGAGCGCGAGCGCTCCCAGCGCGGCCGCGCCGCCCGCCGCCGCTCCCGTTGCTGTTGAACGCACCTGAATGTCTCGTCGCATCGCTCGTCGCCTCCACTTCTTGTACGTGCTGCGCGTGATTTTACCGTGGAATAGCCTGCCGCGCAGGCTGTTCTCGGACGATTCGAGAACGCACGTTCGTGTTTGGTCGCTCACGGCGTGCCCAACTGAACGAAGCAACCGTCTTTGTGGCTGTGCGCGCGCTCCGATTTGGATCTAGCCCTCACCTGAATGCTGTGATCGCCAGCGAACAGCCTGCGCGGCAGGCTATTCCACGCGTTGCGCTGCGCTTCAACTCTTGGTACAAGTGTGCGGGGCGTGGCGCACGATTTCACGGAGACATCACACAACATGATTCGAAGATTTGCATTCGCGGCGGTCGTGGTGAGCGCGTTGAGTTTCGCGGCTGCGCCATGGGCCAGTGCGCAGGCGGGCGGCGCGCAGTCGCCATCGAGGAGCGACCGCGTGCTCGACGAAATGAAGCAGCTCACCGAAGCTCCAGGGCCTCCGGGCGCCGAAGGCCCGGTGCGCGATTTGATGACGCAATACATGAAGCCGTACGCGACGAAAATTTCGTACGACGGGCTCGGCTCGGTGATCGCGCAGCAGGGAACCACCGGCCCGCGCATCATGGTGGATGCGCACATGGACGAGCTGGGCGCGGAAGTCCGCCATATCCGGCCCGACGGGTACATCTCCGTTCAGATGCTCGGCTACTGGCTGCCGCAGGCCCTCGCCGATCAGCGCTGGACGATTCTTGGATCGAAAGGTCCGGTGCTCGCCATCTCGCAGTTGCTCGACGCGCACGTGAGCGGAGAATTCCGGCGCACGGTCGACGATCACACCGAATATTTCATGGATATCGGCGCGAAGAACGCTGCCGACGCGACGTCGATGGGAATTTCGCCGGGCGACCCGATCGTGCCGGTGTCGCCGTTTGAGATCCTGCCGAACGGGCGCTACCTCGCGAAGGCCTGGGACGATCGCGTTGGTTGCATCGCGATGATCGAAGCCGCGCGGCGCTTGGCCACCGAGCAGCACCCGAATCAAATTTTCTACACTGCGACCATTCAGGAGGAAGGTTCGGAGGAAATGCGCGGCGCGATCACGTCTGCGCACATCATCAATCCGGATATTGGTATCGCGCTCGAGGTGGGCATCACGAACGACACGCCGGGCAATCGCCCCGAAGCTGCGCTCGAAACGCTGGGCGGCGGGCCGGGCATAATGCTCTACGGCTTCAGCGAATTTCCGAATCGGAATCTGGTGGCGTTCATGAAGGCGACCGCGGCGGAGGAGAATATTCCGTTGCAATACGACTTCGTGCAGGGATTCGGCGACGACGCAGGCGCGATCAAGCTGAACGGCGGCGGCGTCCCAGTCACCACGCTCCTGGTGCCGACGCGCAGCACCCACACGCACAACGGCATCATCGACCGCCAGGACTTCGAACAGACCGTCGACTTGCTAGTAGCGATGCTACAAAAACTAGACGCCGACACAGTAGCCCGCATCAAGAGCTTCGAGCCCGCCACAAAGTAGCGACTGCGCGCTGCATTCAGGCGAACTAGAAATGGCTGAACAGGCCGATCAGGATAATCAGGGGTATGGGAACGCCCAAGAGCAAGAGAATGATGGATCGCATCGCAAGTCCTCCGTTACGGCAGTGGCGCGAATTTGTCGCGCGTAAATTTCAAAACTGAATCGTACGCACAGCTGAAACTCGACTGAATTTAGTGGAGCACGACCACCCGGTCGCGCTGGCTGCCGCCGATTGTGGCGGCGAAGCTTGCGGTGAACGCGCCGACCAGGAGCGCGAGGAACAGCCAGTAGAGCGCGTGCGCCGTGGCTTTGCGTGCGGCGTCCGCGGCGGCGAGCGCCTCCTGAAACACTTGCGTCACGCGAGCTTGCGCGTCCGTGGGCGTCAGACCGGTGCGCGCCGAAACAAGTTGCGCCAGGTACTGCGCGTCGTAATCGGGCAAAGATCCGCGTCGCAGGCCGTTCGCGAGAATCACTGCAACTTCTTCACGGGCGGGCGCGTTCGCGACCGCCGTGTTGCTCATGCCTTCGGCGTTGTTTGCCGCAACGGTTCCGCCATTTCGCAAAAACGCATCGACGAAGTATTGATTCGGCTCTGCGCTACGCGCCACTGCGGTCCCCGCGTCACCGTGTTCACCGGCAAGGCGCGTTGCCGTCGCCGTGAGAAATCCAGCACTCAGCACGAGCGCAACAGCCCACACCAAAAATCCGTGCGCAGTGTCACGGAAGAAAACTTCGTCCGTGTGAATCTGCACCCACTTCGTACGCAACCGTCCGGCCACGTAGCCGCCGAACGCCGACGAAATAATTTCCATCAGGATGATCCAGACGATCGCGCCTTTGCTCACAGCGGACCCGGATGCGCCCGCGCCCGCCCACGGGGAAATCGCGGAAAGTCCCACGCCCGCGCCGAGCGCGAGCAAGCTGAGAGACAACGCCGCGGCGACGAATGCGCCGGCAATCACGGCGGCCCAAGAAACTCCGGAAGAATGTGCTTCGTTGCGGCCCGCGCCGATCGGCTCCGCGTAAATCGGCGAAGCGCTCGCGTGCGCCACTGGTGCGTGTGAAACAACTGACATGGGCTGGCTCCTGCCTGTTCTCGGTGGACTCGCGCACGAGCTAGGTCGCGCGTTATCTCTGTTTCGGAGAATCAGGCCCGTTTCTGTTTGCGGAGAGTAGCGTGCGTCGCGCAGCGCGTGTATCCGCGCGATACCGTAGCCGTCGTAGGGACGTTGCTGTAGCGGGAAAGCTGTAGAGGATCTCTGCGGCGCAAATCGCTGGACACTCTACGCGCGAACCTTATATAAGGTCTGCACCATTCCATCGCAGCATTCGCCGATTCATTTCTGAATTCGCGCCGAAATTTGGAGGTTCGTGGAAATCGCGCACTCGCCCGCCAATCATGGGGCTCAATCTGCCGGAGCAGCGCAGCAGCGCCCGGCGAGCATCGTCTCCGTGCTCGCGGCATCGACCACCGGCACGCTGATCGAGTGGTACGACTTCTACGTGTTCGGCAGCCTCACCGCGATTCTCTCCGTGAAATTTTATCCGCCGGGCAACGATGTGTTCGCCTACGTCGCCTACCTCGCCACATTCGCGATTGGATTTCTGGTGCGCCCGTTTGGCGCGATGATCTTCGGCCCGATTGGCGACCGCGTCGGACGCAAGTACGCGTTTCTTTTCACGCTGCTGATGATGGGCGGCTCGACTATCGCGATCGGCCTGATGCCCACATTTAAGACCGCCGGTTGGATCGCGCCCGTCGCGTTGATCGTGATACGCGTGCTGCAGGGGTTCGCGCTCGGCGGAGAGCTGGGAGGCGCGGCCATTTACGTGGCCGAGCACGTGCCCGACTCGCGTCGCGGCCTCTACACGAGTTTCATCCAGGTAACCGCTCCACTCGGATTTCTACTATCGCTGCTGGTAATCCTCTCGCTGCAGCAATTTCTAGGCCCCGAGAAATTCTCCGCGTGGGGCTGGCGGCTGCCGTTTCTTGTCTCGATCGTGCTGGTGAGCGTGTCGATTTACATTCGGCTGCGCATGAATGAGTCGCCGGTGTTCGCGCGCATCAAGGCGCAGGGCCGGACGTCGTCGCGGCCGCTGCGCGATTCGTTTGGCAAGTGGCCCAATCTGCGGCGCGTGCTCATAACGCTTTTCGGCACCACGGCGGGAGCGGCCGTAGTGTTCTACACGGGGCAGTTTTATGCGTTGTTCTATCTGCAAACGATTCTGCTCGTGCCGGCGAAGTCGGCGAATGTGATCGTCGCAACGGCGCTGGTCTGCGCGGCGCCATTCATGTTCGTCTTCGGCGCGCTCAGCGACAAAATCGGCCGCAAGTGGCTGATCATGACGGGGTGCGGCCTTGCCATCGTTTGTTGGCTGCCGATTTACCACGCGATGCAACGCGCGGCGGGCAACAACGTAATCGCCGTCGATTCCAAGAAGAACGCCCTGACCGGAGCCATCGCGCTTACGCCGATGACACTCGACGCGCTGGGCCACCGCATCGCCGCGCCGCTTGCCACTCATGCGAATGTGCCGCTATTGGCCGCGCTTGTTTTTGTGCAGGTGATGTTCGTGATGATGGCGTACGGCCCGATGACGGCGTACCTGGTGGAAGCGTTCCCGGCGAAGGTGCGCTACACCTCGCTCTCGCTGCCGTATCACGTCGGCAATGGAGTGTTCGGCGGAATGCTGCCGCTCATCGGGCTGTGGCTGTGCGCGGCAACGGGGAATATTTACGCAGGGCTGTACTATCCGATCGCGGTTGCTGCGGTCACGTTCGTCGTGGGTGTGCTACTGATGCCGCAGACGCATCACGTTCGCCTGTGGGACGAGATTCACGAGGGCGACATCGCGCTCGCCTCACTCGGAACGGAGGGCGATTATTGGGTCGATTAGGCTGGCGCGTCTCGCGGGGAAGTAGCCGGCAACTACAGCGACCAGCGTGATTACTACTAACATTACGCCGAATGTGGCTACGTCTGCGGCGTGCACGCCGAAGAGGAGCGCGGTGAGCAGGCTGGAGAGTGCTGCGGCGGCGACGATCCCGATGCACATCCCGATCGCGCCTAGTAGCAGCGTCTGCTTCATCACCGCGCCGCGCACGCTCGCGGCTGACGCGCCAAGCGCCATGCGAATGCCGATTTCCTGCGTGCGCTGGCTCACCGAGTAGCTCACCACTGCATAGATTCCCAGCGACGCCAGAATCAGCGCGAACGCCGCGAATCCCGCAAGCAACATCACCACAAAACGCCGCGGCGACACAGCCTTATCCACCAGGCTTTGCACGGTGCGCATATTTCCCACCGCGAGGTCCGGCGCAATCGGCGCGAGCGCGTTCTTCAGTTGCGTCGCAAGCACGTTATTGGGAAGCGTGGTGCGCACCACAAGATTCGCCGACGCCCAATCGCCCGTCTGAATGATGCTGAAGTACAACTCGTTCCCCGAATCTTTTTCGAGCGAGAGGTGCCGCGTATCGCCGACGATGCCGATGATCGTCGCGCCGCCGTTGGTCTGTCTGCCGATGGGATCTTCGCCGTGGAAAACATTGCGCGCCATCGTTTCGTTGATCACCGCGTAGGCGTCGTGCTGATACTGGTTGTCTTTCACGGCGATCTGCGGAGGAATCGGATCGTCCATTTCAAAAACGCGCCCGCGAATCACCGGAATTCCCATCGCCTTGAAATATCCCGGCGAAACGATGCCGATGAACGCAAACGGAAACTCCCCGGGTTTGTATTGAACGCCCTTTTCGCCCGCGCCCCAGGTGCGGTTTGTGCCGTAGGGAAGCGCGTCCGTAATGCCCGCGGCGGAAACGCCGGGGATTTGATTCACGTGCTGCAGCAGGTCGAGGAAGTAAGCGTTGACCTTCGCTTTGGTGTCGAGATTGGCAGCGGGATCGACGCGCAACGTCACGGCGTGCTCGGGGTGGAATCCGATGTTGACGTCCAGCACGCGCAGGAAGCTGTGGATCAATAGACCCGCGCCGACCACCAGCACGCTGGCGAGAGCAATCTCCGAAACCACGATCGCGTTACGCATCCAGGCGTGTTGGCGCCCGGTGCTCGATCCGCGGTTGGAGTCTTGCAGCGAGTCGTTGAGCCGGTTCGCGGGCACGTGCATCGCCGGGACAAGACCGAAGAAAATGCCGGTGAGAATGGCGAACGCGACGGTGAACGCGAGCGCCTTCAGATCGACGGCGACGCTGCCAAGCATCGGAATCGAAACGCCGCTCAATTGCGCGAGGCCGCGCGTCCCCACGAAGGCGAGAATCAAACCGAGCAGCGCGCCGTAGATCGAGAGCACCACGGATTCGGTGAGCATCTGCCGGATGAGCCGCGCGCGAGTGGCGCCGAGCGCCGAACGGATCGCGAGTTCTTTTTGCCGGGACGCGCCGCGCGCCAGCAGCAGGTTTGAAAGATTGGCGCACACGATCAACATCACCACGCCGACCGCGCAGGCCAGCAGAATCACGGCCGGGCGGACGGCGCCGCTGATATGTTCGGAAAGCGGTTTCAAGTAAGGCTCGTAGTCGTTGCGGTCGTTCTTATGTTCGTCGCGCAGTCGCTTGCCGAGCGCCCCGGTTTCGGATTGCGCGTTCGCGATCGTTACGCCGGGGTTCAACCGGCCGATCACGGCGAGCGTGTTGCCCCATTTGTTGGTGTTGTCGTCCAGCGGGAACACGGCGAAAACATCCACTTTCGTGCCGGGCGCGAAGACGTCGCCGAAGTCGAATGTGCGCGGCAGCACGCCGACGATCTGGTACGCGCCGTCGTCGAAGCGCAGCGTCGAGCCAATAATATTTGGGTTCGCGCCCAGTTCGCGTTTCCAGAAATTATAGGAGACGACGATCACTTTCGTTTTGCCGTCGGCTTCCTGCGCGTTGAAATTGCGGCCGGCGAGCATGTTCACGCCGAGCATGTCGAAAAAATTGTCGCTCACGCCGACGCGCGTGAGGCGCACGGGCTTAGTGGTGCCAACCATCAGCACGTCGCCGATTCCGTAGAACGGCATGTAGGCGCCGAGCGCTTTCCAAGAGGGGGAGAGGCGCCGCAAATCGCGGACGTAATCGACCTGTGTGGTCTGGCCGGAGAGATCTTCGTCGCTGACCTGGTGATTTTGCACCCACACGAGCGCCGCGGGATCGTTGAAGGGAAGCGGGCGAAGCAGCAGGGCATCGACGACGCTGAAAATCGTGCAACTCGCGCCGATGCCAAGGCCGACGATGAGAATCGCGAACAGCGCGAAGCCGAGGTCTTTGCGCATCGCGCGGAAGGTGTAGCGCAAATCCTGATTTAATGTGTCCAGCCACGGCAGGCCGCGCTCTTCGCGATGCTGCTCGCGCGTCGATTCGTTCGCGCCCACGCGGATCAGCGCCGCGCGGCGCGCGTCTTCCGGCGACATTCCGTTCTTCACGTTTTCCTCCGCAAGCATGGCGACGTGCGCTTCGAGCTCCTGGTTCAGGTCGGCGTCGAGGTCGGTCTTCGAAAAATAGGCGCGGACGCGCGATAGAAAGCGGCTCAGCGATGTGGACACGTGCGGCTACCTCTCCGACGGCTCGAGCTTCAAAACTTTTCCGATCACACCTGCGACGCGCTCCCAATTTTCGGTTTCGGTGAGGAGCTGCTTCCGGCCGCGCTTGGTGATCGCGTAGAACTTGGCTTTCCGGTTGTTTTCCGAGACGCCCCAGGTAGCGGAGATCCATTTTTTCTGCACCAGGCGGATCAGGCACAGGTAAATGGTGCCCTGATTGACGGCGAGCGCTTCGGCGCTGATCTGTTCGATGCGGCGGGCGATGCCGTAGCCGTGCATCGAGCCCATGGCGTCGAGCGTTTTCAGGACCATCAGGTCGAGCGTGCCCTGGAGGATTTCAGACTTCTGTTGTTCGGTCATGCACACTCCTGTAGGTTGCTGGAAGGAGTGTCGCATGCGTCCTGTTGGATGTAAAGAGAACAGCATCACACCTAGATACGCGGGGCGGAGGAGGAAAGTTCCCTGGTGTAGAGACGGCCTACCAGGAGGTCGGACGCCAGAGTCGGCTACAAATTCAAAAGCACACCGCCGAGAACGCCCATGCTACTTGCGAGCGGCTACTCGTGGCGCAGCGCGATCATGGGATCGACGCGCGTCGCCCGGTAGGCAGGAACGTAGCACGCGGCGAGCGCGACGAACGCGAGCGCGACGCTCACGAGCGCAAGCGTGCTGGGATCGTGCGCCGTCACGCCGAAAAGCGCGCTCTTCAGCAATCGCGCCACAGCGAGCGTCCCGGCAAGCCCGATCACGAGGCCGATTGCCGTCAGCATGAGCCCCGACTTCAGCACCAGCGCCAGTTGCGCCCCGCGCGAAGCGCCCAGCGCAGCGCGCACACCCATCTCGCGCGTCCGCTGCGACACCGAGTACGAAATCACGCCGTACACGCCGATCGCCGCGAGCAGCAGCGCGAGGCCCGCGAACACGCCGAGCAGCACCGCGCGCATGCGGTTGTCGCCGGTCGATTCCGCTTTGATTTGGTCGAGCGTCTTAATCTGGTCGAGCGCTTGATCGGCATTCACCGAGTGGATGGCATTCACCACCGGCTTGATCACCGCCGAAGAATCCATCGCGCTACGCACCACCAGCGATACGCCGAGATTCGGGCTTTGCTTCATCGGCGTGTACATGCCGGCGTTGATGTCCGCCATGCTCTCCGACTTTTCATCGGCGACAATGCCGATCACTTGCCAGGGAATTTCCGGGCCCAGCACCGGTTCACCCGGAATAATCTGCTCGATGCGAATCGTGCGGCCGATGGGATCGGCGTCGGAAAGAAACCGGTGCGCGAACGTTTCGTTCACCACGATCACCGGCTGCGTGCCAGCCGTGTCGCTTTCGGCGATCCACCGTCCCCGCACCAGGCGCATTCCAATCGCCGAAAGATACGCCGGCGTCACCGACTTCACCCCGGCCGAGTGTCGCCGCGCCAGGTCCACCTCTTCCTGGCCCTGCACTTGAAACGGCATCCCATCCGACCAGCCGTTGAGTGGCAGCGCGCTGGTGAGAGCGGCCGAACGCACGCCGGGAACTGCCGCGACCTTGTCGAGGATTTGCTGCTGGTAGCTGACGATTCGATCCGCGTCCGGATATTGCGCGTGGCTCATCTGCATGTTCATTGCGACCACGTTGGTGGAATCGAAGCCGGCATCGACATTCTGCAGGCGGTCGAGCGTGCGCATCAAAAGGCCGGCGCTCGAGAGCAGCACGAACGCGACGGCAATCTCGCACACCACGAGCGCATTGCGCAGCCGCGTGTGATGCGCGCCCTGTCCCGCGCCTTTTGCGCCGTCCTTGAGCGACTCCACCACGTCGGCGCGCGCGCTTTGCAGCGCCGGCGCGATGCCGAAAAGAATTCCGGTGCCCATCGTGATCAGCAGCGTGAAGAGCAGCACTTCCCAGTCCAGTGAGACCGCCGCCTCGGCGGGAAGCGGCCAGTCGCCCGGCATCAAAGCCTGAATTGCGTGAATCGCGACGATTGCGAAGCCCACTCCCACCATGCCGCCGACTCCGGCGAGCAGCACAGACTCCGTGAGAAATTGCCGCACGAGGCGCATGCGCCCCGCACCGAGCGCGGTGCGCACGGCCACCTCGCGTTCGCGCGATGCGCCGCGAGCGAGCAGCAAGTTCGCCAGATTCAGGCAGCCAATCAGCAGCACCGCGCCGACGGCGGAAAATAGAATCAGCAGCGACTGCCTCAAATCGTCGCCTACGATCGAATCTTTGTAGAGCTTCACCGTGGCGCTCCAGCCTTTGTTCGACGCTGGGTAGTCATGCTCGATTCGCGCCGCGATTCCGCGCAGGTCGGCGTCCGCCTGCGCGAGCGTCACGCCGGGCTTCAGCTTTCCCCACACCGTCATCCAGTGGTAGTTGCGCGTGCGCTCTTCCGGCAAAAATGCGAACGGCATCCAGATGTCGGTCCAGCCTCCGTCGTAAAAGCTCGGCGGCATCACGCCTTGCACCACGTAAGACTGGCCGTTGATCCGGATGCGCTTGCCGACGATCGCGGGATCGGAGCCGAAACGGTTCTGCCAGATGTGGCGTGAGAGCATCACTTCGAATTGCTTGCCGGGTTGGTCGGAGTCCTCAGAGAAATTCGTGCCGAGCAATGGATGGATGCCGAAAATGTCGAAGTAATGCGGGCTGACGCGCGCGCCGTTCAACACCTCCGGTTTATCGCCGTCGGACAAACTGTAAGTGATGAAGTTCGCGGCGGAGACGTTGGACATCGTGGTGTTCTGGCTTTGCCAGTCGAGGAAATTCATCGCCGAG
>Ga0206966_1240_pt1 | contig 11883 bp, 11 predicted proteins | sample Alteio_BWOrgHeat_23_FD_152970 | JGI IMG/M metagenome (GOLD analysis project Ga0206966, IMG submission 152970) | Enriched cells from forest soil in Barre Woods Harvard Forest LTER site, Petersham, Massachusetts, United States -... | ecosystem: Environmental > Terrestrial > Soil > Temperate forest >...
GGTGGTAACGAAGTGGAAAGTTGAGTGTGGTGGCGGGTTGACCCGAGATGAGAAGGTCATTAGAGTCGGAGTGTGGCTGCCAATCGAATTAAAGTCGGCGAGGTTTGGAAGCAGGACGGCTCGGGCGACTCCTACCTGATTACGAAGGTTTACACCGAGGCGCTGGCGACGTATGCGGTGCTGCGGAAGGCTGGATCGGAGAACGATCCGCCGTTGAAGGTGAAGGTGAACCGGCAGGCTGCGAATGGGGCGTTGCCGGGATTTACGCACGCGCAGGAAACGGACGAGTTTTAGATTTTTTGTTCACCTACCTAACGTTTCACGCTTCTAACTCACAAGACAATTTGAATCTGCTTGGCTAGCCCTTACATCGAGGAGACCGGCATTTTTACTACGTCGTCGATTTGGAGGGTTTCTTTCACTACGTAGGCTTCGGCGTATTTCACGCCGATCATGCGGCCGAAGTGGAGAGCCTGGATGCTCATGCGTTCTTCGAGTGCGTCGAGGGGAATTTTGATTTTGCCGTCGGGGACCTTGCTCGCCGGATTGAATTGCGATTCGTAGGCGAGGATGGCGAGTTTGCGCTGCTCGTAGTAAGGAGTGATGTCCACGGCAAAAGTGGGATGGACGAATTCTTCGTACGCGGCGGCGTAGATCACTTTGTGCGGGCGGTGCGCGGCGCCTTGCATGCCGGGATAATTTTTCAGGCCGGCGAGGAAGCTGGCTTCGTAGCCGATGTGCGCGGCGTGATAGTGGTCGGGATGGCGGCCTTCCCAGTAGGGGACGATCACGGTGTGAGGCTCGAGTTCTCGGATGATTTCGGCGACGCGTCGCTTTTGTTCTTCGTTTGCGGCGAGGCGCGCGTCGGGCAGGCCGGCGTTGCGGCGGACGGTGACGTTGAGAAGTTTTGCGGCGGCTTGCGCTTCTTTTTCGCGGATCTCGGGAGTGCCGCGTGTGCCGGTTTCGCCGCGCGTGAGGTCGAGGATGCCGGTTTTGTAGCCGTCGGCGGCGGCTTTGAGAAGCGTGCCGCCGCTGGTGAGTTCGGCGTCGTCGGGATGGGCGGCGATTACGAGAAGATCGACTTTCAATTGAGCCTCGCTATGTGTGACGGCAAATTCTACACCAGCAAGAGAAAGGCAAAACATTTCACGGAGAAAACCGAGTAAGGCTGAGGGTACGGAGAATTCTGTGGCTGGTCATGAGTTTTGGAGTGGTATGGTGACGCGAGAGCGATGGAGGGTCGAATGGCAGACGGAGCGATGAAGGGTCAGGTGGCGGTGGTCACGGGGGCCGCGAAGAGGATTGGGCGGAGCATCGCGCTCGCGTTCGCGCGCGAGGGCGCGGACGTGGTGATCAATTACGAGTCGTCGAAGAGCGAGGCGGACGCGGTGGTGGCGGAAATTGTGGCGATGGGGAGGCGCGCGGTGGCGGTGCAGGGAAATGTGGCGCGGCGTGACGATGTGCAGCGCCTGTTTCGCGCGGTGGAAGCGCAGTTTGGAAGGCTGGACATTTTGGTGAACAACGCGGGAATGTTTTTCGCGGCGAAATTTGAAGAACTGACTGAAGAGCAGTGGGACCAGATCATGAACACGAATCTGAAGTCGCAGTTTTTGTGTTCGCAGGTGGCGGCGCCGCTGCTGAAGCGAAGCGGGCGCGGTCGGATTATTAATTTGTCGTCGCTGGGCGGATTGCTGGCGTGGCCGGGGTACACGCACTACTGCGTGTCGAAGGCCGGCTCGATCATGCTGACGAAGTGCCTGGCGCGGGCGCTGGGGCCGGAGATCACGGTGAACAGTATTGCGCCGGGGACGATTCAGTTTGAGGGCGAGGAGCCGGACGAGGATTTTATTAAGCGTGTGCCGCTGCATCGTGTGGGTGGCGGAGACGACATTGCGGAGGCGGCTTTGTATCTGGCGACGGCGCCGTTCGTGACAGGGCAGATTTTGGCGGTGGATGGGGGACGACTGTTGGTTTAGCTAGTGTTGCGATTGCAGTCGCGCATTTCATAGAGGCGCGGGCGGCGTTGCGCAGACACGAATGTCTACCCCACGTCCCGCGGCGCAGACTGAGGTCTACGCTACGGGTTTACGAGTGGTGGTGGGTGGTTTCGAGTTCGCGTTCTTCGGGCTCGGGAGATTTTAGGCGGATGTTGAGGTTGAGGCCGACGAAGTCGGGGAGGCCGAGTTGGAGTTTAGGCGGGAAGACAACTTGTAAAATTAGCATGACGCTGAAGAAAGCGGGGAGCGCGGAGAGGAACGCGACCCAGAATGTCTTTTCGTGGCGGCCGAGCAGCGGGATCAGCGCGAAGAAAAGCGCGGCGGTGAGCGCCCACTGAATGAACATGCCGCCCCAGCGGAACAGCGAGGCGCGTGAATCGCGCGGGCTGAGCAGCGCGCGGCATCGCTTGCAGCGCAGCGGCTCAGGGCGCAGATTCAGGTACACAGGGCCGCGGCAATTGGGGCAGCGGCGGCGGACGGAACCGTAGCCGAAGCCGTCACCCGGCGCGAACGACGGCGCAGAGGCCCACAAAATCGCGGCGTATTGAAATTGCAGCACGAGCCGCGCGACGACAACCAGCACGAACGATCCCGACCACAAATACAAAGCAGCGAATACGGCGCCGACGAACGTCTCGGTGATGCCGCCGGAGAGGCCGGAGTACGCGAAGGCGATGCCGTAAGCGAGCGAAACCGCGACGAGCGCGAATTCGCCGGAGTGGCCGTCTGCGATGACGGAGCGCAGACACATCACGCGCCAATATTCCTGGATTAGCACGGTGACCGCGAGCGCGCCGGACTGGAACCAGACCGAGCCGCCGAGCGCGATCAGCGTCTGCATTCGAAAACGCTTTTCTTTGGGGAGAATCTGGCGGATGAGCGGCATCACGCCGCCGATCGCGAGGCCGCAAATTAATCCAGCAATGATCTGACGCGGGACAGGCCATGGAATTTTCGCGGCGGGAGAATAGTGATGATGAAAGCCGGGGAGAAAAATTACGGCCGCGAGAACGGCGAGGTGAATCGCGACGCTGCCAAGCGCCCAGCTTTGCGCGGCGGATTCGGCGCCACGTTTGGTGGAAGCGGTGAGACCGGGACGCAGAGATTTCGCGAGCCGGTTGGAAACATGCGATGAGAAGAGAGAGAGACCCCACGTGCCGACCGGAAGCGAAACCAGCGCCGTGAGGCTTGCAGGGTTCATCGTTGCGCGTTACGCGAGCTAGAAAATTGCCGGGTTCGGCTTCTCCGCGTCGATACCAAGATCTTTGATGGCTTTATCGACCACGCTGGCTTCCACCTTACCGTCGAGATACAACTCGTTGAGCGTGGCGACAGTGATGAAGCGCGCATCGACTTCGAAGAATTCGCGGAGCGAGGTGCGGCCTTCACTGCGGCCGAAACCATCGGTGCCGAGGGATGCCATGCGATTGGGCACCCACTTGGAGATCACGTTAGGAAGCGTCTTCAGGTAATCGCTGGCGGCAACGACGACGCCCTTCGCGCCCTTCAGTTGCTGGGTGACGTAAGGAACGCGCGGCGTCTCTTTCGGGTGCAGGCGGTTCCAGCGCTCGACTTCGTTGCCGTCCATGTAGAGTTCTTTGTAGCTGGTGACGCTCCACACGTCGGCGGCGACGCCGTATTTTTCCGCGAGAATCGTTTGCGCTTTGAGCGCTTCGTTCAAGATTGCACCGCTGCCAAAGAGCTGCGCGTTGAGCTTGGCATCGGGATTCGATGCGGCGCGGAATTTGTACATGCCGCGCAGAATTCCCTCGCGCGCGCCTGCCGGCATCGGCGGCATCGCGTAGTTCTCGTTCATCACGGTGATGTAGTAGAAGACGCTTTCTTCGTTGTGGTACATGCGGCGAATGCCGTCTTCGATGATTACGGCGAGCTCGTAGGCGTAGGCCGGATCGTAGGCTTTCAGGTTCGGGACGGGCAGCGCGAGGATGTGGCTGTTGCCGTCCTGGTGTTGCAAGCCTTCGCCGCTGAGCGTGGTGCGTCCGGCGGTGCCACCGAGCAGGAATCCGCGCACGCGCATGTCTGCCGCGGCCCAGATGAAATCGGCGATGCGCTGGAAGCCAAACATCGAGTAATAAATGAAGAAGGGAATCATGTTGATTCCCTGCGTGGCATACGCCGTGCCCGCGGCGATGAACGAACCCATCGAGCCGGCTTCGGTGATGCCTTCTTCGAGAATCTGGCCGTCTTTCTTTTCGTGGTAGTAGAGCAGCGTATTCACATCGACGGGCTCGTACTTCTGGCCGACGCTCGAATAAATGCCGATGGTGCGGAACAGCGACTCCATACCAAAGGTGCGCGCTTCGTCCGGAACGATGGGGACGATGAGCTTGCCGATTTCGGGATCGCGCAGCATCTTTTTCAGGATGCCGACGAACGCCATCGTGGTGGAAACTTCGCGGCCTTCGCTGCCCGCTTCAAATTCTTTGAAGAGCTCGGCGTTATCGGCTGCGAGAGCTTTCGCGCGAATGCTGCGGGCGGGCATGTAGCCGCCGAGTTCCTTGCGTCGCGCGTGTAGATACTGCAGCTCTTCGGAATTTTCTTCGGGGCGGTAAAAGGTGATGTGCGCGACCTGCTCGTCTGAGAGCGGAATGTCGAATCGGGTGCGGAATTCCTTCAGCTCGTCTTCGTTGAGCTTTTTCTGCTGGTGTGTGACGTTCTTGCCTTCGCCCGCTTCGCCGAGGCCGTAGCCTTTGATGGTGCGCGCGAGGATCACAGTGGGCTGGCCCTTGTGTTCGGTGGCCGCTTTGTAGGCTGCGTAAACTTTGCGCGGGTCGTGGCCGCCGAGGCGGAGGCGGCGCAGCTCTTCGTCGGAGAACGGTTCGACGAGTTCAAGCAGACGCGGATCAGAGCCGAAGAAATGTTCGCGGACGTAGGCGCCGGATTCGACGACGAGCTTCTGGTATTCGCCGTCAACGAGTTCGCCCATGCGCTTGACGAGCAGGCCTTCGGTGTCGCGATCGAGAATCGAATCCCACTCGGTGCCCCAGAGAACTTTTATGACGTTCCAGCCGGCGCCGCGGAATGCGGATTCGAGTTCTTGAATGATCTGGCCGTTGCCGCGGACGGGGCCGTCGAGGCGCTGCAAGTTGCAGTTGATGACGAAGACGAGGTTGTCGAGCTTTTCGCGCGCGGCGAGAGTGATGGCGCCGAGGGACTCGGGCTCGTCGGTTTCACCGTCGCCGAGGAAGGCCCAAACTTTCGCGTCGGTGGCTGGCTTGAGGCCGCGGTGTTCGAGATAGCGATTGAAGCGCGCCTGGTAAATCGCCATCAGCGGCGAGAGGCCCATCGAGACGGTGGGGAATTCCCAGAAATCCGGCATCAGCCACGGGTGCGGATAGGAAGAGAGGCCGCCGCCGGATTTTAGTTCACGGCGGAAATTTTCGAGCTTCTCGGTGGAGAGTCGGCCTTCGAGGAAGGCGCGCGAATAGATGCCGGGCGCAGCGTGGCCTTGGAAATAAACCGTGTCGCCTTCGAATTCGGGCGAGCGTGCGCGGAAGAAATGGTTGAAGCCGACTTCGTAGAGAGTTGCTGAGGATGCGAATGTGGAAATGTGGCCGCCGATATTGTGCTCTTCTTTGTTCGCGCGGACGACCATCGCCGCTGCGTTCCAACGGACAAGCGATTTGATGCGGCGCTCGAGCGGCTGATCGCCAGGGAAATCGGACTGCAGCTGGTGAGGAATGGTGTTGACGTAGGGCGTATTGGCGCTGAAAGGGATTTCGACGCCAATCATTTTGGCGTGCGCGCGGAGGCGCTCGAGAATGTAGGAGGCGACTTCGGGACCGCTCGATTGCAGCACGGCGTCGAGCGATTCGAGCCACTCCTGAATCTCGGCTCCATCCAGACCTTGCAACGGCACGCTTAGTTCGTTCTCCATATCCTGGTTCGGTCCTCTCGCCCGCGGGCGCGGCGGCTTGCGCGGCGCAAACTGCGACAGGTTTAGAATACACCGGACGTGAGCCTGTGCACACTGGCAACCGACGGCCCCATCAAATTGCTTTATCGCCCGAATAAGGAAAATCTTTCAGATTTTGAAATGAGGTTTTGGGCTGGCGTGACGATGTGTGACTCGGCGTTATGAACGCATCGCGCGGACGATCATGTAGGACGCCATTGCTACAAGCACGACGGTGAAGGCGAGCTTGAGTTTTTTCTCCGGGAGGCGGTTCGCGAAAACGGCGCCGGTCCAGCCGCCGATGACGAGGCCGACGATGAGCCACACGATCGAGCGCCACGGTAAGCTCAGCCCTTGATGGACGTACACCCACACCGCGGGAAGCGTGAGAGGTAAAGCAGTGACGGCGAGGCTCAGCGCTTGCGCTTCGTGCTGATGCTTGCGAAGAACGATCACGGAGAGCGCGGTGATCGCGAGGCCTCCGCCGATGCCGAGCAGGCCGGAAGAAAGTCCAGCGGCGACGCCAATGACGACGAGAATGATGGAGTCGTACGGCGTGCGACGCTCCGCCTGCGCGACCAACTCTTTCGAACGCGAGCGCTTCAGAATGGAAAGCGCGGTAAGGATGACGAGGTAACCGACGAACATCCAGCGCAGTTCGCGTTCGGAGCACGCTTTTGCGAACAGCGCCCCGATGGGTCCGCCGCCGATGAATCCCAGGGAGACGAGAAGCACGGGAAGAATTGCGACGCGATTTCCTTTGCGGCGATACGCGGCAAGACTCGAGACGCTGGTGGGCGGCGCCTGCACGACGAGCGACACGCCCTGCGCGACGTGCTGCGAGAACGGCAGCAACAGTGTGATATCGGGCACTAGAATTCCGCCAGGGCTGACGCCGAGAAAACCGGACGCGAGTCCGGCGATCACTCCCGCGAGAAGACTATTGACGATCGAAGCGTTGGGCATTCGTGAAGCGGTTAGACGGATCGGTAAATAAAAACGCGGCACGATGAAATAAAACTGGGCGAACGCGGTCTAAGATAACTGCCATCGGGTTTGGGTGGACGCGATCGGGGGATTTATGGACGGACAAAATGCGGCGCGGCTATCGGCTGCGCCGATACTGGAAACGGATCGGCTGAGGCTGCGTGCGCATACGGCGGAAGATTTTGCTGCGAGCGCGGCGATGTGGGGCGATCCGGACGTGACGCGATTTATTGGCGGACGGCCGTTCACGCGTGAAGAGTGTTGGACGCGGCTGCTGCGCTGCGCCGGACACTGGGTGCTGATGGGATTTGGATTTTGGGCGGTGGAAGAGCGCGCGACGGGAAAATTTATTGGCGAGGCGGGATTCATGGATTTCCGGCGCGACATCGAGCCGCCGGTGGTGGATATACCGGAGGCGGGTTGGGCGTTTGCGCCCGAGGCGCATGGGCGAGGGATTGCGACGGAGACGACGCGGGCGTTGATGGCGTGGGGCGACGCGCATTTTGGAGCGCGTGCGACGACGTGTTTGATCGATGAGGGACACACGGCGTCGATTCGCGTGGCGGAGAAATGCGGTTATCGCGAATGGCGACGCGTAAAGTATCACGGGCAGGACGAGATTTTATTTTTGCGCGAGGGGCGCGTGGGGCGGTGAGGTGCGCTACAGAGTTGCGATCAGGATTACGACGAGAGCGACTAGGTGGCGGAGTTTCATGCTGGGATTCTCGCGTGTGGGCTCGGCGAAAAGACAGTTACAGTTTTGGGCGGGACCTTCGTACTGGAACTGAAGCGAGGATTTGGGGAAAGGCAACCAGAAAATATTTCTAACGATTGGTTGAGCCTGGTGCGAATTTTTGTGGGTTCGCTGGGATGGCTAGACCCGGGACCAACTGAGAGTTGGTCCCGCTCAGACTCGAAAGTCTAAGCTATATCGCGCGGCGCGCGACTTGAAGTGGCTAGAGTTTTAGTTTGCCGGTAGCTAGTTGGTGAATGAGGTCGCGGTCGGCTGGTAGAAAGTTGAGTTCAGGCAAGGTGTGAGGTTCTCGCCATTCGATGGTTTCGAAGACGCGATTCTCTATCGTGCCGCCGGTGATATTCGCGCGAAGGAAGATCAATTCGATGGGTTCGCTCATCTGTGCGTATTGATGGCGGGCGCGCAAAACCTCTTCGCCGATTTCGGATGTGACGCCGAGTTCTTCTTCCAGTTCGCGCGCCAGGCCTTGAGCGGGCGTTTCGTTGCGTTTCAGTTTGCCGCCTGGAAATTCCCACATAAGTTCAAACGTGTCGCCGCGTTTGCGCTGGCACACGAGGATCTTTCCGTTCGATTCGATCAGTGCGGCGACGACGGTCAGCATGCGCTGCGGCCTCTCGAGCGTTTTGACGGACGCTGGTCGCGCGGCGTTGCGGGCTCATTCCAGATTGTGCGGTAAAGGGCGGCGGCGCCTTCGATGAGCGGCGGGCCGGGCGTGTTGAGGAGTTCGTCGCGGATCACGTGGACGCGAGCTGACTTCACGGCGGTGACTTCTCTCCAATTCGGATTGTTGAGCGCGGAGTCGGGGTTTGCGCGGTCGCCGGTGGCGGTCCAGGCGAGCACGATCACGTCGGGGTTTGCGCGTGCGACTTCATCGTCGCTTACTTGTGCTCCTGCGGTGACGGCTGGCTGTGCGCCGCACATCTCGATGAGTTCGGCGACCCAAGGAGGACTGCTGATGCGTGGGTTGGACCAAGCTTCGGAATAGACAATCGGTTCCGCGGCGCCCGCTCTTGCTCGTACGCGGGATTTTTTGCGGATGGCGTCGTAGCTGCGGCGCATTTTTGTGATTAGGCGTTCGGCGGCTGCGGCGCGAGAGGTTAGGCGGCCTAGGGTGAGGATGTCGCGTTCGATGTCGGCCAGAGTGCGCGGGTTGATGGCCAGGAAGGCTATAGGTTGGGCGAGGATTTCTTCGACGGTTTCGACGGCGAAGGGGACTGAGCCGATCACGAGCGTCGGATTGTGGCGCATGAGTTCGGGGATCGAGAGTTTCCAACAGTCGCCTACGGTGGGGAGGTTGGCGACCGCGGGGGCGACGTCTTGGCACCAGCGAGAGACGGCTACGACATTTTGCATGGCGCCTAGGGCGTGGAGGATCGAGGTGATGTTGGGGGCTAGCGAGACGATGCGGGTGGTGTCGCGGGGCATTGGCGGACATTCTGAGTTTAGCGCGGGAGCGCGAGGACGTGAAGTTGATTGCAGCGGCAGCGGATAGCCATCAATCCCTGCATCTCGCGCTGGTGCGCTGTGTGTGCGTCTGCAGGGTGCCGCTAAGTAGAAACTATGGACGTATAGAGAAATTTACTTGCGTAGCTGTACCGTGTTGTGTATGGTACGCCAACTTAGCTCAGGCCCCGCATTCCGAGTTTTCCCTTCGGCTTTAAAAGAGTGAGGTTCAGTGTTTGAGGCGTCCATCCCGCCGGATCCTATGGCGATTCGTAACCGTGCACGAATTGGACTTCGCTGCACGTTGCATGTTTTTGTCTTCGCCGCGGTGCCGATGCTCGCCTCGCTATCGGTCTGCATGCCGGCATCGGCGCAGACGCAGCCGAAACCGACGCCGTCATGCAAACGGGAGCCACCCGGCAACATTTATTGCGACACGGAGGCGAAGTTCGCCGAATTGTGGATGGAGGGGCCTGGAGCCGTAGCGCTTCTGGACGCGTTGGAAGCGCTGACGATCCACAAAGACAATCCCAGCATCATGACCAACCGCCTGTACGCAGATCTTGGTCAACTGAAACAAGACCATCCCGACTTCAAGACCGACCGCGACATGTTCCTAGCGGCTTTTGGAGATCCGGCTAGGGACGGGACACGAGAAGTACCTCCTTTGGTAAATTTGGTCGTCATTCTGGCGAGAGCGAATAAGTGTGACAAGAACCAACTTAAGGTTCTGTTCAATAAGGGTGGCCTTCTCACGCAGGTTTTGAACGACATCTATGCGAGCAATACCGGGAAAGAGGCATTGATCAAGGCGAATCGTGAATTCGTAGTGGGAGACCCAAACAAATGCGCGGCGTTGTATGAGCTGCTGAAGGCTGAGCGCAATCGAGAATGTAAGAGGTCCAAGCGCGGAGCTTTCGACGACGAGAAATGCGATAACGATCCGACTGAAGATGCCCTCTGCAATATGCAGGTACTTCGCGCGGCGTTTGAGCAAGACAAGGACGAGTTAGCGAGACGAGTTGCCGCCTACATCGAGCCCAAGCATCATCGACGGAGTTAAGCCGGCCGTATGTCCATGCCACTGATGATTCGAGCAGTTCGTATCGTCCTACTCTGCAGCCTGCTGTGGGGCGTGGGGTGCGGCGCGCAGGAGGCGCGGCAGGATCACACGTGCACGATCGATTTCGGCGGCTCGGCCTTCCAACCGATTGGCAAAGACGGCAAGAATTTCGACACGGCGTGGGGCATTCAGGTGGGCGGAGGTTTTGCCGTCTGGCGAAGCGAAAGATATCGGCCACGCTACGGCTTCTACATAACCGGCAATTATCTCTACGGGCGTTATCCCGCGACGCCTGCAGCGCTCACCGTTGCGAAGACGCAGGAACCTTCGCTGAGCAACGCGACCTCCGCGGTCGGGAATTATTCCTCCATCACCATCGATCCGACGTTTCGTTTCCGGTTCAACTCCAAGGTGAGCGGGTATGTTTCAGGCGGTTCAGGTTGGCTGCATCGCGGCGTGGCTTTCAACGGCGCGACGGAGGTGACGTTGCTGCACGCACACGGTCCGACGCTGGCGCGGGCCGCGTCGAACTCGGGAGTGTTCGACGGTGGTGGCGGACTGAATTTTACGCCGGGCTGGATGAAGGGCTTCATGCCGTTCATCGAGTGGCGAATCTACCGGGGAACGGCGATTAATGATTCGACGACGCTGATGCCGATGTCGGTCGGCATCCGCTGGTAGCGGAGCGCAGATGATGCGGGCGGGAATGTGGATCGGACGATGGGCGGCGGCGCTGGCGCTGTTGCTGATGGTGAATGTGCAGTGCTTTGGCCAAACTCACGCTGCTAATAAAGGGGGCACAGCGGGCGGAGCGGCACCGCCGAAACCGACGCCCAAATTCCTGGTGGCAACATGCACGGTTTCGGGCACCTCGACTTCCGCCGGGGCTCAGACCACGCTCTTGAGGTTTCAGTGTCAACCGGTAGACACCGCTGGGCTCGTGAATGGGAATCCCGCAGGTCTTTCGTTGCAGCTCGCCTGCAAACCTCCCGTCCCGGTAGGCCCGGAACCGCTGTGCGTTCCGCCGGTGCCAAAACTGAATACCCCCTTTTACGTGAGTGAGTCTGCGGCTGGAGGTTCGGCACCTGCGCAGAAACTGATTTGGGGCGACGCTGTTCAAAATCTGGCAGTGAAGTCGTACACACCAATTTCCGCGGCGCCGGTCGTTATTCGCGTAACCAAGCCTGCGGCCGGCGACGCAACTGTCGGAACGGTTGATCTGATTGTTCAGGTGACCGACGAATCGACGGCGCCTCCTGACCCGTGCACACTTTTTGAAACTCCCAAACCTAAACAGCCAGCACAAGTAAACATGGCGACCATCGTCAGTCTATTGGGGAATGCTGTTCCGTTCACGCTAGCGGCGCAGGGCTCGAATTCGGTCCTGATTTACGCCACCACAGCGCGTCCTCCCGCGGTCGCCCTAAAGAACCTCGAAGATTCGATCCGCGACATGGCTGAGCGCTCGATCTCGACTTTGGAAGTGACGCCTCCGGCGGGACAGCCGTTTGCGGTGGAGTTGGAAATCCCACATGCGAGCGCGATGGGCGACCTGGCAACGCGATTTAACAGTCTCAACTACAGCCAATTCAAGATTCAGGATGTGGGACGGACAAAGATCAGCGTAACGGCGACCAGCGCGCCGGACTGCGCGACTTGGACGCGATTCCTGACGGACATTCGTGAAGCAAGTTGGGATTTGGTCTCCGTCCCACTGAACAAA
>Ga0206966_1242_pt1 | contig 11861 bp, 8 predicted proteins | sample Alteio_BWOrgHeat_23_FD_152970 | JGI IMG/M metagenome (GOLD analysis project Ga0206966, IMG submission 152970) | Enriched cells from forest soil in Barre Woods Harvard Forest LTER site, Petersham, Massachusetts, United States -... | ecosystem: Environmental > Terrestrial > Soil > Temperate forest > O...
GACACGACAGAAATCATTGCACAGATAGACTCTGAACTCGCTCGTCTGCAACAGGTGAAGAGTATTCTCTCCGGTAACACTCCAACCACCACCATCAAGGTGAAACGCAGGCCCAAATCAAAGACCGCGCCGACTCCCATCACGGCGAAGAAGCGCATCCTCTCGCCCGAAGCGCGGGCAAGAATTGCTGCCGCCCAAAAGGCTCGCTGGGCGAAGGTTAGAAAAGCCGCGAAGGCAGCTTAGGCAGAACGGCATGCCGGAGTTACTCTCTGAGTCGCCTACCGAGCACCTCAATTTCCAGACCCTGTATGACGGCATACCGAAAGCTCCCAGGATTCACGAAGCCATCGGAAAGCATTCAGAATACGGACGGCCACCTAACAGCCCACAGAAAGCTTTCCGAATACACCATGAATTCAAACTGAATCCAATACGACTTCCGTAAGCTTTCTGTCGCCCAATAAATGCCAGGAAGCTATCCGTCAGCAATCCGAAATCCGCTTGAGCTTCGACAAGCGATGGTTTAGGCTCCGGGCCTTTTCGAAGATGCCTCGCTCCTTGCGAACCACCTTTCTCCGCATAAATTGGCCCTCTTGAGCTAAACATAACAAATCAGGAAAAAGTGGCACACAGGTGGCACCAGGGCAATTTTCAGTTGAGAGGAATTTGGAACAGAGGCTATAAGTCGATGATTCTATGGTGCCGGGAGGGGGGGTCGAACCCCCATGAGGTTGCCCTCGGCGGATTTTGAGTTTCCTGAGAATATAGTAAGTCTATGATAAATAAGCGTATTTGAGCGTAATTGCTGAGTGACCTAAACCGTGTCTCTTCCGTAATTTAGCGTAATCGGACGAAACTAGACCAAACTGACGTCTGTACCCGAACCTGTACCCGCTACGACGAGAGGTATTCCCAGATAAATGCCACTAGCCCGATAACGCCGCCTCTTATCTATAGTCGACGGGCCTAAATTAATTTTGAGGAATCTGCGGCGATCGGGCAGCGGACCGGTTGATTCACTTCACCAACCAGGTGTCATCGTCGGCACTGATCCGCTGAAGTCGAGGCTGGATCTTTGGGAACGCGACAGGTAGCCTGATCAAGGGGTGCTCGCAAGCGCCATTGCTCCTCAAAGAACGCCACAATTGTCTTCTGGAAAGGTCGGCTGGTACGTGCGGAGTGGTGGTCGCTTGACACGCCGCGAAGCGCGCGGTGGGATCTCCGCAAGAAGTCGCGCAACGTTCGGTTGGCCGCGTCCGACTTCCCATTGAGGATTAGCACCGCACCTCGCTAGTGCGCAGTGGCTCGGCGGGCCACATCGGGGCAACCGAACCGCGAATCACCGCCGCAAGGAGCTTGGGATCCGGGCCGGTAACGAGGGGCGATAACATGAGCGGAGGTGAGGTGTCCGGAAACGATTTCTCCCTGTTCCAGAATCTTTGCTCCCTCCTGGGCCCATACCCGGCCGGTGATAGGTCGCGGCACAGAATCCGGAATCGGCCAGTTTTTGGAAAGTCCATCTCGATTTAGTGAGATGACATAATCGCCAACGCCGGCCAGAATGGCGGACTTCACCTGGGGTGGTTGCGCGCATGAGCAGGCGGGTGGCCGTGCCGCACCCCATCGAGAAACCGACGCCCCTACCGAGTCTGGGTGCAGTTGGCGGATCCCGCGCAAGGGCGTCCCGGGCCATGGCGGAATCAGCATAGGCTTCCGTCTCGCGGGGCTTGCCTGAGGCGCCGAATCGCGGCATGTCAGGCAGTATTGTACGGGCACCGGCGGCGCTTAGAGCATGCGCAAGTCCGGGCCTGCCCTCCGCAGGGAGGATCGGGCGACGGCGGCGCTGCGCCAAAACCTCGCGAAACATCTGCTGCCTTTTTCGAGGAGCGGGCGCGTTCGTTCATGTCTCCAAACTGGCCCAGTGCGTCGACTCCGAATCCATGTAACCGGATGACAACTGGGCCTTCGCCCTCGTTGCGATAGTTAATCCGGATGCCGCCAAAAGAGATGACAGTATTCATTTTGCACTCTCAATACACGCTTGGAAAAGGACACGCCTTCGACTACCCACTCCTGACAGCCTGGTCATGAGCCTTCGCATTCATTGAGCGACTGGCAAGAGCAGGCGCATACCCTCCCGGCATGCATGCCGGCCTAAAATGGTTCTTAGAGATTCGTCAAGTCGTGTTTGCCGCACATTCCGTAGGAGCTGTTCCCAATGAACCATGCCGTAGACGATCTTTTGATCGTTGTCTGCCAGATTGACCTCGCCTGCCCAGATCCTCTCGTGAAAATCGCGGAATGAGGTCGGGTTCTCATTTTGGCGGATCGGCTCACCCGCCGAACCAAGCAATAGGAAAACTGCGGCGGACAACATGTGCAGCACCTGACGCATCAGGAAGAATCGCGCGAGTTGGTAGTCGTCGGGCGGTTGATCAAAGTATTCCTCAAGATAGGTGCGTTCTTCCCCGTCGTTGGTGACCACGAAGTCGGCAACAACCGCCAAGTCGAAATAGCGGTCATTCACGAAAGCAGCCATCCATCCCACGAGCCACTCGCGGCTGCCGTCGAACAGGATGTTCTCCGGCTTCAGCGCCATGTGGCACGACACCAGATCTGCATCAAGGCGAGGGTAAACGGCGCAGATTTGTTGGTAGCGGTGGAAGACCTCCTCGATCACATCACCCGACAGCAGGCCCGACCGGCGAAGTCTCCAAATGAAAGAATTGTGCGCTGTCGTGTAGTTAAAAGCTTTCGGAAAAAGCGGCAGTGCGTGGAGCCTTTTCAGCCTTGCGGGAAGCTGAACAAGCGCCTGTGTCGGCGGAAAGGGCACGGCTTCGATCCAGTCGATGATCGCGATCCCACGTTCAGTGTTGGAATACAGGACACGAGGAGCCAGATCCGCCTCCGCGGCCGCCTTCATGCAGGTGAAGACGCGCACCGGGTCGCTCCTCTCATCCATACGCGTCATGATCTGCAATAGGAATGGAGATCCTTTTACGACGATCCGAAACATAAGGTCCGAACTGAGACCTTTGGTCATCCTACGAATGTCTTCGAACTCCGTTACGCCAAATGTCGCACGCAGAGCGCGGGCTACACCTTTATTTTTCTCTTCTGGAATCATGAGCACCGCCCGGCTGAAAGTTCTCCGAAGAAAAGTAAATCCTCAATGGTTGATGCAGCCTCTCTCAATTTCGGCGATGCTGCCATCGTTATGTGTTGACTACAGTGTTGCCGAATGGCGTTGAGACAAGAAGATTGATTCGGATTCAAACGCTACCATTAGCAAGATTCTAAAAACAGACTGTTATAAAATCCGTCGAGCTTGGTATGCTTTAAATAGCAGTTGAGTAGTTCACTCCTCGAAGCTCTCAAATTTCCTAAACGCTATCGAATCAGACCAACAGGATCAGGTGAAGTTCTCTCTTGCGCCGAGGCAACGAGGTCTGGTTTGATGTCGTATTGTCGGCCGACCGGAGGTTGTTGTCGCCCGGAGAGCGGTTCTTTGTGCAAGACTGTCCACTGCCGCCGCAAAGTAAGAGCAACGCCGTGAAGAGCGTTGCAGCTTCGATTTGGTCCTAGCGAGAATGATCGACTGGACTTCTTCCCGGCCCGGCTGGCGGAATCCCCAGCACTTTCAGGAACACCCTCTGTCGTACAGGAGAGTAGCGTTTCTCAATTTAGCTTCGCGTATTCCGCATTAGCCTGCTTAAAGATTGGGATGTCGGGATCGGCGTCTTTCCAGAGACTGAGGAAGTCCCGATAGGCAGCTCGGGCCCTATTGTTGTCACCCGCCAAAGCGTAAGCTCTGCCGAGTTGAAGATGGGCCAGTGCGCCTATTGGATCGCCGATCACGACGCCGCGGTGTTTGAGAATCTTCTCGAACTCGACGGCGGCTTCGGCGCCCCGATGTGCGGCAAGATAGGCTTCACCCCGCACATAGACCGGATACAAGGCTCCAAAAAATGCGCTGATGGCGCTGCGCGGCGTCCCAGTTTCATAAGGCGCTGCGATTTTTAGTTGCTCGATCGCTTTCGTGGAATCGCCGTGGTTGAGCGCGAGACTGGCACGCAAGACCGGCACGTAGTTGTAGCGAACGGAAGTGTCTTCGGGGAAGCGCTTCTCGAGATCGGTGGCCAACGCTTCGGCACGCGAGGAGTCTCCGGATGAGGCCAGAGCGAGTGCTGTCCCGTATTTGACTTCCCGGTCTTGCGTAAGCTCCAGCGCATGCTTTGCGTGATCCTTCGCTGCCTTACTGTTGCCAAAGAGCGCTTCGCGCAGACCTATGCGCGTCTCAAAAAGGGCTGCTCTTTCCTTGTGGCCCGCCTGTTGATCAAGACCCATGGCATGCTGAGACACCGCGTTTGCCCGCTGCAGCTGACCAGCATATGCTAATGCGGCTGCTTCGTGATCGGCCATCCAGTCTTCCACCTCAGAGTTCCCCTGTGCCTGCTCAACGACGCGCTCTCTAGCGGGCTTGTCCTCATTAAGGAACGCAATATCGTGCCGCAGCAGCAGCAGGAATGGCGCCTCCAGTCCGCGCTTTGATGCACTCTGAATCGAGTGCTCTGCTTCATCCAGACGATCGAGCGCGATCAGATTGAAGCCGCGAGCGACATAAGCGAAGGAGGAATCCGGACTGAGTTCGATCAGTTTTTCCGCTGCTTCCGCTCCCTTTTCGTATTCCCCAAGGACGGGATAAATGAATCCTGACAGGAACCCGTATGGGTCGCTGTCGGTTTGCCTTGGATATGCTCTGATCCAGGCTTCGCAGGTCTGGCGCGCCCGTTCCTGATTTCCGGTTACCCGCCCATCGTAGTAAGCGGTGATGAAAAAACGCTCGTTATCATTGGCTCGGCCGCGCAGTTCATATGCTTTTGTTGTGTACTCCGCGGCAAGATCCGGCTCGCCTGTTGAGCCATACATCACCCCAAGCGCCGCATACGCAATTGCGAAGCCGGGATCAATCTCAACGGCTCGCTTGAAAAGAGGTATAGCGGCACCCTCGCCCTCGGTCCGGTTCACTTTCCACCCAGCGCTGTAAGCCTTTAGCGCTTCGAGAGATGGCGTTGTTGCTTCCTCAAGTGGAGTGTTGTGCGTCTCGACCGTCGACAGTGATTCTCCTACACTGCTCCTGAACTTGCCGGCCATTTCACTCAGGGCGGTCAAGACGCCTTCCTTTTTGGCCACCTGAACCTGTTGCTCATTGAGAATCGATCCCGTGTGGCAGTCTTTCGCCACGAATCCAAGGACATATTGACTGCCCACCTGGGCAATCGAGCCGTTCAACACGGCGGAACTACCGGTCCGTACGCATACTTCCTGCGCGAGTTGCGGCGAAAGCGGGACGCCGGCTGGCTGGCCCATCAGTCGGAGTTCGTGTTGCGTGCGGTCCTCGGAAAGGAGAGTCAAAAAAGGTGATTGTTCAAGCTGGATCGCGATCCCTTGGCGAAGGGTTTCGTCGAAGACAGGATCGCCAGTTGTGTTGACGAAGTTGGCCAGAACAACTGTGTCTTTTTCGGTAAGACCACTTCGGTGACGCAACGGGACAACCAACAATGCTGCAAGAGCAATCACCAAAAAGGCGGCGAGCAGAAACCATTTGCGTGATTGGCTAGCTCCTGCCGAAGATTGGCCGCTTGCGTGTGGCGTCGTCGACTCGGCTAGGACGGGCTCCGCATCTGCCTCCGCTTCAGGACAGGGAGTCAAGGCGTGGGCCAGCGAGAAATGCGCTGGTTCCGGAACGGTCTCAACAGGCTGTGGCCCGGAATCGTCGTCGCCAAGCGCTGCTCTTGGCTTCTGAGTAGTCAAACGGAAGGGCAACGGCTGGTGGGAGCGGGCAGGAGATGGCGAAACGATCTCGACGGTGCCTTTAAACCGATAGCCTTGAGTAGGGACTGTTTCAATAAGTCTTGGTTCGTGCGTGTCGTCGGCAAGGGTTTTTCGCAGCAGAGAGATAGTCCGCGTGAGGGTGCTTTCCGTTACGAAGGCGTCCTTCCAAACAGTGTCGAGGATCTCCTGCTTGCGGACCAGACTGTTACGGTTCTCCAGCAGGCATAGGAGAACCCGTAAGGCCTTCGGCTCGACCTGCAATGTCTTGCCATGTTCCGAGAGCCGAAACTCTGTGTCATCGACTTCGAAATGTGCAAAGCGATAGATCACGTGGGTATCTCCAAGAGTACTCGGCGAATGCCAAAGACACTTGGCCCGTGGGAATTGTATTGCGTTTTTCGGCCGCGGGCATTCCGAAATGTACCGGAAGTCATTGCTAGGACACGCCTAACAAAAGCCTAAGAAGAACCTAACGCGGAAATCAGGACATTGGTGACAGCCGGCGCCAGACTCCACTTCGAAAACCCGCGGCGCGGAAAGAACAGCGTTCGGTATTCGGTAAACGATTGGGGCGAGGCGGTGGGCGACAGCCACGCCTGATTTGGATGGCGAAGCCTATTGCGGATTTGCTTCGAGCTTCATGCCAGGTGGAGGAGCCCATGAAACTTCGCACTTCGAAAACGCATTTGCTCAGATCGCAGAAACGAGGCAACATGAAATCCAAATTACTCCTTGTATTGATAATGACTGGGTTGTTTGCGGCATTCGCAAGCGCTCAGCGGACGTACGTAGTGAGTGCTGGACTCAACGGCAGCGGCGTATTCGGCATGGTGGATCTCACTACTGGTGCATTTCAGCAACTTGGCCCTGGTGAGCCGGACGGGTATTTCGGCCTGGCTCACGGATGGTTCGGAACGCTGCTATCTCTGACCTATGCAGGCAACCTGGTTTCGATCAACCCACGAACCGGCGTCCCAACTCAGATTGGCCCCACCGGGCTAGGAGCGTGTGTGACTCCCAGCCCTTCCTGCGGGCCAACATCGGCGTTCTCTCTCGGCGACTTCAACGGAAGGATCTATGCGACCGATTTCGCCAATAGCATATATGTCCTGGATCCTGTAAACGGAGCTGCAAAGTTGCTTGCGGAAAATTCAGGCATTCCACCCAGCCCGTTTGTCCTAGGTTCTCAAAACCAAGACGGGACACTGAATTTTGGCGACGAGGCCATCTGGGAATCCTGCGGAAAATTCTACGCGACGTATGACGCCTGGGTCTTTGATCCCGTGACCTTATCAGTGGCTGAAATCGTTGTAGCACCGGCGATGTACGAAATTGACCCGAGAACAGGCCGGGCCACGATGGTCGGTTCCACTACTCTGGGCATCGGTGGAGTGGTTGAAATCAATGGCAAAAACTATGCTTTTGATGACTTGACAGGCCAAATCCTTGAACTTGACTTGAAGAGCGGGAGTACCACGCCGGTTGCGAACTTTGCCGCTGCGGCGGGGGTGATTCAGGGGGCGGTTCCGATGCGAAGGCCCATTTTTCGATAGGCCAATCCATCAGGAATGGTGAAAAGGAGGACAGCATGAAGTTCAGAGTCGTTGTGGCAAGCCAGATGGCCGCGTTGGCGATCCCGGCTCAACTGACTGCAAACGAGCAAAAGAGTGAAAGCAGCCAGAGGTCAGATTTCATCGTCTTGGATGCTCCGGACATATCTCATACGTCAAAGCCATTTAAGTCGCCGGCCACGGAGGGGTGGTTCTACACATGGATGGGCGTATTCGCCTTCTTGTTCTGCGTGGCGGCATTCGGCCCTTCGATCGTGCATCCCGAAAGGCGGCTCGGGCCGATCACTCCATTGGTGGCAGTGCACGGTATTGTCTTCTTTGCTTGGCTGCTGTTGTTTGGTGCGCAGACAATTCTGGCAAGCACAAATCTAGCTGTGCATCGGCGCATGGGCTTGTGGTCCGCCATTCTGGCTGCGGCCCTGGTTCTGCTCGGCTATCAGACAACCATTGCGATGGGGCGTCGCGGCTATGATCTGAGCGGCGATGTTGGAGTCCGGTCCGACCCACTTGCCGCGATTGCTTTTCCGCTTCTTGACGTCTTCATGTTCGCTGTCCTGTTTCTGGCTGCGTACTTTTATCGGCATCGTAGCGCTATCCACAAACGTCTCATGCTACTGGCAGTGACCGGAGCGCTTATGCCGTCTCCAGTGGCGCACCTTACGGGTCATTTCGCCTTTTTGCGCGACAAGGGATTCCTGACGCCGCTCATGTTAGCAATATTTCTCGCTGCGGGTGCTGTCCACGACCGAATTACGTTCCGTCGCATCCACCCGGTTTCGCTCTGGATTGCACTCGCTATCTTCGTAGTCGAAAACCTGTGCTTTGCGGTTGTTATGCCGAGCGCTGCATGGCATGCTTTTGCCGCCTGGCTGATACGGTGACCTAAGAATCTCCGTCAATTGATTGAGGCTGAGTCTCTGGCGGATCAGAGAGTGGCTGATACCTACCGGCCGGGAATCGCGACGGTCGGGTGGATTTCTCCACTAGATCAAAGGAGATGAACCATGCGTCGCTCTTTCAGACTTCTGATGATTTCGGCAGCGTTTGCGCTTGTTACAGTCTCAACCGCGCTGTGCCAGGTGGCACAACTTTCAGAGAGGCCGCCGAACACGGCCCTTGTCAACGGGAAGTGGTTCAACGGTCACTCGTTCGAACCGCGCACCCTCTACAGCGTGGACGGAAAGTTCACTTCGCAAAAGCCGGACCACATCGACAAGACACTCGATCTCGCCGGGATGTGGATCGTTCCACCGTTCGCCGACGCCCACAATCACAGCATCGGCACTGGTCGTGTGGAGTTGGACAGAATCGCGGTCCACCACTACCTGGCCGACGGCGTCTTTTACGTCAAGATGCAGAACAATGTTCCCATTAACGAGGAGACTCGAAGACAGATCCCGCTGAATCAGCCCGACAGCGTTGATGCCATGCTGGCTCAGGAAGCGATCACTGCCACCGGCGCCCATCCTACCGAACTCCAGGACATCTTCTTCTTTCCCATGATCTACCTTCCAGGGTTCTCAAAGGAGAGCTATCAGAATGCGTCTATCGGGCCGGTCGATACGGTGGAAGATCTCGACCGCAAATGGCCTGCCATTCTGGCCCAAAAGCCGGATTTCATCAAGGCGTTTCTTCTATATTCAGACGAATATGAAAAGCGTAAGAACGATCCCGCGTACGCGTGGAACCGAGGCATGGATCCCCGGGTGCTTACCAAAATCGTCGAGAAGGCCCACGCGGCTCGTCTGCGGGTTTCGGTGCATGTAAATACGGCTGCCGATTTTCATAATGCGCTGATAGCGGGGACCGGCGAGATTGCACACATTCCATTGACGGGCACTACCCCGATCACCTTGGACGATGCTCAACTCGCCGCTAAACGCGGAGTGGTTGTTGACACGACCTGTGCAACGGTTCCCATGTTGCCTCCTTTCTTTCTCCCGGCTGCGGATCGCGACCAAGTCTTAAAGGCGCAGTTGGCCGACCTAAAGCTGCTCCACAATGAGGGAGTCAAGCTGGCCATCGGTACTGACATGCCGCCCGATACTTCAGTGAAGGAGATCGAGTATCTGCGCGGCCTTAAGGTTTTCGACGATCTCACGCTGCTGAAGATGTGGACCGAAACTACTCCGCAGTCAATTTTTCCTGAGCGCAAGATCGGTGCTCTCGACGATGGCTACGAGGCCAGCTTCCTCGCGCTCGAAGGCAATCCGCTGGAGGACTGGAAGAACACGCAGCGCATCCGCGTGCGTTTTAAACAGGGTTTTGTTATTCAGCCTTAGACAATTCCACCTGCGATGCGAGGCCATTGCACCCAAATTCGAGCATCTCTATCGTTCGAACAATGTTCCTCGAAACCTCGATTGAGTAGGACGATAACATGGCCGATTTTTACTATCCTCGTTGATCTGCCGTTGGCTAACATCGACCTCCGGGACCTTGATGCACGGTAGTCTATCGGCCCCTATGGGCATCATTGCCTCACCCGACGAGCAAGCAGTTCCCAGCAGGGTTCGTTGCTGACTAAGAAGGGAGACGCCATGGCTTCCGTACCTACTGACACCGCAGTTGCCATCCGACGAAGAAATGCCGTTGACCGCTGGTACTTCCTCACCATGGCCGTGGTGATGATCGTAGTCGCCATCGCCGGATTTGCACCCTCCATCGTCGACCCCTCGCGGCGACTCGGCCCCATGACGTTGCTGGTGACAGTACACGGCGTCCTGTTCTTCCTCTGGTTGCTTCTCTTCCTGCTGCAGACGACTTTGATTGCCGCTCGGCGCGTCGATCTCCATCGCCGCATGGGCATCGTTGCCGTTGTTCTTCTCTGCTTGCTTGTTCCGCTGTCCTACGAGGTTACGGTGCAGATGGTGCGTCGCGGCTTCGATCTGAGTGGCGATCAAATGGCGAGGCTCGATCCGCAGTTCGCTTCTGTCTTTAACTTCGTTGCTCTACTCGAGTTTCCGCTACTGGCCGGTATGGCCCTGGCTTACAGGCGCCGAAAGGAAATCCACAAGCGTCTCATGCTCTTCGCCAACATCATGCTAATGGGGGTACCGATAACGCATTTCCTTGGGCACGTAGGGCTTTTGACACCTGCTGTGGGGCCGTTCGCGGTGCTTGCGGGGACTACCCTCTTTCTCTTATCCGCCGTCGCGTGGGATTACTTGAGTTCTCACCGAATTCACCCGCTTACGGCAGCTGTAGCAACGTCCATATTCCTGCTGCTCCCCATCCAGGCCGCGCTGGGCTCGACTGCGGCATGGCATCGCTTCGCCGCATGGTTTGCGCGCTGAAAGAGCGGTGGACAACTCTCCGACAGGGCTTGGCAAACGTCGGAAAAACATGCTCCAGATAGCCAATTCTCCGTTAGCATAGAGGACCGGGACCTTGCCGCATCGCGTGATCCCGGCGTATAACTTCATCGTCCCGGGGAGTTCCCGGGACCAAGAGCTTGGACGCGGAGCATCCTCGATGGCCAACGGAGTAATTGTTCCGCACGGAATCCGTTTGGTTCGGCCGGCGCCGGCCTTGGAACCGTATGTACGTTACTACGGCCATCGCGCCGCGCACATTGTGGACACAGTAGTGGTGCACCCAGTTCACGCCCGAGCCGCGCCGATCCTGGATTTCGAGTTTGGTGATGCGGACGCAGTCCTCTACATCCCCTCCAACGGCAAGACTCCCATACTGTCGCCACGCACCGTCCTGATCGGGATGCAGACCGGTCGGCGCGGTGAACTTCAGATGAGAGGAAGAGTGGACTGCTTCGCAATCCTCTTTCAACCGGATGGACTCGATCTCCTTTTTGCTCGGCCAGCGCAAGAGTTCACGGATCGAAATTTCGATGCTGAATCGGTGTTCGGTCGTATGATTGCGCGCTTCCATGACCAACTCGCCGATTGCCGTTCCACCGAAGAGCGTATCTCTGTCGCCAACCAACTTCTCACTCAGCGCGCTCGCGCAGCACGCGCCCGTGACGGAGTCACAGTGGCGGCCCATCAGATGCTGTCCGACGCCGGGGCCGGACGGATCTCGGCCATGGCCGGCCGGGCCGGCCTGAGTATGCGTCAATTTCGACGAATATTCCTGCAAAGAGTTGGCGTGAGCCCCAAGCTGTTCGCGCGCATCGCGCGGTTCGAAGCAGCGCTCGACGGAATGGCCCGCTGTTCCGGTGGTTCCTGGGCTGAGGTTGCGCATCGGTTTGGCTATTACGACCAGATGCATATGATCCACGAATTCGCTCAGTTCACCGGCGAGACACCGACCCACACGCTATATTGCTTTGAAGCGACGTTCCAACGGGAGCTAGCAGCGATAAGGTCTGGTAGCGCATCCCGCTCCGATGGCGAGCGATGGATCCTTTAACCCTGCAACGAAAAATGCAGGGCAGACGAGACAGAAATCTACGTATTCTTTTCGACGGTTCCCATCGAACTCAATTTCGAGCAAAGA
>Ga0206966_1237_pt1 | contig 11764 bp, 8 predicted proteins | sample Alteio_BWOrgHeat_23_FD_152970 | JGI IMG/M metagenome (GOLD analysis project Ga0206966, IMG submission 152970) | Enriched cells from forest soil in Barre Woods Harvard Forest LTER site, Petersham, Massachusetts, United States -... | ecosystem: Environmental > Terrestrial > Soil > Temperate forest > O...
GCGGCCGCTCAGTGTCACCGCCGAACGCGCACTCGATCGTTACATTCAAAACCGCAACCGAATCATCGATTCGCTTCCGAAAGGAGTTTTCGACAAGAAAGACAAATCTGACGAAGATGCGGAGGCGTATCGGACCACCTTTAAGCGTTTAGAAGGGGCTTCAAAGGCAAATTTCGCTGTCACCAAACCTCGGTATCCAGACAACTCCGAAGCTTATTCTCAGACGGCGAACAAGCTAGTCGATGCGGAATTGACGATTTGCGATTCGAAAGGAGAGTCACTCTATTCGACAAGGGGGGAACAACTATCCGGCTCCGATTCTGATTCATCCGATACGGTGTCCAGCCAATCTGCCTCAAAGGCAGCCGGCCAAATCTCCGGCACACCGATTGAATATGGCGCCGATTCTCGCTCGCTCATCCAGACAAGGAAGCTGAAAACTTGGTGGCACTACTCGCCCCCCTTCGATGCCGATTTACGCAGGAAGCTATTTCATCCGGATGAGTTCGACCCGCTTTCCTTTATGCAGACCGACGAATTGCTTGCGTTAGCGAAGGCGAAAGGCAAACCAGTTGTCGCCGATTTGCCAGACGATTTCGGCACCGGCCCCTCTCCCGAGCATTCCGATCCAAATACTCTCGAATCAGTCGAGAAGCAGTTGAAGGACGGCGGAAGTATCGTTTCCCTGCCTGACGACTCTTTTATCGTCATTCGATCGGTATGCCCAGATGAAGCACGTAACCGCCGGCTCGACCGACAGGCGTTGACCAGGTTGCTGGGGGCCGCCGCAACGAAATTGGTCCCATCTCTGGACGACTTTGCCGAATACGCACTCCGCGCACCGTCCCCACTGGAAGACCCGGCCGGAGCGATGTATCTCATGTGGTTCGTGCCCGGACTACTGACGAATATTACTGAGCCGAATAGCTGGGAGATGCTCCGGTTCTATGGCCGGTTATCGCCAAGCAACCATGCGAAACTGGGAGGAACGGGGAGGCTGGCATTTAGGGAACTAGATCTGGCGGCGCGGGCAACCCTTGAAAGAATCACATACAGTGACGGTTCCGTACTCACAACCAAAGATTCTGCCGCCGCCGCTAATGTTCAAATTCCCGACCCGGATGTAACGCTGTCGGATAGTCCCGGACCCGACCTCTATCTAGAGCCTACGGAGATACTTCCCAACGGGCTGCCTGAGGATGGCTTTGTTGAATTTAAGCTGACCAAAGGTCCGCTTGCCTTTGCCGTTACTGACAGTTACGCCCGATATATCCTCGGACCGGAATATGGAATCGAAGCGATGACTAGCCTCAGCACTCTTCGAAGCAAAAATTCACCCAAGCTTGCCGGAATGGATGCCTCAATTCCGAGTTTCAGATTAGGTGAAATCAACCTCCTCGACTTTACTTTCCACATGACCCCAAAGTACGTGATCTTTCAGTCGATTGATGGCTACAGCATCGCCTCTGACTCGTCTACAGTATCGGAAGCAGACCTCACATCGCGTTTTCAGCGTGAGATTGCCGCCCGGTTAGCCGCACTGCAAAGGGTGCGTGCCGAGAATCAAAGGCAGAGCAAAGACATTCATCCGGAGCCTTCCGGCTGCTACCGAGCGAACGCTGCGATTAACCTGACGTACATGGCTTGGTAGTAGATTGCGGGTTCGCTCAGTTCCCAACTGCTTTCGGGCCAATTAAGGTTGAAATCAGCATACGCTTTCCCTCGCGGCTGGGCTCTAATCCAGTCGATTGAAGGGTGGCCGGCGGCTGCTTTACCGGCAAAACTCTGATTGGGTCCACCCACCACATACCCGGGCGGCGGATTGTGAGAAAACGGAGTGTTTTCGCCATATCTCTGGTGATACATCGACTGCAGCGAGTGCTCGGCGCCGTACTTGCCCATATTCGTGAGGTACACGACTCCCAGGGGATTGACTCCGTGGAACGAGTGAAGCATGTCGGCCGCTCGCTGCATCAGCCGTGCGTGAGTCGCCGAATCGACTCCGCCGTAGTTTGCGGCCAAGATGGCGACCACGCCCCAGCTGGAACGAACCGTGCTGCTGCCCCAATGATAGTTCGTCGGTTCCATCCAAGCTCGGTACAGGTCCGCGTCTGGCCCGGGCGCAAAGTGGTCGCTCATAGCCGATTTGGCCAACTGCCCCTTGATACGCGCCACGATGTCGGGATCCGCCTTTGGCAAACCGATATAGTCCACGAGCGACTCGGATGCCCCCACTTCGTAGGGACTCCATAAGTACTCCGACAATTGTCGAGAGGCGCCAACCTTCTTTTTTATAGCGGCTTGATACTTTTCTTCGCCGGTCAATGCAAACAAGTGGATTGCAGCATAAGCTTCCATCCGATCCTGCTCTTCAGCCGATCGATTGGCAATTCCGGATTTGATCTCACCGGTATCGGACTTGAATGTCCGGGGGTGAGTCTGATACCAATCCCAGCTCCGGATCGCTCGCTCTCGAAGCCCCGCCGCGTAGCTCTTCCATGCCGGAAACTTTGCATATACGCGGGAGGCGTGGGCAAAAATTGCAGAAGTGAAGATCGCTGCGCCCGAATCCTTTGGACCGTAGTAGCGAGTGCGATTATCTTGGCTCAAAGGATACTTGCCGTTATAGTCGACATGACCCATCTTTACCGGCACCGAGCCGTCCGTATCCTGCATTCGCTCCAACCAGTCGAGTTGATACTTGACTTCGTCCAGGATGTCGGGGAGTCCGTTGCCAGACTCGGGGATACCAAAATCATCGGTGAAGACCTTCGGATTTGCCGTATAGGCGTAAAGCAGCGGGTGGATTACATCCCCGTTGAACGGCGGATATTTGTCGGTGTCGCCGGCATCCATCCAGCCCCCGGATAGGTCTCGCTCTAGCGATGCGTCATCTTTAGCGTTGACATATCGAGCATGCTTATCCTGAAGATAGGCCGCCTCGTCGACCCATGGCCCCTGCGCATATCTTTCTGTGATAGGCGTACCAAGGCGTTGGTAGTAGTACATGCGAGTCGCCGCCATCAAGACCGGCTTGAATACCTGTTCACCGATGCGAAATAGCGGTGATCGCTCCTTCGTAGACGGGTCATAAACGTAATACTGGCCCGAGCCGGTGACCGTCGAAAAGTCGAACCACCACCCCTTGTCGCCGGAATCTTCATGGGTTGCGCCATTTCGCCATGCCGTGGCAGCGCCGGTGAACACCGTCTTACCGGACCGATCTCGCACTTCGAGCTTGCTTCCGCAGGTGTAGTGGTCGTTGGCGTTATAGCCCTTCTGTGGATCGGAGATGACAGCTACCTTGGATCCATCAGGCAGATATCCAAATTGGTCTACGCAAATATGACTCGTGACCGCAGGAAGTCCCGCAATAGTTACCCCTGAGAGCGGTGCGACCGAGTAAGCGGGGAAGTCGACTGCGATCTTCCCGCACAAAGCCATCAATCCGAGAACAAGCATGCGTTGAGCCTACCTTGGCAAACATGGAGGATTATCTTGCTCGGTTGCAAGTAAGCCGATACACTGGGCGGCATGTCGCGAACATTCGCAGCATTCCTGCTCATGCTTTCCGCCGCGATCGCTTTCGGCGACGGCATGTTTGCAAAGCTGGGAAGCATTACGCTGCCGACTCTGCCCTATCAACGGGCCCTGATTGCTCACCGAAACGGACAGGAGACTATGGTCGTGGAATCCACTCTCCATGGACCCGAAGGAGATTACGCGTGGATAATTCCACTGCCAAGTCCGCCCACAAGAATTCTGGAGGTCGACCCGCATTGGGCTGAGCGCAACACTCGAAGTTACGGCCCACAACTCGCTCCATTTGAGGCGCCCAATGTAGCTCTTTGGCTTGGCGGGTTCCTTATGCTTGCCGGGTTGGCCGGGGCTTGGAATCCTTCGAAACGCACTTCGTTGAGACTCTTTAGCCTAGGGTGGCTGGCTCTGATCGCGACGGCCTTTTATTTCCCGGTTTTCGCCCAATCTAAATCGGCTGCGGCCAACAGCATCGAGACGATAAAGTCGATGACGGTCGGCGCATATAAAATAGAGGTTGTCCGTTCGAAAAATCCGACAGCAATGGCGACATGGATGCGAACGCACGGCGGTAAATTGCCCGACGAAGCCCAGCAGAAAGTTGCTGAATATGTTAAGGAAGGGTGGTGCTTCCTTGTCGCCAACCTCAGCAGTGCTTCAGGATCCGGCGCGCCCCACCCCATTGCCGTCACTTTCTCAAGCGCGAAGGCGATTTACCCAATGCGACTCACCGGCGCCCAAGGGAACCGAGTAGTCGTCGACCTCTTCGTGCTCGCCGACGAGACCGCAACAGCTTCGCCCCTACTCATCTGGAACTCAAAGCGATTTCCACCTAACCGGCTCGTGAAATATGACGAGGACTCATTCTCCTATCTGCCGATTGAGACTCTTGCCTGGTCGGGCTGCGCGGTGACTCATCTGCGAGGAGAGATGGGTCCGGAGCAAATGAACAGGGACATTACAATTGGCAGCCGGCAGTTTCGGGCTCAAGTGCTGAAAGTCGGTGACCGAGAGGCATTCAATCGATTTGCCATTTACTTCGTGATCTTAGCCTCCGGGTTCACTGCCTATTTGGTCGCTTTGTTCGCAGGCTTGTTCAACGCCCAGAGAAAGATTGCGATGTTACTGACAGTCGTGCTCGCTGTCGCGACTGCCGGAATAACGGCGACCCTCTTCTATTCCGGAGTGCATCCTATCGAATCTAACCTTATCGCAATCGATGCCGGCTTGGACCGGTAACTGCCGGCTGTCATTTGCCCATAGCGCTCTCAATGTAGCGACGAATCCAGAACGTCGCAAACGTCGAGAATCGATAACCCTTCTCCGGATCGTATCTTTCTGCTGCATATCTCAAGCCCTTCTCGCCCGCCTTCAGAAGCTCGTCCTTGCGTATCCATGGCTTGCCGTATGTTTTCACGATGGCAGTCAACAACGTCGTATGCGATTCGACCCGCATCTTGATATCTGCTTCGTCGGGCGTCATCGGGGTTCAATCCTTAGAATTCGTCGGCATTTTTACTTGGCTTCATTGAAGGCCCATTAACTGTTTGGGGCTTTAGGCCGTTTGAAAAAGGGGGATACATCAAGATGAATATTATGCTGTGGAATTCAGATAAGGGTATGTCAGCGTGGCAAGGGTTGGTTGCGACCGCATGCCGATCAGCCCGCGGGACTGTCGTGATCGCAACGCTCTGCCTGGCCTCAATTGGCATTTGTCATACCGGCCCGAATCTGCGGTCCATCGACATTAGCCCTCACACGGTGTTAGGAGGGGCTTCCTCAACCGGTACGGTCACTCTCAATTCTGCGGCGCCAACCGGCGGTGTTGCTGTGACGCTGGCGAGCGACAATAGTGCTGCCACCGTCCCTTCCTCGGTGACGGTCGCAGCGGGCCAGTCTTCGGCAACCTTTACGGTGACCACGACTGTAGTTACGACAAGTACCGAAGCGAATATAGGCGCTACGCTCGGTAAGCGATCGGTACGAACGGCATTGCAAATCGATGCTCCTCTATCGTTCACGGTTGCGATAAGCCCGACCACGGTAGGCGGAGGAACGCGAGCACAAGGCACCATCACCCTTTCCTCAGCGGCGCCGATGGGCGGTTACTTCGTGACTTTGAGCTCAAGCAGCTCCTCGGCAGTCATTCAACCGTTTACGCTCATTTTGTCCGGCCGGAAGAGCACGAACTTCGATGTTCTCACCGCTCCCGTCTCTGTTTCGACGAATGCGAGCATCACGGCGACGATCCAAGGCACATCCGAGTCTGCTTCGCTTACAGTCAATCCGCCCGCTCTGTCGTCTCTCACCGTGAATCCAAGTTCGGTCGGGGGTGGAGGCTCCGCCTTCGGGGTTGTAGCTCTCGATGGCGTCTCCCCTCAAGGCGGGATCGTCATCATGTTATCCAGCAGTCAAGGTGCGGCAACCGTACCTGCCACCGTAACGATTCAAGCCGGCCATCATCAGGCGGCATTTACCATCGGCACCACCGCAGTGACCACACAATCCACGGCCACTATTTCGGCGACCTCTGGAATCATTTCGGAAACCGCGACGTTAACCATAAATCCCATCAGTCTCAATTCGGTGGCTGTTTTCCCGTCCGACGTAGTCGGGGGTAACGCCGTCATAGGATTCGTTTCGTTAGACGGCCTTGCCGGTTCGGGCGGGGTCGTCGTTTCACTATCGAGCAGCGATTCTTCGGTAACGTTGCCCGCCTCAGTGAAGATACCGGCAGGTAGCAGCAAGGCGAGGTTCGCCATCGCAACTACCGCCGTCGCTACTCAAACGCCGGTTACGGTAACGGCCACTTTAGGAGCCGTTTCTCAGACGGCGACGTTGGTTGTTAACGCGGTCTCCCTCGAGTCGGTGAGCCTCTCCCCATCCAGGGTTGTCGGCGGAAACAACTCCACCGGCACAATACGATTGTCCGGTCCGGCTCCTTCCGGCGGCCTGGTAGTTACTTTATCCAGTAACTCAGCGTCGGTTACGGTGCCGGCGACGGTCACGGTGCCGGCAGGACAAAACTCGGTGACGTTTTTAGCGCAGACGAGCGCGGTGACGACAAGAACGAAAGTCCAAGTGACGGCGACGTCCGGCACGTCAACTGTGGTTGGAAATCTGAATTTAGCCGCATCCTAAACACCAGTTAAGGTCGTAAAGATTGAGCAGATTGCTTTGGCAAACTGCTCAATCTTCGTTTTTTGCCGTCTTTACTCTTAGACAGGCGGAATAGCGTATGGCCGGATCGATCCACAGGGCACATCCGTCTTTCCACTAAACCACAATAATTCGTAATGCCAAAGCCGGCCGTACAGCAAGTGGAAGCAATTGACGGCGACCACCGGGAATCTCCAAACCGAAAGACCGTAAGCGCATGCGCTTACTGCTTGATCGCGCTTGGGCTTCTTGCCGAATTGGCCTGGATATTCAACACCCCGAGAGTAACGTCGATCTTCCCGGGTTGGGTCCGAATCGACCCGACTTCCGCTGCTCTTTTCGTCTTATGCGGAATAGCCTTCTTGGTGCGGATTTCCTCAAGAAGCGGTTCACAGATTGCGGTTCCGGTCGTATCGTGCGCGATGTTAGTTATCGGCGGCCTGAAAGTTATTGGCTATCTGCTTGGGCAAAACGTGCCTGTAGATTCATTCAGTTTTCCGTCAAAGCTTGGCGCTTATCAAGGGAGTTCGATGGCGCCGAATACCGCATTCGTCTTCGTCTTGTTGGGACTCGCGCTTCCGCGTCTTGCCTCTCGGTCAGGGAGAGTGGCGCTTGCAACGGCAGCGATCGTTTTCGCCTTATCCATCGGTATTGCCGGGTTTGTGGGCTTTGCGTTCAGTTCGGCTGCTGCAGCCAACTTCGGAGCGTATGCCCCGATGGCTTTGCCAACGAATCTTTGCCTTTTTATCGTGGGCACTGGGTCCATCGCACTTCGCCCAGATCAAGGGATCGGAAAGTTTTTCGGAGAGGATGCAAGCGGATCGGTTATGGTCCGGCGCTTGCTTCCTGTCGCTGTTCTTGCTCCATTCATGATCAGTGTCGTGACGCTGTTCTTGGACCGTCATCACTTATTGCCTCCGAACTCAGCTAGTGCCCTCGCGATCGTCGTCACGTTGCTTCTCGTCGTTTATCTGATTTTGGGTACGGCAAAAACTCTTAACGATATTGACCACAGGCGACAAGACGCTGAACAGCAGTTAGAGCTGTTGGCGGTGCAGCTCCGCGAGGAAGCCGCGAAATCCGATGCGGCCAACCGGTCTAAGTCATTGTTTTTGGCAAATATGAGCCATGAGGTTAGAACGCCTCTCAATGGCGTCCTTGGGATAAGCGCAATGCTTGAGCTGCTCAACTTAGAGCCCGATGTGCATAGACTCGTCGGAATTATTCGCTCTAGCGGTGAAACTTTGCTGCGTGTTATTGACGACATTCTCGACTTCTCTAAAATCGAAGCAGGCAAACTCGAGATCGAACATTCGGCGGTTAATTTGCCCGAGCTCGTTCAAGACATCGTATCCCTCTACCAAGCACAGGCTATAACGCGCGGAATCTGCATCCACGCTGTCGTGCCGGAAATTGCGCCGCCGTTTGTACTCGCCGATCCAGTTCGGATTAGGCAAGTTCTTGGAAATCTTATCTCTAACGCGATCAAGTTCACATCGGTAGGCGGCGTCTATGTTTCACTCGACTATACGGAAACAAGCAATGATCGTGTCGAGGCCACTCTAGCCGTTAAGGATTCTGGAATTGGAATCGAAGTAGAAAGGCAAGCTGTGATTTTTGACAGTTTCACCCAAGCGGACGATTCAACCCACCGGCGCTTTGGCGGAACGGGTCTCGGCCTGGCGATTTGCAAAAAACTGGTGGAGATCATGGATGGCGAGATCTCCGTTTCAAGCTTGCCCAGAGAGGGTTCGACATTCACGGTTCGAATAGGATTCCAAGTTGCAAGTCAAGTCTTTGACGAAGCTGCAATGGGCGAATCGCACCGCATTCCGCTGGGTAAGCGGATACTCTTGGCGGAAGACAATGAAGTTAACGCCATGGTTGCTACTGCCCTTCTTGAAAGCATGGGCTGTATGGTCGAGGTGGTTGGCGATGGGGTTGCCGCTATCGCTGCCGTTGCTGCAGAACGGTTCGACGCCGTTCTTATGGATATTCACATGCCTATCTGCGACGGGTTGGAAGCAACCAGGGCTATTCGTCAATTGCCGAAAGTTGGAGACATATGGATCGTCGCCCTGACCGCCAGTGCCCTTTCCGAGGATCGCCAGGCATGCTTGGACGCGGGTATCGACGGATTTCTAAGCAAACCCTTTACGCGTGAAGGTCTCTCAGCCGCGATCTTGAGCGATCGCTCACTTAAGGTTCATCCGATCGCGCATTCCTAAATTGCCCACTGCCGGCAGTCGCGCTCAACTCAAAATTTTCCGCAAAGCTGGAATGAAATGAAATCTCAAGCAGTCCTTTGAAGAGTCAAGGCAGTGGAAGTATCCTAATGAGTGTATCGAATGGCTGATCTAGGAACAGATCGGCGTTGGCGGGCTTACGTCCACACCATTACTCCGCTACTCTTACACAATTTTACTCGCCTCCCCCGATCCCTCATGGCCATAAACATCCGCACCTACTGCACCGTCTTCTCGTTCGCCGCCGCTTGCCTTGTCCCTACTTTTGGATTTGGCCAAGACATTTCCGGGCTGACAATTTCACCAAATCCGCTTGTAGGAGGCGGCACGGCTACCGGAACCATCAACTTGTCCAAAGCTGCCGGCTCGGGTGGGCTGACGATTACCCTCACTTCCAGCGAAACTGCTGCCGCGACCGTTCCCGCTTCGGTCACCGTCGCCGCAGGGGCAAAATCGGCAACATTTTCGATTACGACGCTCGTCGTAAAGGCTGCATCAAAAGCGACAATCAAGGGAGAAGATCCTTCAAAGAAAACCGCTTCGGATGTCCTGACGGTCAATCCGATCGCAGTACGACTCGCGTCTCTTGCGATAGAGCCAAAATCAATCAGTTCTGGTCAATCCGCCACAGGCACCGTCACTCTTTCGGAAGCCGCACCGACTTCGGGCTTTGCCGTTAGCTTATCGACGAAGCAGTCAACTATTTCCATACCGCAATCTGTGACGGTAAAGTCCGGCGCCAAAACCGCTACATTCAGTATCACAGCGACAGCGGTTACCGCAGCCGGTACGGCGACGATTACGTCGAGCGACACAAACGGATATCAAGCCGTCGCGACTTTGGCTGTAACTGAGGCAAGCGTTCGGCTAACGGCATTGGGCATCTCCCCGGCATCGGTAACGGCTGGTTCGCCGGCAACAGGCTCGGTTGTATTGTCGGCGAATGCTCCTGCGGGTGGACTCTCGGTCAGCCTTTCTTCCGGCCAATCCTACATCACGATGCCGGCTTCAGTTTCGGTAAAGGCCGGCGCCAAGACGGCGACCTTTACCATCACGACGTCTTCGGTCACCGCTTCGAGCACAGCAACCATTAATGGAACTGATAAGGGCGGATATAAGGCCTCAGCCACCTTGACCGTCACCCCTCAGAACAGCGGCCCAACGATACAAACGACGAGCTCGCTGACCTTCTCCCCGCAATCCTTGACAGTAGCTGCAGGAACGACGGTGACTTGGACCAATCCTTCGTTTATGAGTCACACGGCAACCGCAGACATTAGTGGAACCGGACCATCGTCTTCCAGCATCGCCCCCGGTCAAAGCTATACGTGGACCGTTCCGGCAAGCGCCAAATCCGGAACCAAATTCTATTATCACTGCCAGTACCACGGCTTTGCCGGAAACGGGTCAACGCTCGGCCAGGGAATGGCCGGGGTTATCATCGTTCAATAGCTTCCACTAAACTCGCGGGTCCTCCGTGGTTCCGAGGGGCTTTGCGATTTAGCGGGTCGTGCCGACGTTCAACAATAGGCGACCTACCCGCTGGTCGTCGAGTCTCGAGGATGCTGCGAGGTAGCAGGAAACGGGTGTACTGTCTCGAAGTGACCCCAATGCGCCCCAGCCACCCGCGCGGTCAATGACACGCTTCGGCAGGCTTAACCGAACGTAATGCGGTCCCAGAACGGCTGAAGTCTTTCCTTTTTCGGTTTCCTTTGCAAAAAGGATCAGCGTCAATTTACCGTGGACTGGGTCGACACGCCGAACACACCCATCAACGCGAATTTCCCCTTTTCCGGGCCTTTTGCCGGCGAGGCTTATGCGTGGCTGAAGTATAACCTGGGCGTCCTTCAAAGACAGGAAAGGATTTCGAACGCGAGGCGCAGTGGGACCGCTCCCCGGAGCGTACAGTTCAAAATGCAAGTGCGGTCCGGTGGCGTTCCCGCTCATGCCGACATAACCTATGAATTGTCCCGCGTATACGTGCTGCCCGCCGACAAGATTCGGCGCGAACATCACGTCTTTGCCTCCTGCCCGGTCGTGCTTACCTAAGTCGTCATCGTTTAAATGGGTGCCAAGCATCGCCCATCCGTCATCTCCGTAGATCCAAAACGACTCTGTCTTAATGCCAATGACTCCGGAAAACGGTGCGACAATCGGCGACATCTTTGGCGCCCGAATATCGATCGCTGCGTGCAGAAATCCTCCTCTGTTGCAGCTATAGTCGTCATTCCACTTACAATTTGCGAGCACCGGAAAAATGAGCGGCTCGACCACTCGCGAGTTCGGAAGCGGGTTCATCCCGTGGGGAGGCACCGGCGGCTCCGGCCCCCACGAAGGATCGTAGTGGTTTGCGGCCCGAGATACCGGCAAGAGGAACAAGACAGTGACGAACGCTGCGCTCCGACTTGATCGGAGCAGGTCATCTCTGACCTCGGTCCTGCTAAACACGTTCCTTTCCACGGACAAAGGGTTGCCCGCGTTTACTTTTCTGTGGCCGTGCTCCATTTGGCGCAATTTCGCCTTCGAAGTACGGGCAGTTGCTTCAAGACCGATTGGAACATCCTAGGCCGGATCGCGTCAGCGTGAAACATGAATTTTCTTTCCGAAGCAAGAGAAAGCGGTAAAGCTCTTTGGGATGATGTCCTGCCATGAACTGGGGACTGAGTCCGGCGATACTTGCCATCCTCATTATTAGTTACCAGGCTCCCGGCAAATCTAAACCCATACCGGGTCTACCAGGTCCGGCGCGATATGACGAGCAAGATGAGGTGACGTTTATCGGTCAAAGCGTGCCTCGATTCAGGAGCCCGTATGCTGGTCCG
>Ga0206966_1210_pt2 | contig 11750 bp, 11 predicted proteins | sample Alteio_BWOrgHeat_23_FD_152970 | JGI IMG/M metagenome (GOLD analysis project Ga0206966, IMG submission 152970) | Enriched cells from forest soil in Barre Woods Harvard Forest LTER site, Petersham, Massachusetts, United States -... | ecosystem: Environmental > Terrestrial > Soil > Temperate forest >...
AGGCCGGTGCACACGGCACGATTTTCGTCGTAGCGATGTCAAAAGATTCGAACGGAAACTATTACCAGCGCCTGCACGCTCTCGACCTCACCACCGGCGCGGAGCTGAGCGGCAGTCCCACCACGGTTCAGGCCACGTTCACCATCGGCTCGACCACTACGACGTTCAGCCCGATGCAATACAAGGAACGCGCGGCGCTGCTCCTATTGAATGGCAACATTTACACCACGTGGGCTTCGCACTGCGACGACGGCCCGTATCAAGGTTGGGTGATCGCTTACAACGAATCCACGCTACAACAAACGAGCGCGCTGGACCTGACACCGAATGGATTCAATGGCGCAATTTGGATGGCGGGCGACGGGCCGGCCGCGGATTCATCGGGCAACATTTATTTTCTTATGGGCAATGGGACGTTTGACGACACGCTCAACACCAGCGGTTTCCCTGAGAAGGGCGACTACGGCAATGGCTTCGTCAAAGTAGCGACGACCGCGACGAGCATGTCCGTCTCCGATTACTTCACGATGTACAACACCGACTCGGAATCGAACGGCGACGTGGATCTTGGTTCTGGCGGAGAAATTTTGCTGCCGGATCTTCAGGACGCGCAGCAGAACACCTGGCAGCTCGGAGTCGGCGCGGGCAAAGATGGCCGCATCTACATTGTGAATCGCGCCAGCGGCATGATGGGCAAATTCAACACGAGCAACGACAGCGCGATCTACCAGGAAATCGATACGAACGGTCTCGCTGGTGGCGTCTTCTCCACGCCCGCATATTTCGACGGCACGCTCTACTACGCGGCGGTGAACGATTCGCTGCGCGCGTTCACGTTCACGAACGCAAAGCTCGTCACGCCGTCGTCGTCGCAAAGCGCCGAAGGTTACGGATATCCGGGCGCGACGCCCAGCATTTCCGCGAACGGCACATCGAACGGTATCGTGTGGGTGATCCGGAACAACAACGGCGGCGAGCTCCACGCCTACGACGCGACGAATCTTTCGAAGGAACTTTACAATAGCACCCAGGCAGCGGCGGGCCGCGACAGCTTTTCGGACAACAAATACATCACGCCGATGATCGCGAACGGCAAGGTGTACGTCGCGACTCCTACGGGCGTTACGATCTTCGGACTGCTCGCACAATAAAAGATGGGGCCTATAAAAAAACCGGACCAACATTTCGCGCCTGATGTAGCCGCGATGTGTTGGTCCGGCTAATTTTTTCGAGAGCGCGCCGAGTTGCTACTTCTGCTTTAGCTGCGCCTCAATTGCAGACGTCACTTCCGGCGCATCCGGCTTCACCGCCGATTCGAAACGCTGGACTACCTTCCCATCTCGGCTCACCAGGAACTTCGTGAAATTCCATTTGATGTCGCCGGCGAACGCGGGATTGGCCGTGGTCGTCAGGTATTGGTAGAGCGGCGTCTGGTCGTCGCCCTTCACCGAAACCTTGGCGTAAATCGGGAACGTGACGCTGTACTTGGTCTGGCAGAACGTTTTGATTTCCGCGTTCGTGCCGGGCTCCTGGCCGCCGAAATTATTGGCGGGGAAGCCGAGAATCACAAACCCCTGGTCCTTATATTTCTCGTAGACCGATTCGAGCGCGCTGTACTGCGGAGTGAAGCCGCAGCGGCTCGCGACGTTTACGAGCAGCACCACTTTGCCTTTGTAAGCAGCGAGCGGCGCGGGTGTACCGTCGATCGACGGCAGTGTGAAATCGTAAATGCTCGAAGCGGCGAACAGGGAAGCGCTCATCAGCAGTACCACTAGTGCGCCAAGGACGATGCGCGAGTTGCGGAATCTCGAAGTTTTCATGTTGCCTCGTTTTCGGATGCGTTATCGGTGCACGGAGAGCATATCGTAGCGCGCTCGCGGCTCGCAACGGCGTGACAATCTTGTGACAAATCGGCTCAACGCCCCACGCGTGCCCATACGACCAGCTCATCGAGGATGGCGTGCTGCGCGAGCAATCGCCCGCTAGCGGTCCTGGGGCGTAACGCGCGGATCGATCATATCGCCCACCGCGAGCGGGCGGATGCAAAGCGCCGCCCCCCCCCCGGATCGCACGGAAAAATTCCGTACGCGGGCAGGTCCTGCTGCTGCACTTCGTAAATTCCTTCTTCCGTGTCCGCGGCGTCGTCGAAATCGCTCATCACGTACGGATTCCCCGGCGTGGCGCGCACGCGAAACAGCGCCGTCGATGGCTCGTAGTTGCCGTAGCTGAAGCAGTAGCCGATGCACGCGCGGTCAAGTATGTGCTGGATCAGGATGCGCGAGCCGGCCCACGGAGGAATCGTTCCCATCACCCGTTGGTTCGGCGGCAGCGTGCGCTCGAGCTGCTCCACTTGCTGCTCGCGATGCCGGTGTCTTGATACACCATCGAGAAAAATACCAGCGCGATCGCCGCGTACCCGGCGAGATGCCAGCGCCGCGGCCGCATCGCCGCGAGCACGCAAAGTAGAATCGCGGCCGTTACCGACGTGAGTCTGCCGGACAAAAGCGCCAGCGCAGGAACTTTATCCTCGAAGCGGATGCCCTCCGGCAGGAAAAAAACGGCGCCGATCAGGATCACATACAGTTCAGCCGGAATCGCGTAATTGCATTTCGGCGCCGCGCCATTTTTCGAAGGCATCAGATCTCGCGCGAGCGCGAAGATCGAAAAAAATCAAGAACGCGTACTCGACATACTTGTAGCGGTCGCCGAAAAGCAGAAGCTGGTCGCCGCCGTTGAAATAGTAGAAAGGCAGCGACTGCGCCTCGATCACGTAGTGATGCCAGAAGTAGTAATGCGCGCCAGCGAGAGCCGTAATAGACAGCAGCACCAGAATCGCGTGGAATCGCCCCGCCATGCGCGCCGCCGCATATACATAAATGCAACCCGCGACCAACCACGCGAGCCCCAACGGATGCGCCGCGACCGACAGAATCGCCAGCGGCACAATCGGCCACAAATCCGCAACGCCTCGCGCGTGCCACGCCACCGCGATCGCCCAAAACGAAAATCCAATCGCGAGGTAGTAGTTGAAGAAGCCCATGTGGAACGTATAGCCGTATGCGAACATCGCCATCGCGGGCACCAGCAACCACGGCGGGCGTTTCGCGCTGGCGGTGGCGAGCGCAAACATTCCCCAGAAAAAAATCAGCACACAGATCGAAACGGCGAGTTTTTCCGTCGTCGCCAGCGGAAAGCCGCGCCCCAGCGAATCGAGCAGCAGGTCGAACAGCACATTCGTATGTTGATTCGCGATATACACGCCGGGCGCGTGGCCGCCGCGGACAAGTTGCGCGAGCCATGCGTTATAAAGGTGGCTGCCCAGGTCGGCGGAAACGATGCGGCGGTGCCAGAAACAGGGAACCAGCAGCGCGGCCGAAATCACGAAGACGCGCGCCGGACATTCGCGGGCGAAGGCGACCGTGCGCGATGCGGCGCTCGCGCCCTGCGGCGCCGTGCGATAGCCCTCGAGTTCGCTGCGGCGTACAGCCGAGACGGAAATTGCGTTCAACGCTTGCGCCTGAGTCCCAAGCTCGCCAACAAATTCATTCGAAAAACAATATCACGAGTCCCAGCCGCTCCCGATTCGGAGCCGCGCGATTCGCACGGAATTCACCCCGGCGCCGCCGCGACCAGTGATATAAGGATGGGCACCGGCGCATCCTTCACCTCATGACGGCCCGATTTTTAGCGGCGCGCGTCAGCGGCTAGCGAAGAGCAGCGCGCCCATCCCCAGCGAGGAGCACGATGAGCGATCCAACGATAGCAGACGTCGCAAAAAAGGCCGTGGGCCTGTCGATAGCATTCAGCGTGCTGATGATTCTCGCGGGGCTATGGGCGATCGCGATGCCGTATCACGCGGGGATCGCAATCAGCGTTTTTCTGGGCTGGATGCTACTCATCGCCGGCATCGGGCATTTCGTTTTTGCCTGGTACACGCGACGGACGGGAAATCTGGCGCTCAAGCTTCTGCTCGGCGTGCTGTATCTCGCCGTTGCGATCTATTTGCTCTCGCATCCGCAGCGCGCGTTGAAGACGCTCACCCTCGCCTTGGCCTGCTACCTGCTTTTTGAAGGCGCTGCGGAACTGGTCCTGTACTGGCAACACCGCCAGGCCGGAGGCGCGAGCTGGTTCCTGCTGAACGGAATCATTACACTGATCTTGGGTGGAATGATCTTTGCTACATGGCCGGCAAACACCGATTGGGCGGTAGGCACGCTGCTGGGAATTAGTATTTTCTTCAGCGGAGTTTCACGCTTGATGATTTCGCTGGCGGCGAATCAGGGACTGAAGCTCAAGACCTAGCGCGCGAGCATCGCGCAGCCGCACAAGCCCAAAAAATTACTTTGCTGGCTTCTTCGCGCGCTTTGCACGTCTGCGTTTGGGCGGCTCGCCTTCGGCAGCCTCTACCACCATGATGCTGGTCACAAAAAACTTCATCCCGTGCTCGTTGAAATCGATCGACGTGCGTTCTTCATCCGATTCGATCACCACGCCAAGCCCATACTGAAAATGTTTGATGTACTGACCTTCGGGGAGAGGTTTCAACGAAGCTCCTCGCGACTGCGGGGCCGGTAATTCGAGGGGAAAAAGACTGGGCGAACCGGTGATGAGCCGGCTCGCCCATTTACGACTAGAGGCTGGTGACGTTCGCTGCCTGCAGGCCCTTGGGGCCGCGGGTCACTTCGAATTCAACCGCCTGTCCTTCGTTCAACGACTTGTAACCATCGGCCTGAATCGCCGAAAAGTGCACGAAGACGTCTTCGCCGGACTGGCGCTGAATGAATCCGAATCCCTTGCTGGCATTGAACCACTTCACTGTTCCTTGTTCTCTCACGTAAGTACTTCCTTCATGTGTAAGCTATTTGCGCCCCTCGACCGCCTCCAGCCGTAAAACAAAAAAGGCCGCGAGTCTTTTGGACTTGCAGCCCCTTCATCGTTCCAAAGGTGTTACAAGAGCAACAAACGCAGGAAAAACGTAGCATGCAGGCGCGGAAGGTGTCCACCGCAAATTGTTCTTCAGTGAATACTCGCGAAGCGCGGCCTCGCCGTCGCGCATCCGATTCAGGCGTGCCCGACGATTCTGCGCGAATCGAACCGCATCGCGCCGCAGCGGCCAAAAGCGCACCCGCCGTCTCGCTTTGCTGTGGCGCGTGTGGAATATTGCTGCCCACGCCGTTCCCGTGCGCGAGCAACAAACGATTGGCGCTCGTCCCGTCGCGGAGTATGATGGCGCTCCCCGTTAGGGTTCAGGCCACGGTATAAACCGGTTTCGCTCGGAGGACTTCCATGAAGAAAAAACCGCTGGTAATCATCGGCGTCATCGTCGCCGTCATTTTGTTGATCCTTTTGGCGTTGCCCATGTTTGTGAATGCCAATAAGTTCAAGCCGACTCTCGAAACGCAGCTCACCAGCGCGCTCGGGCGCAAGGTAACCATCGGCGATATAAGCCTCGCGATTTTCTCCGGCGGCGTCACGGTGAGCGACGTAGCCATCGCCGACGATCCGAAGTTCAGTTCGGCGCCCTTCCTCACCGCCAAAGATCTCACCGTGGGCGTCGAGCTGATGCCGCTAATTTTCTCCAAGCGCCTCGAAGTGCGCTCGATCGAGATTCGTGATCCGCAAGTGGCGCTGATTCACTCCGCGAACGGCACCTGGAATTACTCAACGATGGGGAATTCGGCAGGCGGCGCGAAGCCTGCAGCAAAGTCCGGCGATAGCGACGCTGCCGCGAACCTCACCGTCGAGAAGCTCAGCCTCACCGGCGGCAAAATCGTGGTCAGCTCCGTTGGCTCGAAGTCCAAACCCAGCGTGTACTCCGACGTGAACCTCGAAGCGACCGACCTTTCCACCACCAGTTCGTTTCCTTTCAAACTGAGCGCTACCGGACCCGGCAACGCCGCGATCAAAGTGGACGGAAAAGCCGGACCAATTGATCAGGCCGACACTTCGCTCACTCCGCTTTCTGCCAACGTCGATGTGCAGCACCTCGATCTCGCCACGACCGGCTTCATCGATCCATCCACCGGCCTTGGCGGTGTGCTGGATTTCAAAGGCGACCTGAATTCCGACGGTAAAGATATGAAGTCGAAAGGCTCCGTCACGATCACCAAATTCAAGATGTCCGCGGCCGGCTCGCCCTCGAGCGTTCCCGTGAAAGTAGACTACAACACGGACTACACGCTGAAGACGCAGGCGGGCGTGCTGACCCAGGGCGACATCCACATTGGCAGCGCGTTCCAACAGCTCACCGGAACCTACAATCTCGCCAGCGATCCGGTCTCGCTGAATTTGAAAGTGAACGCGTCGAACATGCCGCTCAACGACCTCGAAGGTTTCCTGCCCGCGGTTGGAGTCGTGCTGCCGTCGGGTTCGAAGCTTCAGGGCGGAACTCTCTCCGCGAATCTCACGATCACCGGACCGGCGGACAAGCCCACCATCGCCGGACCCGTAAATATCGCGAACACGGAACTCGCCGGATTCAGCTTGAGCCAGAAACTCGGCGCGCTCTCCGCGTTTACCGGATTGGGCAAAGGCGGCAGCTCCACCGGTACGCAGATCCAGCAACTCTCCGCGCAAATTAAAAACGATCCGAGCGGCACGCAATTCAGCTCGCTGAATTTGGTAATGCCGTCGATTGGCACCGTCACTGGTCAAGGCACTGTGAGCGCGACGGGCCAGCTCAATATGCACATGGTCGCGAATCTCTCCGGCGCCGCGGGCGCGTTGACCAGCGTTGGTGGTTTGGCGTCCGGAAATCTCGGCGGACTCGGCGGCCTGATGGGCGGCGGCAATAAGGGCGGGAACAGCGGCGGCGGACTTCCTTTCAGCATCACCGGAACAACGTCGAGCCCGCAGGTGGTGCCTGACGTCGCGGGAATGGCGGGCAATCTCGCGAAGGGCGGAGCGGGACTCGGCCTCGGCGCCGCGAAGGGAAGTGCAGGCGCGGCGGGCGCGGCAGCGGGCGCGCTCGGAGGTCTGCTCGGCGGCAAGAAAAAGCCGTAAGCACTTTGCCGCGGCGCGAGACAAAAAATCTCTACACCGGCTTTTCGTTCGGCGCGATTTCCGCGCAAGCGGAAGGCCGGTTCTTTTTTGGACGCGAGCCGCGCCCGATTAGTGAACGTAAGTTCCGGGAGGGTTGTGCGTCACAGCATGCTCCGCGTCTCGCAGCAGGTTGCGCACCGCGCGGAGCACGAAGCGTACCAACATTAGAATGATCAGCAGCCCCACCACGACGATTCCAGCGGAAACGTAAGGGTGCTGCGTCATGAACCACATGAGGAACACGACCAGCGCGTCTTCGCTGGCGCTCAGCGCGAAATTGGAAATCGGCTCGGGCGAAGCCGTCACGGCAGCGCGCGCCGCCGTCTTGCCGCCATGCGCCGCAAGCGCGATCAGTCCGCCGGCGAATGTGGCGGCGATCTGCTCCCACTGCGGCAGCTGCGCCGTGGCGCCGTAAGCGATCAGCGCCGCCACCGGCACGCGCACGAAGGTATGCGCCGCATTCCACAGCAAATCGAATACGGGAATTTTGTCGCCGACGAATTCCAGCGCGAATAGCACGCAGCACGCGGCGATGATTTTCCAATCCTGCACCACGTGCAGGGCGGGTGGCACGGCCAGCACGTTGAACCGGCCGAGAATGCCCAGCATTCCGACCGTGGCGTACACATTCAGCCCAGCCGAGAAACACACCACCACCAAAAGCGCGGTGAGTTCGTTGCCTGTGGGAATCATCGGAATGGCGGCGGCCAGATTCATTGTCGTCGCGAAGCCGCGAGCTGAAGACGCGGTGTCCGAAGAGTATCACCCGCCGCCATGCCGAATCCACGTTTCACTCGCGCATCGGTCGTGGACCGCTCCGGGACTGACTCTTCGGGCACGCGCGGCCTAACCGCGAGTCTCCGGGCGCTATAATAAGGTCGCGCAACGCCGCGGGCCGTTTCCCCGCGTGGCGCACCCGCAGGCGCGGGTTGCAATTCCTCTCTGTAAGCAGTCGTAATCCACCCCTTCAAGCGATCGATGTCGCACACGTGCGTATGAATTCCTGCGCGCGAACACACGGTATTTTTTCGAAGAGGCGGAGACGATGCGAAAAGTGCTTTTCGTGGACGACGATCAGGAAGAGTTCAATTTCCTGACGCGCGGCATTTCGAAGGAGCGCGGCCAATTCGAGATGCGCTACGTGGCGAGCGGCGAAAAAGCCCTCGTGCGCATGATGGCGGAAAAATACGACGTGATCATTTCCTCCACGCGCACCGTCGGTATGGACGGCGCCACGCTCCTCCAATCCGTGTGCGACCAGCATCCCGCGATGGTGCGCATTCTGCTCGCCAGCCAGCAGGAGATGGAACGCGCCTTGCGAGCCGTGCCCGTCGCTCACCAGTTTCTGCTGAAACCGTGTGATCCCACGATGGCGCGGATCGCCGTCGAGCGCGCCACGAACCTTTCGCGCATCCTCAACAATCGCATGCTCGCCAGCCTCGTCGGCACCGTAAAAGATCTCCCCGTCCTGCCAAAAACTTATTTTGCCCTCCGCAAAAAATTGGAAGATCCCGAAGTCCCGCTCGCCGAGCTGGTCGAAGTCGTCGAAAAAGATGTCGCGATCTCCGCCAAAATTTTTCAGCTCGTCAATTCGGCTTTCTTCGGCCTCCCGCTCGAGGTCTCATCGATCAAGACCGCCGTCAGCTTCCTCGGCATCCAGATGCTGCAGAACCTCGTGCTCGCCGCCGAAGTCTTCAGCATGATCAACGACACGCAGTCGCTCCCCGGCTTTTCCTTCGAAGAGCTGCAGGCGCATTCTCAATTGACGGCGAGGATCGCGTTTCGCCTGCCGGCCGCGCCGCACACGCGCGACATCGCCGTGATGGCCGCGCTGGTGCACGACGTCGGCAAGCTCGTCCTCGCCACGCGTTCGCCGCGCCACTTCGCGCGCGCCCTCGCCGAAGCCACGCGCGAACAGGTGCCGCTCTTCGCCGCCGAAAAGCAGCTCATGGGCGTCTCGCACGCGGAGGTCGGCGCGTACCTGCTTGGGATTTGGGGACTGCCCTCGCCAGTCGTCGAAGCCGTTGCGCACCATCACACGCCCGACTCGGGCCCACTCGAAGGCGTCTTCGACGCCGTCGGCATCGTTCATATCGCGAATGTGCTGGCGCACGAGGCCCTGCAGCGCTCCGACCACAAGCCCGAATTTCCCACCCAATCCGTCGATCCGCGCTTCCTCGAGCGTTTTGGTATCGCCGCGCAATTCCATGACTGGCGAGAAATGGCTGGAGCCATGGCCAATCAGGTTCCCGCCGTCACGTAATACAGGATTCCCGCGCTGGCCGCTCCTCTGCGATTCGTTATAATGCGAACGCCCGTGGGAGGGCGCCCTTTTTGCCTGGTGGTTGCGGTCAAGTTCGTTCGCGTCTGGAACCAAGCCCCGAAAAAACATCGAGTCGAGGGAGAAGTGTGTCTCGCGTCGCCGCCGCATGCTTCGGCCTCGCGCTGCTGGCCGCGGCGGGCGCGCCGTGGATTTCGCGCGCCATCACAGGCTATCGCACCGCGAAAAATCAGGCGGTCACCGCGGCAATCGTTCGCGCTCGTGCTGACTGGTTCTTCCGCCAGCGCGCCTCGGCCGGCGGGCACATTCCTGGTGCGTTGCTCGCGCGCGCGTTCGAACAGAATCGCGTCGCCTTCGTGCAGCACAAAACTTTCTTCGACCGCCTCGCCGAGAAATCGCCCGAAACCGCGCCTGAAATCTCACCACAGCTAAATATGTGGACCGCGCTCGGCCCTCAGCCCACCGCCAACAACGTTTACTACGGCAACGTTTCCGGCCGCGTCACGTCCATCGCCGCCGATCCCTGCGACACGAGCGGCAACACCGTTTACGTGGGTGCGGCCGACGGCGGAGCGTGGGTCAGCTTCAACGCGCTCTCCGGAAATCCCGTCACCTGGGCGCCGCTCACCGATGCGCAGCCGTCGCTCTCCACTGGAGCAATCGCTCTCGTCTCTACCCCCTGCGCGAATTTCGGCGGCCACAAACAAAGCAGCGAGATTATCGTCGGCACCGGCGAATCGAATTTCGCTCAGGATAATTTGTACGGCGCGGGCGTGCTGCGCTCATCCGACGGCGGGCAAACCTGGGCGCAAGATCAAACGTTCACCGCTGCCGCGTCGCAAAGTCCGGACGCAAGTGGACCGTACATCGCCGCGATCGCTGTGCAGCCCGGCGCCGCGCATCCCGTGCTGCTCGCAGCAGTGCAGGGAACTGACTACTCCGCGGCTGGGTCACTCCACTCCGGCGTTTGGCGCTCTACAGACGGCGGCGTCACGTGGACTCGCACGCAGCCCGGTGCCGCATCCGCGAACGCCGCGCCGTTCAATCCCGCCACCGACGTGCTTTTCGATCCCAGCGACGCCACGGGCAAAACCGCCTACGCAGCGCTCGGCGATCCGCGCGGCGACTCCGACCCCGGCGCCTCCTGCACCTCGGCCCCGTGCAACGGCCTCTACAAATCGCACGACGCAGGCCTCACCTGGCATCGCGTCACTGTATTAGACAACTCGTCCACTCCATCGTCATACGGGCGCATTTCTCTCGCGATTTCCGCGGGTTCGGATCCAACCACGTCCGTCGTGTGGACGTCGATCGCCGACGCCACCACAGCCTCCGAAAATCTGCTCGGCGTGCTCTACGGAACAGGCCTCAGCCCCGACGGCTCGACCGGCAATTTCACCACGGTGTATCCGAATAATTCGCCGCTTCCCGATTTCTGTGCGCCGCTCTGCTTTTATTCGATGAAGCTCGCCGCTCTTCCGCAGTCCGCTGGCGGCGCCGTGTTTGCCGGCGGCGCGGCTCAGCCGCAGCTCGCGACCAACGCCTTCGGCACCTCTTCGATCTATCGCTCGCTCGACGGCGGCAACTCTTGGGCCGACATGTCCGCCGACGGCAGCGGCAACAACACCTCCACGCACACGCACGTTCACTCCTTCAGCTTCGCCACCGCCGCAAACGGCTCGGCCATCGCGCTCTACGTTGGCAACGACGGCGGCGCTTGGGTTTCCACAGACGTTTTCAATCCTGCCACCGCGAGCGGCAACCAACACTGGGCCGACCTCAACACCAACACCGGCAACGCGAACACGTCTCTGAACATCACCCAGTTCTATCCCGGCATGTCCGTGCATCCGTCGTCCGATCAAATTCTCTACGGCGGCACGCAAGGCAACGACGCCCAGGAATACATCGGCTCGCTCCCATGGGCCGATACGCTGGCGTGCCCATGGGACGGTGGCTTCACCGCCATCGATCCCGAAACGCCGACCACGATCTACGCCGCCTGCAATTATTTGAGCGGCCCTGGCACGATAACCAAAAACACGCAGAACGGAATTCCCGGAAACGGCGGCGTGAATTGGAACGCGATTGACTTCAACAACGGCATCGACTTCACCGACAACGCCGATTTCATTCCGCCGTTCGTCCTCGATTCAAACGCCAGCTCGAATCTTTATTTCGGAACGTATCGCCTCTTCCAGAGTACCAACGCGGGAATGACCTGGTCGCCGATTTCGAGCGACCTCACCACAGACGGCACCACGCATTACCTAACGACGATCAGCGTTGCGCCAAACAATTCCAACGTGATTTACGCGGGCACGTCGGACGGCTTGCTCTGGCAATCCGCCAAAGCGCTTTCCGGTGCCACCGACATTCACAAAGTGAATCAGAAGGGCCAGCCCGCGCGGCAGGTCAACGCAATTGC
>Ga0206966_1241_pt2 | contig 11735 bp, 16 predicted proteins | sample Alteio_BWOrgHeat_23_FD_152970 | JGI IMG/M metagenome (GOLD analysis project Ga0206966, IMG submission 152970) | Enriched cells from forest soil in Barre Woods Harvard Forest LTER site, Petersham, Massachusetts, United States -... | ecosystem: Environmental > Terrestrial > Soil > Temperate forest >...
ACATGGAACCCGTATAGCTATGTCCTCAACAATCCACTGACCATGTCCGACCGGAACGGCGCTTGGCCGACCGAAATCCACAACACAATCATCGCGGAGGCATTTCAGGGCCTGGGTGAGTACGAAGTCGGAATAATACAAAAAGCGAGCTACGACACCGATTACAATAACCCAGTGGCGGCAATTGGACCTGACGGTCAAACCCACATGTATGATCCGCAGTCGCCCGAGGCTTCATTCGTGCATTCGATGCGAGACGGCGTGCACAACCAAAGCGTCGCCGACGCAACAAAAGAATCGGACGACTTCATCGCAGCGAACGAGCACAAAGCGAGCCGTTTGCAAGCCGAGTGGAAGGCCGCAGGGCACGAGGGCATGTGCCCAGAGGCTTTAAAGGCTTTTGGCAACGCTCTGCACACCATCGAAGATAGGAACTCACCCGCCCACGCCGGATTCCAACCATGGTTTGGTACGGACTCAGTGCATGGTTTCTTCAACGCTATGATCCACGTCAGTAGAGAAGGAAGTATAACTGCTCAGCAGCTAAGATACGCAGAGCAAGTCGCGATCCAAGAGTTCGAGAAAACTTTTGGGAATCCCACTCTCTGGGATGGTACGGAGGAACCCGGCTGCGTTACCACGCAGGGCCCGAGCGGAGCTTACACGACTTGCACCACGAGATAGGCTTACTACGAAAAATATAATCTAGGATACTTAGATTGTGGTTAAACTTTTCACAATTGCGGTAGCGGCACTAGTTCTAACGGTTGCCCCCGTCGCGATTCTCAGATTGCCCGGAGAAAATGGTCTACTTGGATGGTGCAAGTATGCTGGAAGCGTGTTGCTAGTGCCCGGCACGCTGATTAGCTTCTTCGTGTCTGGCCAACGTGTCGACGACGTTTCGCACAGTGTCGCGATGATCGCTAATTTTTGCTTTTACGGCCTGTTTTTCTACGCTTGCGCCTTTGCTTGGTCCAAATACCGCAATCGGATCGCACGGCGCTAATCGATGTTACAGCGCGAAGCACGTTTAATCAGGGTAATCGTGGACAGGTCAATTTGTAGCGATTGGAGTCGCCTCCGCCCACACTAGATTGAACAAGCGGCCTTACTACAGCTAATTAGTGTTGATGCGATCCATGCCGAGGGTACCAACGAGCTGCTTCTGAGCTTTTCGACTTGTGATATCTTCTTATCCATATCAAGAGTCCCGTTGATTTCGGACGGGCGGCAACCGACCCACGGGCACGGTGCCAGCTTCAGAGATGAGGGATATGGCGCAACTGTAGGGGGCGCAAACCCACCTCAGTAATCCTTCCCAAACCTGCGGCCTCTGATTCACGGAGGCAACATGGATATTCAATTTGAAAATCACGGCTCTATCGTTTTGATTCGCGGCTTGCCCGAAGCCGGGCAGTCGTGGCTGGACGAAAATGTCGGTGACGATGAAACACAGTATTTCGGAAACGCAATCGCGGCACAGCCTCGCTACTGCGAAGCGATCTTCATGGGTGCGCAAGCAGCACTGGCGGTGCGCTCATGATCGACTGGGAGAAATGTGGTCCCCTAAAACCGCATCGCGTTCGCTTTCTGTCGAGCGATGGACGCGTTCATGACGTGATGCGATACGAACTCGATCAGGCACGCGAAATTGATCCTGACCTTCGGGTGTTGGCGACTAGTTCGGAGGAATGGACTCAATTCTGCGGACAGCAGAAACAGATCGAACGCGATTGGAACAAACGAAATATGTTGACCGATTCAGACCTACAGATGCTCAGAGGGATGGGCGTATCGTTTGGTAAGCCCCTGCACTGGGGCCAAGAGGAAGTCGGACTCTATTCTCTCCGTGGTGACGAAGACTAAGTGCTTTTGAGCTTCGCAAGAAGCGGCGAGATACGGTATCGCCCTGGTATTGCTTGACTGATACCGCAAAGCCGCCTACATTTCACCAACGCCCCTCATTTGCGCCACCGCATTCAGGAGGAAACTAAATGCTTCGAATGACCTCGGTGCTCTGGGTCCTACTTGCTGTAGGAATTTCTGCTCACGCTTTTTCACCCGATAACACAATCAAACAACAATTCAATAAGAATGACGAGTACGTTCAGCCGCCGGTGAAAGCTGGAGATGGCGGAAATCTACTCAGGGTAGATTTTAAACTCGGCCACAACATTACAGCGGTTGATTACAACTGCCTCGGTGCACCCTGCGGATGGACACATCCGTGTGACGGTGCACAGTGCAAAGGGCACGATGTTCCGGTCGAGCTAGTCGGAAACGGCGACGCGATCTGGTGGGGTTGGAGCAACAGCGGAGACAACTGCGTTCTTGATTTCACGGTGCACTACCAATAGGGCGATTATGAAGCCCCCGCAAAAATTCGGGGGCTTCGCTTTCGTCCTGGTTGTCAGGGCTCGTTTTTCAAATTGAAAGTGAACTCGTGTGCTCGGTCGCAGCGATTCCAGACTCGCAGTGGTTACTGCAACAGTCCATAGAAGAAAACGCGATTGCGGAGTCAGAGGCAACACGAGGATATCCGTCGGAACGACCGTAAGGCGCAAGGATCGGCCAAACGCCGAACACGGAATCGTGACCGAAGTCGGCAAGCAGAACGTGACGGTGGATTGGCATTTGAAACAGGATGAAATCCCAGGGCGCGGTCGGGCTGGTCTGCCTGTGGGCAAAGTCTACGAAGACCCGGCGACGCTGACTCCGGACACTCGTTACCCGCACTGCAAGTGAATCCGTTACTATAGGCGCTCGGACGACGGAGGGTCGATTTGCCCACAACCGGATTTGGAAATACCGATCTCGCGGGTGCCACCACTCTCGACACGAGTACCGAAGAATCGATCGTCCGAGAGTCTGAATATCTATTCAAAATAGACGTGCCTGATGAACCCTTCGAAGATCAAAATCAAGTATTGATAGAAGGCTTAGAAGTAGGAGTCCGAGAGCTCCTCGTGGGAATCAGTAAACGGATGAATGATGGCGGCGAATATGTCATTCGTTCTGCGAAGCTGAATCCGGAAGCACACAGTCGGTTGGTTCAGGGTCTTCCGTGGCCGGGCCTGACATTAACGTTTGACTGGAATCCAGGTTGGGACCAGATTCGGGAAAGTTTCGATTGGGATCATCCGTTCATCGGACAGAGCGTCGATAACATCAACCTGCCGCTTGGCCAAACGATATTAGCGCCTCAAAAATTTTCCGACCTTAGCGCACGGGCCATGCGCAGGGAGCTTGCTGGGCTGCCGAATCGTTCCCAGGGAATTCCGATTGTCTCCTACGAACTGCTCTCCGTTAGATTCGAGGCTGGAAGCGCATTTGGTATTCCAAAAATCAGGCAGAAGTTTCTCGTGGGCCTCTTCAGTATCTTGGGAACGGCTGGCGCTGCCGTCGGGGCCGAGAAAGCTTGGGACTGGTTCTCGGGCGAGCGTGACCTTCAGCATTCGTACGAAGTCGCGGCACAAGGCCCGGCAGTCAAATTCTGCGGCGAGTTTTGCTCGCTCGACGAGTTGAGGCACTTGCAGGAGAAATCTTTTAACTATAACGAGAGGGGCATCTCGGCGGCTGAGAGAGAACGTCGAATTGCGGCAGAACAGATCGTCCTCAACATGGCTCTCCATATGGATCTTGTGGTGGATGGGAAATTGGGGCCCGAGACTTTCCAGGCTGAGCGCGATTTCGGCACGGAGTTCAATGTCCCCGGAACTAATTCGAGTCGTTATTTTCGAACTAAGCTTCCGCCACAAGTGGTCCCGCCACGTTCCGCGAAAAAGTAGATCGCTCGCGCCCGTCATTTGTTCCAAGCAATAGTCAGCTGAGGTTAGGTTTCATTTGTCCGGTTACCGCGTTTATCGGGACTTCGCGAACCCCGGTCTCACCCGCGGATCGGTTATTGAATTTTCGAGATAGACTTGCGGCCTATCGTTTCGTACGGGAGCAACCTTGCCAAATCTCGCGCGCCGCCCAGCCAGCAAACATGCGGAGGATTATTTCTTTCTGAGCATGGCGCTGCTGATGCTGGTGTTCGTTTCCATAGGTTTCGCTCGCACTTATTATCTTGCCGGAGTATTTCGTGCCAATCTTCCCAGCCCGCTCGTCCACCTCCATGGAGCACTATGGTTCGAAGGCCAAACAGTGACACAAGACCCTTCCCACCTGCGCCACCCGTCCGAGTTCCACATTTCTGAGGTCCTGAAATAAGGCCAAAGGCACTCGATCGCGGCGTTAATCGGGACCTAGGGCAGGGTCATTTGGGCGGAGAGTATGGCTCCGGTGTTCCCATTCACGAGGTGGTGGATTTGCTGGATCGCGACGTCGCCTCCGCTTCGTCGGAGGTTGTCGCGCCGAAGCCTCGAAGTTAGATTTCGCGCGCGAAAGACTCATCGCACCGAAATGGTGGCAGGGCCCACTTGTCCGGTTACCGCGTCAATCGGGCATTGGAATGTGAGCGCTCGTTTCGCGGCGTGATCTCAACAAGGATGAGTGAAGCACGTGTACCGAGAAAAATTGGAGAGCCGCGATAAGGAGCGGCCCCGCACATTTCCCGAGATCACGCTCGAATAAACCGATTGCGGCGTCCAACGCTTGCATGAGGCCGGCGAGCGAACCGAGGGCTACTAGCGCAGGGGGCGCCTTCTTGTAGATCGCCCACAATGCCAACACCGCCAACGGAATTCTCGGTGCCGCCGCGTACATCGCCAATAACAACGTCGCCTCGGTTCGAACGGATGCGGCTGGGACCAGGTACTGCGGATGGATGATCGCTGCGATGGAAAATGCGCTCGCCACCAGGACATTGATTGCAGTGATCAACGACGCCAGCCATAACGCCTTTGATGATGTCATTGACTCCCCTCGATAGGCAGCCTAAGCGCCGTGAGCCTTCGTGTTGTAGGCGGGCACAAAGACATCCTGCACAAATCTTTCAAACGTCGTCGCCGTGCTGTTCTGTCTCGAACGCGGCTCCTGCGCAACCAGGAGTCCCCCATTGATGGCCTCGAACATCTCGATGTAAACAGCTGCTTTCTTCGGCGACCATCCCGCTTGCGTCAATACCTGTCGTATCTGGTCAGACGAAAACTGCTCATAACGCAGTTCCGGTTTGCCAATGCCGTGAGCGATCGCCGCCGTAACTTCCGTCATCGACAGATCGCGCTCGCCGAGCACTTCGCGCGCTTCCTTGCCGGAAAAATCCAGATCCAGGAGGCGCTGCGCGGCATAGTCGCCAACGTCTCGTGTCGCGATCATAGGCAACTTGAGGTCCGGCAGCAGGGCGTGCCCGAATAGGCCCATCCCACGAATCATGTCGATCGCCGCCAGATTGTTCTCCATGAAATACGCGGCTCGCAGGTGCAGAACGCTCAAATCTCTGATTGCGTTCAGTTTTTGTTCGGAGGAATACAGACCGGTGACTGGCCCTGTACCGTGCGGGACCTGCGCGCCGTAGCTGCTCAAGTGCACGGCGTGGCGCAGTTGAGACTCCCTCACGCCTTTCGCAATCGCATCGCTCTGTTGCTCTTGTTCTTCGCGGGAGTGCAGCGGCGGCAGTATCAAGTATGCCGCCCGCGCACCCTTGAAGGCGGTGGTGAGCGCAACCGCATCGGTCATGTCCGCAGGGAAAGCCTCCGCACCGTTGCGCACAAAACGCTTTAGCCGCCCGACATCGCGTCCCACGACGCGCACCTTCAGGCCCTTGGACATCAAGAAATCGGCAATGATCGAGCCAGTGTTCCCGCTCGCGCCTAGGATTATGTACTTTGCATTCGAAGCAACGGGTGAAGTCATCGCTGCTACCTCCTTGATTCGGTAAAAATGGTGTCGAACGCCTTTCGGGCGATCACGAGCTTTTGGTTGTTACTTGGGGAATGTGTCACCGAACATTGGAAGGCCGCTGACAGATTCCGCTTTGGTGGCTTCGTCCTGCAAAACGTCCCAATGCTCTTTAAGAAGTCCGTCTTCGAACCGGATTACGTCCGCGGCGATCCAGGCGACGGGCCTACCCATTCCGGTGAAGCGGCCATGCGCTATGACGTAATCGCCTTCAGCGATGACGAGATGGTTCTCGTAGTGCAACGTCTGCGGCGCTGAGCGGACGAGATTGAATAGACCTTCGCGTCCTCGCGCGATGTGTGCGCTGTGTTGGATGTAGTCCGGTGACCAGAACCGCTCTGCCGCCGTGTAGTCGCGTTTGTTGAACAGTGTCTCGAACGCTTCGAGCACGATTGCCTTATTTCGTTCTGGGGATCGGTTACTCATCGCCACTCCTGTGCTGAAACGGGTTGCTCTGCGACTAACCGATGTAGATTATGACCGTACTCCTTAAGTTGCAAGTTATTTCAGAAAGATCTTTCCAGAACATTTAGTCGGGATTCATCCGCCCCAAACGCTGGGGACGCTTGTCGTTGACGCTGAGGGTTTCAGCATCGATGTTGGACGGTTTGCATCTAATCAAGGAGGAGTATGCTTATACTCTACGAGGGCTTTCGGGAACGATTCACGCGGACTCGGGAAGGAATGATAACGGCAGATGGGCTATTCGAAGAACGACAAAGCGGAGACGCATGCTCGGATCGTGAGCGTTGCCGCTAAGAGGTTTCGCGAGCTTGGTCTCGAAGGCATCGGCGTTGCCGATGTGATGAAAGAAGCGGGTGTGACTGCCGGCGGGTTTTACAAACATTTCGCTTCACGCGACGAACTGGTAGTAGAGGCGCTCGCTACTGCGTTCCAAGACCTCGACCGCTGGGAAGAAAACACTGACACGCTGACGAAAGTCTTAAAGGCCTATTTGACCGAAGATCACCGGGACGCTCCGGGAACAGGCTGCGCGCTGGGCGCGCTGCTGGGTGACATGTCCCGGGCGAGCCGATCGGCGAAAGCCGTTTATACCGCACGTCTCAAGCGCACCTTGGCATACTCGACGGAACTTGTCCCTCCAAATCGCAGCTCTGATCGGCGCGCCCGCGCGATTCTAACGATTAGCGCGATGCTAGGAGCGATCAACCTCTCTCGCGCCGTGTCAGACCCGAACCTTTCACGAGAGATTCTCAAGCGGACTCGCGATGAGTTGATCAGTTTGAACAAAGAAGACGGCTCGGAGAAAAAACCGGAAGCTTTTTGAGGACCTGTCCGCTCACGCTGAAGCATTTCGTAAGAGATCTTCAATTTTCCTATCCAAATCCCTCGCGACCGCTAGCGCGTCGCGATTCTTATAAGGGGCTAAGAAACTTGTCATCCGGTCGTAGGACAAGTGCACGCCGTCCGCGCGCGCATCTACGAGAACAGTGACCGGCGCGTAAGAACCGGCATCCGGAACGTGCTTGGCCATTTCCTTCATGATCAGGGGATTGCCAATAACGAAGCGAATCATCTTCGGAATATCAGTGCCAGTGTCTTTCCCCAGGACCGCGCCGTGATCCAACTGCATAAACAGCATCAATCCTGCTGGGCCTAGGTTCCTCTCAACTACGCTTTTTAGTTCGGCAAACGAATGTGCCTCGTGTGCCAATCTCCCGAATTCAGCCATATTCGGATGACCGATGGCGGCATTCACACCGGCTATTACTTCGTCGAACGGCTTGGAAGTCGTCAGACTGAATCGCTCAATCTCGATTTTTCTAATCATGTCGAATCTCTTGACGCGCTGTCGGATTGAGCACGCCGTATGGAAGTCACCGCAGTTGCTGGCGTAGGAAATCGCTCGTCCGCCCGTTGGCGAGCGCTGCCGCGGCGGCATTGTAGTGCGCTCCACCGTGCCGGGAGAATGCATGGCTCTGGCCCGCGTAACTGTAAACGGCCGCGTTGGCTTTCTTCGCAAGCGCGGCCTTAATTTCAGCCTGTGCTGCCTTCGAAATGAATTCATCCTCCTCCGCTAGATGCATCAGCAGAGGCGCATGGAGTCCATCGATCTCTCCCAGATATTTCTCCGCGTCGCCGCCGTGATAGACCACGGCCGCATCCACGCGGGACCGGACCGCGGTGAGGAACGCCATCAGGCCGCCGAGACAATACCCAAGGACGGCGACCTTGCCGGTGCATTCCGGCAGCTTGGCCACGACGCTCACCGTATCCTCAATGTCCGTGACGCCCGCGTCCCGGTCGTAGCCTTGGTAAAGACGCATTCCGTGCTGCCAGTCCACGTCGGACGTGACATTACTCAGGTCAACGCCCGGCTCCTGCCGCCAGAATAGGTCGGGCGCGACAGCAAGAAATCCTTGCTCCGCCAGTTCGTCGCACGTCCTACGAATGTCGGCGTTCACTCCGAATAGTTCCTGCAACACGACGATCGCCGGAGCCGGCGACGTCTTCGGCCGCGCTACATAGGCACCGAACGTGCCATCCGGCCCCTTCACGCTAAGGCCAAACTTCACCTTCGTGCCTTGCTCTGACATGCGATCCTCCTCGTTTATTCTCCTAGTCGCGAATCACTTTGCAGTAGAGAGTGAATTCGAAGCGAAGATTGGTTCGCGGTGATTCAGTCGTTGGCCCGTGCCTTGCCGGCTCTAATAATCGAGTGTCGGTTGTCGAGATCGCGCGTGTAGCGCCCTCGTGAGCAGCGGGCCGTACAATCTCGACTGTTCGCGCAGCGACGCGCGGCGTAAATTGGTAGCCCTTCCGAGCGATCGTAATGATTAAGCGGGAATTCCCCCGGCTGTCCCCCAGCGCCTTGCGTACATGAGAGATGTACTGCGTGAGATTTCCTTCTTCCACAAAGGTGTTTCCCCAAACGGCTTGCAGCAATTCGTCCCTGGTGATCAGTCGGTTTGGGTTTTGCGCCAGGAAGAGAAGGACGTCGAAAGCCTTGGGGGTAAGAGAAACAGGAAAACCCGCCCGGCACAGCACGCGCTCGTTCGGATCAAGAAAGAACTCGCCGAACCCATATAGATTTCTCATAGAAGCCAGCACAACTTACGGGCGCATTAAGGGTGTTTAATCTTTTTTTCGGATGACGTTCTTTTCGATCTCCGCCGATGCCGTCAGACTCGGCGGAGATCCGGTTTTTGGGAGAGTTTATTAATCGCGGACGACCGATGGATGGCGAACCTGTCTAATCGGCACCGCGAGCTTGCGAAGCGCCGGTGGCAGCCTCTTCAATGAGCTTGGCCGCCTCCTTGGGAAAGGACATGTAGGCCACGTGGCTAGAATTCACCTCAATCGTCTTGGCCTTGGCGCGCTTCGCCATCATCCGCTCCTGGTCCGGATTGATCGAGCGGTCCTGCGCGGCAACCATGTACCAGGTGGGTTTGTGTTTCCACGCCGGATTGGTCACCTTATGGGTGAACGCGTCCGTGGAAATCGGCACCTGCGAAATCGACATGAACCATGCCTTTTCTGGCGGAATATCCGCGGCAAAGTCCGCAGCGAAATGCTCCTGGTCGATCCACCAGTTGTTGTTGCCGTCCGGCTTAAACGCCTTTGAAGCCTGCGGAAGTGCCTGCTCGATTGAAGCGCAGCTTTCGCCTTCATCAAGAGCGAACGCAGCAATGTACACCAGCGCTGCGACGTTTGGATGGTTGCCAGCCTCGGTGATGATCGATCCGCCGTAGCTGTGGCCCACGAGGACCACCGGCCCGCCCATGGCATCGATCGCTGCCTTCGTATATTTCTGGTCGTCTGCGTACGAGGTTTCGGGCGGCTGCGCTACCGAAACTTTGTATCCGTTTTTCTTCAGGATGCTGGCGACGGGTTCCCAACCGGACCCGTCAGCGAAAGCTCCGTGCACCAGAACCACGTTTTTGATCGGCATTGTTGTTCTCCTTTTTCTGCTCAGCTCTTTTCACATCGATTCGGAGGTGCTTCGACGTCGTAGAGAGCATCTTCTTCGCCCGCGCCCGAACCCCGGTGGCAGACGGACCATAGCAGCGACCAGCGCGTCACTCTTGAAAGGACAGACTATTTTTGAGGATTCCTGCTTCAAACGTAGAGGAAGGGCCGGCGAAGCGATTGTTTCCGGAAGATGGGGCGATTTCGCGGGCTAGTGTGCGTGGCTGAGGGGCATTTCGATAAAACCGCGGCGGCCTGTGTGTTCACGCCTCCACTTAGCAGGAGTCGCGCCGACGACGGCTGCGAACGTCCGGGTCAGCGCCGCCTGATCGGAAAATCCAGTCTGCGCGGCTATTTCCACCAACGAGTGATTGGTTTCGGTCAGAAGGCCCTTCGCGATTTCCACGCGGCGCAGAATCAGATAACGATGCGGGGAGGTCCCGAAAGATATCCGGAACGATCGCGCAAAATGACTGACGGAAAGCCTGCACTCCTCTGCAAGCGTGGTCAGATTTATCTGCCCGTCCAAGTGCGCCTGCAGAAGTTCCACCACGCGGCGGCTCTGCCAGGGCGCGAGGCCGCCTTTGATTTGCGGATTTGCTTCACGAAGCTGACCGTATCTCCTGACGAGGTGGGAGCAAACCATCAAGGTAAAGGAATCCATGAACAACTGCGAGAACATTTCCGGCCGGTTCAGGCACGGTAGCATCAGTTGCGTCAGGTGATGCAGCACCGGATCGAGAGTTCCGTACACGCAGTGTAAACGTTTGACCTCACGTGTTCCGGCATCGTCTGAGAGCGCATCCAACGTCGATCGCGGAACGAGATAGTGAATCCAGTCGATCGGACCTGGGTTTCGGATACTCGAGTTGGACTCCAAGTCGCACATTGCGACCCCGCCGACGGGCCACACCCCTGTCTTTGTATATTTTTCGTCAGTCCAAAGTTCCCACTCGCCGGAATTCGCATGATTCAGATGAACCGAAACAACGTAAGCCCTTTCGGGCGGGATCGACGCTGTTCGCTCCGGAATACCACTCCGTGCGATCAGTCGAGTCATCGCCATTTGCGGCCTGACTATGGAAGCTACCGAATCGAGGGCAACGTGAGGCGGTTGGTTCAAGGTGAAATACTTCGCCATCTGCGCGCCATGGGCACTCACTTGGGCCTCAGCCGAGTGCGCGGACTTCCGGTGTTGTTCGCTGGCGCGAGTGTTTTTCACTGCCATCTCCAACAAAAGACGACGAGTTGCCTAATTGAATGAGCGAAGGGTACTACTGTTTTTGCGGATTTTGCAATTAGCGAAAAAGGGACCAAAATCCCGGCACCGCTGCGAAGCCCAGGACGTCGCAAGGCCTACGATGTAGACAATCAGACCGACCCCGGAATCGTCCTGAGACATTGCGAATCGGCGTCACCAGATCGCTAGCGCGCCTTCAGGCTTGACGATCACATTCCACGAATCAACCTCATGAAATGTTCAATCTTTTTCGTAACCCGCGTCCGATCGGGGCTGAGATTTTGTTCTAAACAAATTCCGCAAAAGAACGTGATGATGAGGTCAGCCGTGGAGTCATTGTCGCCGACCTCTCCACGCGCGGCCGCCAGATTGTCGATCAGGAGTTGGTGAGCTTTCATCATGCTCGCAACCATGATTTGGCGAGCTTTGGGCGGAAGATCCGCAAACTCGCGCATGGAATTCACGGAAAAGCATCCCTTCTGGCCCCAACTCCCGTAACAGACCTTCAGAAAGGCCTCGACATTGTTCCAACCCAAAGGCTGTTTCGTTAGAGCTCCACGCGCCATGAGCACATGAAAATATTGCCGCATGCTCGCGACAAAGAGGTCCTCTTTATCCGTGAACTCCGCATACAAGCCCGACTTGCGCACTCCCGTGGCCTGCTCAAGGTCCTGAACGCTCGTCTCGGCAAGACCATGCTTCCAGAAGACGGGGATGGTTTTGT
>Ga0206966_1244_pt1 | contig 11620 bp, 8 predicted proteins | sample Alteio_BWOrgHeat_23_FD_152970 | JGI IMG/M metagenome (GOLD analysis project Ga0206966, IMG submission 152970) | Enriched cells from forest soil in Barre Woods Harvard Forest LTER site, Petersham, Massachusetts, United States -... | ecosystem: Environmental > Terrestrial > Soil > Temperate forest > O...
CAGGGAAGCTCGTGAGAGGTCTAGGCGCGAGCGATTTTCGCCTCAGCGATAACGGAATCGAGCAGAAGATATCTGTGGAGGTGGCGGAACCTCAGTCACTCGCCGTAGTAGTCCTGATACAGACGGGTGGCACAGCCCCTCGTCACTTCAAGGACTACCGCAAGCTCGGCGCCGTGATCGAAAACATGATTGGCATGGATAGGACTCGGCATCCCACATTCGGGTTCATCTCTGGTTCACGATCCGCGGGTGTTCGCTTGTCCAATGCAAGATGCGTTCGATCTTTGTGGTAGTAAAGAACGTACTCGTTCAACAAGCGCTTCAGATGCCGTTCATTCAGCACGATCACATGGTCGAGCAAATCACGACGGCAGCTGCCGACCCAACGCTCGCCAACACCGTTTTGCCATGGACTTCGGAAACTGGTCCGCTTTTTGGCTGGATGCCGAGACTCTTCATCGTACTGACGACCTCCTCATTGAAGCTCGCGCCGCGATTCAAAGATCAGGTAGCCAGGCGCCGAGTCATAGGGGAATGCCTCACGCAACTGCTGAATAACCCAGGCACTGCTCGGATGCTTGGTCACGTTGCAGTGAAGGATACGCCGTCGATCATGCGCGAGGACGAAGAAGCAGTAAAGCACGCCGAAGGTGAACGTCGGCACGGTGAAGAAATCCATTGCAGCAATCGCTTCACGATGGTTTTTCAGAACGCCACCCATCGCTTTGCCGGATCTGAATTCCGTGGCGCTCTCTTCATCCAACGCAACGCGCCATGAATGCGCGGCTCACCCCAGGTCGGGTTCTCGGCGACCATGCGGAAGATGAGTTCGCGTAGTGCAACGCTGACGCACTTCCTGCCCGGGCGCTCCCGGTGTCGCGAGAGCCAGGTCCAATACAGCTTGAAGCCGGCGCGGTGCCATCGCACAACTGGATCCGGCTGAACAAGAATCAATGCATGCCTCCACCGGGACCAGAACCGTCTCATATCACCCAGAAAAGCCTGTCGGTAGCAGCAAGCCGAGGACAGGAATGTCTCCGTTTCAAAACAGCAAGCTGTTGACGGAGAGCGAAATTCTCCAAGAGGAGATCGCGGCGAGAACGAAAGAATCCGATAACCGGAACAGGCAGAAGCCTCAGGAGGCGCAGCATCAGGGCAGTATTGCACGCCGACAGCCCAGACCGGATACAGGCTCATCTCCATGATTCAACAGAAGAACTCTATTTTGGCAAACGACAGCATTCAGGGAGAGCGTCGACCCACTTAACCTTGAGGTCATCGGACCTTGTGTCGGCATTGTGGAAGGGGACTGTGCAGTTGAAAGAGACACGGAGCAAAGTAGTAGGGAGAGAGCAACGATGCGAATAGGTGAACTCCTGTAGGAGACGGATACCAAGGATGTAACAGAGCCAGATTCTATTGAGAAAATCGTGCTCTTCGTTGTGTCGCGGGTGCGGTAGATTTTCGAATGATCAATTCAGTTTCAAGGTGATAGTCCGCACCCATGCGCCGTTTGAGCTTGAGCATCTTCTCTAACGCCTGAAAGGCTGTGATGCCCAGGCGTTCCCGAGGGACCTTAATTGTTGTAAGGGGCGGCCGGGCGAGGAAGGCAAAGGATATGTCATCAATGCCGACGATAGATACATCATCCGGTATCTTAACGCCGGCCTCTTCGAGGGCGTTCATTGCTCCCACAGCAATAAGATCGCTTCCACAAAAAATCACTGTGGGAATCTCGTCAACTGAGAGGATGGCGCGCACTGCTGAAGCGCCCGCGTCGATATGATAATCGACACTGGTGATGGGGAACGGATGGATGCGGCGCCGCTTCAGGCCAGTCACCAGCGTCTGTTTTATGTGTGCAGCCGTGCGGTTTGTTTCCGGACCGGCAATCACAGCAGCTCGATGATGGCCGAGCGCTACGATATGTTCGATTGCCTGCAGCACACCGCGCTGGTAATCAATGGAGATGTTGCTGACCAACCTCCCTGGGGAGCACAAGTTGCAGAAGACCACGCCGATGCCGGCATCAATCAATTCAGACGTCACGCTGTTGTCGATCGATGACGTCACAATGGCCACACCGCGAACGTCACTTTGCACCAGCTTGCTGATCACAGAGCGGGTACGTTGCTCGATGTACTCGGTATTGCAAAGCAGGACATCGAACCCTTGGTCCCAGGCAGCAGCCTGAAACCCCCGGATGATTTCGGGGAAGTACGGATTCGCAATCTCTGAAATCACGAGACCGAACAGATCGCTTCGACCGGTTGCCAGCCGTCTCGCGTGGACATTCTTGTAATAATTAAGCTCATTCACCACCTCGAGCACTCGCTTTTCCGTTTCAGCGGAAATGTAGTGAGTTTTATTGAGTACCCGTGACACGGTCGCGGGAGAGACTCCAGCACGTCTCGCCACTTCTTTCATTGTGTGGGCCATAGACTTCGTCCAGGTGGCGCCAACTCCTTAATCAGCCTCGGTATCGCCGGTAAGTTCGCGAGAACCGGGACGGCGTTTTCCCGCGATTTTGATGCAGGAAATTATCCACGAACGTATCACGATCGAGTAGTCAAGGCCACGGTTAAGCCATGCACGAAATCAAAATTCCAAAGAGCGATCTGGTTGACAAGTGATAAGGCCATGTTTCAGACTTTCTGCAATCGGTTGCGGAAACCGGTTTCCTATCGGGCTTTTAGATTCCGCATTATGGCTAGTGACAACAAAGAGGTGCCGTATGCACAAAAAATCTTTCGGTTTTCCTTTCACTCCCCTCACTCAAGGCCAGTCCACAATCACATACTTTCTCCGTTGCGCAGCATGCCTTGTCATACTGCTCGGCGTTTACAGCCTGAGCGCGTTCGCGCAGGTGACTTCCGGCACAATTCTCGGTTCTGTTCAGGACACATCTGGGGCCATCGTTCCCGGGGCGACAATCACTGCTATCGCCCCCGATCTTGGCATTACCCGCACCGTGACCTCCAGTTCCAACGGTACCTTTTCCCTGTCGAACCTCCCTGCGGCCACCTACAGTCTGACGGTCCAGGCGACGGGGTTCGAGACCTCTAAGAAGGATGGAGTGATTCTAAGCTCGGCCGATCGACTAAACGCCGGCATCTTCACGCTCAAAGTCGGAGCCCAGGTGACTACTGTGACCGTGACTGCCGATACAGGTCAGCTCCAGATTCAAGCCAACTCCGGCGAGCGCTCAGACCTGATTACTGGAAAGCAGCTTAATGACATCGCGCTCAATGGTCGCAACGTACTCGACATCATTCGGGTCGTCCCGGGTGTTTCGGGAGTTGGGAATTTTGGTGTGTCCGGTACCGGCGGCGTCGATACCTATAGCATCAACGGAACCCGCACCAACCAGCACGAATTTACCCTGGATGGATCTTCGAACGTCGATACAGGTAACAACGGCGGGACCCAGGTGACCCTCAACACGGACGCCATCGCCGAGGTCAAAGTGCTTACCTCGAACTACCAGGCAGAGTTCGGCAAGGCAGGCGGCGGGTCCATCATCGTGACTTCGCGCAGCGGGACGAATGACTTTCACGGCAACGTGCATTACTTCCACCGCAATGAGGGAATGAATGCCAACGACTGGGTCAGCAACCACAATGGCACGGCCAAGCCGCTTTATCGTTACAACACCGTCGGCTACCAGATCGGGGGTCCGATCAAGCACAACAAACTATTCTTCTTCTTTTCGAACGAGTTCTACCGCCAGCTGGTGCCGGGCGGGTTAGACCAGTACCGCACCCCATCACTGCTTGAGCGCCAGGGTGATTTTTCGCAGAGCGTCGATAGCGGCGGTAACGCGATCCAGATATTTGACCCGACCACCGGCCTTCCGTTCGCGGGCAACAAGATTAATCCGACGGCGCTTACGCCCTCGGAGCAGGCAACATTTGCAGAAATTCAGAAGATTCTGGATCTCTATCCGACGCCCAACGTTTCCAACAACAACACCTACAACCGGCAGGATCCTCTCTCCTACTCGCACCCCCGTACCGAGTACATCGGGCGCGTGGATTACGTGATCTCCTCTTCCGAGCGCATCTTCGCCCGCTATATCAATAATCAGGACACGCAGACAGGGCCAATGGGCTCGTTCGGTTTACAGTGCCTTGGATCGTTGCAGATTGCAGGGGGCTGCTCCAATAATCAGCCGGGATGGAACCTCTCCGTTGACCTGACCAGCACGCTGCGACCAACGCTGCTCAATGAGGTCACCATTGGACCCAGCGTCTACCATTCTCAGGTCGAAGGAGTTAACGGCAACATTACCGTCGGCGCAAACAACATCAACCTGCCGCTGCTCTTCCCGGTCACCCCGCAGACGTCGATCCCGGACCTGTCCTTCAACGGCAACGGACAGACTTATCCCTTTACCTATTTCGGTTCAACGCCCTGGCGCCAGGCCACCACGACGATCGATATCAACGACAACCTGACATGGAGCGCACATAGCCACACGGTGAAGGTAGGGTTGTTCTATCAGCGTGCGCGCAAGGACCAGATCAGTTACGGCAATTCCAATGGCCAGTTCAGCTTTGACAGCTGCTCCACCAGTGCCACCGGCTGTCTCAGTTCGGGTGCACCCAACAGTGGATCTCCCTTTGCCAGCGCACTGCTCGGCACTTTCCTGAACTTCGATCAGTCGAGTGCCAGACCAACCGGTTACTTCCGCTATAACCAGGTGGAGTTCTATGGCCAGGATACATGGCAAATCTCTCGCCGTTTTACCTTCGACTACGGTATGCGCTTCGTCTTCATTCCGCCGCAGTACGATAAACAGAATCAAATCGCTCTCTTTACGCCGTCCGCTTATAATCCGGCAGACGCGGTAACGATCGATACCAGTGGTAGCATCGTCCCCGGTACAGGCAATCGTCTCAACGGCATGACCTTTGCCAATAACGGCACCCTTCCGAGGGGCGGATGGAATAGCCGCGGCATTATGCCGGAGCCCCGGATCGGTTTTGCGTTTGATCTCTTCGGAGATGGCAAGGGGGTGCTACGTGGCGGCTTCGGCATCTCGCATGACCGCGAGCAGGGCAACCTTGTCTTCAACACAGTGTTTGGCAATCCTGCACTCGTCACAACGCCCACCGTCTTCAACAGCACTGTCGCCGGCATTCCGACGGCAGCCCAGTCAAACTCCGGCGTGCTGAGCGGAATTTATGGTGCGGACGTTAATGGCCAGGTGCCGGCGGTCTACAGTTATAGCCTCGGCGTGCAGCAGCAGGTAGCCAGTGGTGTCACACTCGACATCGCTTACGTCGGAACGGTTGGCCGCCACCTCGTAACTGCCCGCGACATAAACACCATCCCGTATGGCACGACGTTTATGCGCGCCGCTCAGGATCCCAGCCAATTCCCCGGTGGCGTAGTTCCAGCCGTCGAGCCCAACCTTCCTCCGGAGTACGCGGCTGCCGGTTACAGCTTCAGCGGCCGTTATGCCTACACACAGAATTTTCTCTCTCCTTATAAGGGCTACGGTCAGATGGAGTACTACAAGTTCGATGGCACCGCCAACTACAACGCCCTCCAGGTCTCCGTGCAACGGCGATTTGCCCGCGGTCTCACCTTCGGAGGCGTTTACACATGGTCCAAAACCCTGACCACCTCCAGCGCAGACGAGAGCTTCGTCGATCCTTTCAATCCACGCCTCTACAGTTATGCCGTGGCTGACTACGACCGTAGGAACATCGCGGCCATCAACTATGTGTATGACGTCCCCAACCTGACCCAGCACTTCAACGGTCCCCACTGGCTAGGCTTCCTGACGGACAATTTCCAGCTCTCCGGCCTGGCAAATATACAGAGCGCCGTACCTGTCCGCAATGCGCTCTTTTCGCCGGCAAATCAGCTTACCGGCGGCTCGCAGTTTAGCAAAACGCCGCCCGCCTACGTGGGTGTAGACACGCAGGGCAACCTGTTGCTTCCAACCATCGGTCATCCCACCCTTGCCGCTCCAGGCAGCCTTCGTCAAGGCGCAATGGTCACGTGGGATTCGTCCATCTTCAAAAACTTCCCTCTGGGAGAGGCTAGCAAAGGCCGTTATATCCAGCTTCGCGGAGAGTTCTTCAACATCCTTAATCATCCCAACTTCTTGACGCGTGATTACGGCGCCACCGTTACTCTGCCCACCTATAACGGGGACGGCACCTTTACGCCGCTCTCAATTGCAAAAGACACCAACTTCGGACAACCGACCGCAGCCTACAGTCCAACCGGTCCCGGTGGCCCGCGTGTCATTCAACTGGCGGCAAAGGTCTACTTCTAAAACGTACTTACAACCAGCCGGGCGGGCGCTCCAGGGAGGGGGGAGACAAGTGCATCTTGGATAGCGTCGGCATCGCTGGACAGATACTTGCTTGAGATGACTTATGCGAAAAGCAACCCTTCTTTTCCTTGCAGCTTCATCCCTTCTGCTGGCGGCAAGCCATTTGCTTGCGCAAGAAGTGGAAGTGTATCGCACAACTCCTGATTTGAAAGAAGCATTGCATCGCGATGAGCGTCTGCATTTCAGCGCCGCCGCGACCGCAAATCATACATCCGATTTCGTGGTGATCGATGTAGATGCGCAAGAGCGATTTCAATCCATCGATGGCTTTGGTGCTTCTCTGACCGACTCTTCGGCATGGCTATTGCAGGAGCAGCTTTCTTCCGTTGCGCGGCAGGAAGTGATGCACAAGCTATTTGATCCTCAAAAAGGCATTGCAGTCAGCTTTCTCCGCCAGCCGCTGGGCGCGTCTGATCTTGCACGCAACCATTACAGTTATGAAGATATGCCGCAAGGGCAGCGTGACACAGATCTTGTGCATTTCTCCATACAACATGACGAAGCTTATATCCTGCCTGTAATTCGTGAAGCTCTTCAGTTAAATCCGGCTATTTCCGTCATGGTGACTCCGTGGAGCCCTCCTGGATGGATGAAGACCCATGATTCGATGATCGGCGGCCAACTGCGTGACGACGCATTTGCCGCGTATACCGCTTACCTAGTGAAATCTGTTGAGGCGTATCAAAAGGCGGGCGTGCCGGTGAAGTATTTGTCCGTGCAAAACGAGCCGCTGTATGAGACGAAGAATTATCCGGGTACGCTCATGCAGGCCAGCCAGCAGAAGAAATTTATCAGGTATCTTGGGCCTGCATTTGAAAAGGCCGGACTTGATACGAAGATCCTCGCCTATGACCATAACTGGGATCATCCTGAATATCCGGAAGAAGTCCTTTCCGATCCTGAAGCAAGCAGGTTCGTCGCGGGCACGGCCTTCCACTGTTATGGCGGGGACGTTGCTGCGCAAAACGAAGTGCATACTCGCTTCCCGGAAAAGGGACTTTGGATGACTGAGTGTTCCGGGGGTACATGGCAGAAGGGAAATCTGCTTGCAGTAACGGCTCAACTCATCATTGAATCGATGCGCAACTGGGCGCAGTCTGTGGCGCTGTGGGGCATTGCACTGGATGAAAAGCACGGGCCTAATACTGGAGGCTGTGATACGTGCAGAGGATTCGTGATGATTGACCGCAGCGTGACTCCGCATCAAGTGACCTATACCGAAGACTACTATGCAGTTGGGCATGCCAGCCGGTTTGTACATACTGGAGCTACGCGCATTGACTCGTCGGATTTCGGGCGCGAGGGACTAGAGACGGTGGCTTTTCAAAATAAAGATGGATCCATCGTCTTGATTGTGCTCAATAACATGAACAAAGATGAGGATTTTGCAATTCGGTGGAATGGAAAAATTGCCAGGGCGACGTTATCTGGTGGATCGCTAGCTACCTATGTCTGGAAATAGAAAGATTAACTTAGCAGAGCTAAGGTAACTCTGAACAACATGGGGGATTTCATTGCCAATGACGCTGCTAATTTATGAACCTGCACACTGTATCGAATCTGTGGAGAGGAATTGAAAACGATGAACAAACCATTTTCGCGGCGCGAATTTCTGCAAACCACTGCTAGGGCTGCGGGCGCCTCGTTGATTGGAGGCTCTGTACTTCTTGATGCTGAACCTATTCCATCCTCACATCAAGTGGTTGTGTCAAGTGACCGTACTCGGTTCGGAATCGTCGGTGTCGGCATGGAGGGCTCCGGGCTGCTTTCAACCGCAATCCAGCTTCCTGGAGTCGAGTGCGTGGCTGCTGCCGATCTTTACGACGGACGCCATCAGCTGGCGAAAGAAATCGTCGGCAAACCGATTCGGACGACGCGCCGTTATCAGGAAGTGCTCGACGCCAAAGATATCGACGCCATTATCGTCGCCGTTCCCGATCACTGGCACAAACAGGTAGTGGTTGATGCCCTGGCTGCTGGTAAAGACGTGTACTGCGAGAAGCCGATGTCACATAACCCTGCTGACGGATTGGCGATGATCGCTGCCGCCAGGAAGACAGACCGCATTGTGCAGATCGGCGCGCAGCGCACCAGCTCCGTCCTCTGCGCGAAGGCAAAGGAGCTTTATGACAAAGGCGCGATTGGAGAACTGAACCTGGTAGAAGCGAGCTATGGCCGCAACGACCCGAACGGCGCGTGGGAATATCCTCCTCCTCCCGACCTGTCGCCGGACAATCTGGATTGGGAAACATGGCAGGGAGCAGCGCCCAAGAAGCCGTTTGATCCTTATGCGTTCGCGCGCTGGCGTTGCTGGAAGGAGTATGGAACGGGAGTAGCCGGAGACCTGCTCGTTCACTTGATCAGCGGCATGCAGTTTGTCCTAGGCATCAATGCGCCTCCCAGCCGTGTGTCGGCATTCGGAGGCATTTACCGGTGGAAGGACGGACGCAATATGCCAGACGTGCATCCTGTGCTCTTTGAATATAACGGCGTTCCGGTCTACATGCGCTTGTCGCTGGGTTGCGAGTCGACGGAAGTCACACGCTTCCAGGGACCCAAAGGCGCTATCGAACTCCGCGAATTCAGTGTCACCTATATTCCGCAGGCCGGAGTCGACCTCTCGCCAAGCTACTACTCCGCCTCTTTCCCGGCCAGCTTAAAAACTGCCTACATAAAGGAGTGGCACGAAAAAAATGATCCTACTCCCGGACAGGAGCCAGCGCCGGAGACGATCACCTACAACGGAAATGATTATGACGATCTCAAGCCACACCTGTGGAAGTTCTTCCAGTCCGTGCGGTCGCGTCAACCGGTGGTGCAGGATGCTGTCTTTGGTCACAACGCAGCCTTGGCCTGCCATCTCGCGAACGAGTCCTACTTCCGCAAGACTCCGGTTTGTTGGGACTCTTCTTCGCAGGAGATTGAGTCGCTCGGATGAGTCGTGAGATGAAAGCGGCAAGCCAAGTCGCTGCTCATGGCTTGCCATTGTTGAAAGACTGTGCGGTTCAAGCTAGGTGCTAAGGAGTTCTGGCTAGGTGAAATTACAAAAGTTTGTCCTCGTTTCAGTCATCGCGACCATGTTTGTATATGCTTCTATGTGCTCCCATGCGGTGGCTTCCCGGGAAAGCTCTTCTTCCGCCGAAGCTGCATCTGTCTCGCCCTATTTAGGACGCTGGGATATAACGTTGAAGGAGCCAGATCATGAATATCCTTCATGGCTGGAGATCCAGCAGGTAGATGGACAGCTGAAGGCGCGAATGGTTGGCCGATGGGGAAATGCGCGGCCTCTACCCAGGGTTGACATCTCGAACGGCACTCTTACTTTTGTTTCGCCCAAGGAAGAAGAAGACAGTAAGAGCGATATGGTGTTTACGGGCAAACGGATAGACAATACTCTCTCGGGAACAGTTAATGGCCCAGATGGAAAGACGTGGCAGTGGGTCGCTGAAAAAGCCCCTGCGCTTGAAAGAACGAATGCGCCGAAGTGGGGCAAGCCCATTCCGCTATTCAATGGAAAGGACCTGGCTGGCTGGAAGACGAGCAAGCCCGGTTCTCCCGAGTGGACGGTCCTGAACGGAAGCATTGTCAGTCCTGGACATGGAGCTGAACTGGTCAGCAGTGCGAAGCTCCAGGATTTCAAGTTGCATGTTGAATTCAATTGCGGCAAAGATTCCAACAGCGGCGTCTATCTGCGCGGCCGTTATGAAGTGCAGATTGAAACCGAATCTGAAGCGGAGCCGCCAAGCCATCATACCGGCGGAGTCTATGGTTTTCTGGCTCCATCGCCAGAGCTGCCGCGCTCCCCTGATGTGTGGCAGACGTTCGATATCACGCTGATTGGGCGCAGGGTCACAGTTGTGCGGAACGGCCAGACGATCATCGACAATCAGGAAATCCCCGGCATTACAGGCGGCGCAGTGGATAGCCACGAAGCATTGCCGGGACCGATCTATCTGCAGGGAAGTGAAAAGGGGCACGTCAAGTTTCGCAGCATTGTGGTCACGTCGGCAGAATAGAGAAGCATTCGATTGGAGAAACCTGAGCGCAGGTGCGCCGGGCTAACGCAGCCGTTTCACCGGAAATGTTGAGAAACGAATGACTCAATTTTTGCAAGATATACTCCGCCAGCCTGATGAGTTGCGGCGAGTGATCGAATATCTCCAAAAGGAGGGGAGGAAGCCGCTTGACTCTGCTGCAAGCGCTATCCGGGGTGCGCGCCATGTCTACCTCACCGGAATCGGCGCCAGCTGGAATGCGGCGCTAACCGCAGGGGTACTCTTTCACGCTGGGGGCCAGCCGGTATACATGTTGGACGCAGCAGAATTGCTGCTCTTCAGCAGCATTCCGCGCGGCGCGGTGATCGTCGCGCTATCTCGCAGTGGCCGCAGTGTGGAGATTGTGCAGCTGCTGGTGAAAGCCCGTTCAGCAGGAGCGACCGTGATTGGGATAACGAATTTTGAAGATGGCCTGCTGGCGCGTGAAGCCGATATCCCGGTTGTCATTCCGGTCAAAGCGGATCATGGCATCTCGGTCAGCACCTATTCGGCACTGGTTGTTACAGCTGCGGCCATTGCCAGTGCCACGGTCGGCTCCTTCGATCGAAACCTCGCAGGTGCACTCTCCCAGGGCATTGCAGAGGCGGGAGAGAAGATTTCCAGCTGGCAGCAGCAGCTGGCTCATACATCATGGCTCGCGCCAGGTGCCTCATATTACTTCCTTGCCCGCGGCCCCAGTCTGGGGAACGCATACGAGGCCGCCCTCCTTTGGGAGGAAGGAGCAAAATCACCATCGACTGCAATAGGGACGAGCGGCTTTCGGCATGGACCGCAGGAGATGGTGACGAAGGATATCCGCTTCGCGATCTGGATCGACGGTGAACAGATGCGTGAGCAGGACCTGGCCGTGACGCGCGATTTACGTAAGGTAGGCGCCTCAGTGATGGTGATTGGTCACGATCTGCCCAAGGATGCCGCCGACCTGGTCTTCCAGATCCCTCGGTTGCCTCCGAACTGGCAGTTTCTTATAGATATTTTTCCCGCGCAGCTTGCGGCCGAAAGCTTCGCGCGACTCTGCGGCGTTGATTGTGATTCGTTCCGCTTTGCGTCCTACATTGTGGAAGACGACCATGGCATTTTGACCAACGGAGTCGTGCCTTCATTGAGCGAGGCGCAGCACGTGGCGGAGAATGATTGAGCCATTATGACAATGATTGGCGCAATCGACATTGGCGGCACGAAGATCGCTGTCGGAATAGTGGATGAAAACGGA
>Ga0206966_1243_pt2 | contig 11558 bp, 3 predicted proteins | sample Alteio_BWOrgHeat_23_FD_152970 | JGI IMG/M metagenome (GOLD analysis project Ga0206966, IMG submission 152970) | Enriched cells from forest soil in Barre Woods Harvard Forest LTER site, Petersham, Massachusetts, United States -... | ecosystem: Environmental > Terrestrial > Soil > Temperate forest > O...
TGCGGCCGGGCCAGCGGTTTCCGCTTCGACCATTGGAGCTTCCCGCAGGGCATGACGGTGACCGCGAATTACAGCGCCGACACCTCCACCAGCGACAGCACCAACCGCTCCTCGTCGCCCAACGCCGGCACGAGCTATCCCAGCAGCACCACGCTCGCGACGATCGACAACGGCATCGGCCGCACGCTCACCTTCGTCGCGGGCACGCCGAACGTCACCGACGGCACGCGCACGCTGCAAGGTCCGCAGCTGTTCGGCGACGGCACCTTCGGCGTCGTCGATCCCGCCGGCGCCATCACCGACTTCACCTTCGGCCCGGTGATGGCGACCTCGCCGACCCAGCGCCCGGTGCCGTATCAGCCTTTGGCGCAGGTCGCGACGCCGTTCTACGCCGGCTCCAACCCGCACACCCTCGACCTGCAATACGACTACGACCCGCTCGGCCAGGTCGCCCAAGTCCATGACGCCGTCGCGCTGCAGACCGGCACGCGCTCGCCTTACGGCTTCCGCATCGCCGACGGCACGCGCGGCGAGCGCGACGACCCGCTGGGTAATCCGTACACGGTGGTTTACGACACCTACCGCCATCCCTCGCAATACATCGACGAGCTCGGCCGCATCACCACCGCGCTGTTCGACTCCCGCGGCCGCGTCAGCCGCTACACCTACCCCGAGCTCGACAGCGAGTTCTTCGCCTATGACGACCAGGACAACACCACCGGCTACACCCGCACCGCCAAGCCCGGCTCGCCGCTCGCCGACCTCAACGTCTCGGCGGTCTACGACCCCACCTGGAACAAGCCGACCTCGATCACCAACGCCCGCGGCGTGACGACGACCTTCACCTATTACGCGTCCGGCGCCGGCGCGTCCCTGATGGCCACCGCTATCCGCCCCGCCGACGGCTACGGCAACGGCCCCGCGACCTACAGTTTCAGCTACACGTCCATCGGCAAGCCCTTAACCGCCACCGATCCCGACAGCATCACGACCACCAACGGCTACGACTCCGCCGGCAACCTCACTTCGACCACCCTCGACCCGTCGCATCTCGATATCGTCACCCAGTTCGGCTACGACGCCACCGGCAACGTCACCTCGACGACGGACCCGCGCAATTTCGTTACGACGTCGATCTACGACCTCGACCGGCGCAAATTGGAAGACGACCGCCACAACGGCGGCAGCGGCGCGACGCTGCTCGCCGCGTCTTCGTCGGTCTACAACGCCAAGGGCGACGTCACCGACGCCCGCGCCGGCACGGCGTTCTCCGGCACGACGGTCACGACCTGGCTGGTGACCGCCCACACGACCTACACGCCGACCAGCAAGCCCGCGACGGTCACTGACGCGGACACCCGCACCGTCGTCACGGCTTATGACGCGCTAGATCGGGTCGCGACCATCACCGACCCACTCGGCAAAGCGGTGCACAGCACCTATGACGACGCCGGCGAACTCCTGATCGAATACCGCGGCTGGCTGACGCCGTTGCAGCAGGCCTATGCCACGCATACTTGGACACCGAACGGCAAGGAAGCCTCGGTCTTCGACGCGCTGGGCGGCTCACACCTGACGCAATACGTCTATGACGGTTTTGATCGTCTAAGCTCGACTGTCTACGCCGACGCCAGCCACGAAGACCTAGGCTACGATCCCAACGGCAACGTCACGTCGCGTCTCAACCGCGCCGGGCAGACGCTCAGCTACGTCTATGACAACCTCGACCGCCTGCACAGCAAGGCAATCCCGTCCACAGCGGCGAACGCCGCACACACGATCACGAGTGTCTACTCGCTCGCCGGACGTCCAAGTTCGCTGACCGACAGCGCTGGCCCCATCGTCGCCACCGCCTACGATACTGCCGGACGGGCGACATCGGAAACGCAGACGATATTGGGCACGGCGCGCACGGTGGCCAGCCAACTCGACCAGAGCGGCAACCGCACAAGGCTCACCTGGCCCGACGGCTATGCCGTCGATTATGAATTTGATGCCCTGAACCGCATGAGCACCGCGACAGTGCATGGCGGAAGCCTGCTGGCCACGTACACCTACGACCCACTCTCCCGCCGCACCGCGCTCAGCTACAACGGTGGCAGTTCGTCGATGGCTTACAGCTACAGCAACGCCGGCGACCTCCTGACGCTGACCAACGATCTGGCCGGCACCGCCAACGACGTCACCTACACGAATACCTATACGCCGGCGCACCAGCTCGCGAGCGAAACCACCTCCAACACCGCCTACATCTGGGCCCCGCCATCTGCCAGCAGCAGCTACGCCACCGTCAACAACCTGAATCAGTATCCTTCCGTAGACGGAGGATCACTCACATGGGATGGCAACGGCAACCTCGCGACGATCTCCGGCGCGACCTACGCCCACGACCCGGAAAACCGCATGGTCTCGGCCGTGGCCGGCACGACGACAGCCTACACCTATGACCCTCTCGGCCGTCGCATCGCAAAGTCATCGCCTGCCGTCGGCATCAGCGGCGCCAACTGGGGCACCGCCAACTGGGGTAGCTTCAATTGGACATCTGCCGCATCGGCGACCTCTTTCCTCCACGACGGCCCCAACGAGATCGCCGAATACGACACATCGGGCGCGCTCGTCCGTCGCTTCGTTCCCGGCGCCGCCATAGATGAACCCGTCGCCATGATCGAATCGGCCGGCGCGACGTCCTTCTTTCACACCGACCGAAAAGGCTCGGTGATCGCCATGGCCGACACGAGTGGCAATCGCGCGGAAGGTCCGTACACCTACGATGTCTATGGAAACTGCTACATTGGGAGCACGTCCTGCACCACGCTCACAACTACCGCTGAACCCTTCCGCTACACTGGACAAAGGTTCGATACAGAAAGCGGTCTCTACTATTACCGCGCGCGATACTATTGCGTCTCCATCGGAAGATTCTGCGAAACCGATCCCGTCGGTTACGGCCCGGATGTCAATTGGTACACCTATGTCGGAAATGATCCGGCGGATAAGGCCGATATAATGGGGCTTTATGACATACAGCTAAACTTTCTCAACGACCAACCAACGACGGTTTCCATTAGTGATGACCTAAATCACGACGACCAAGCTGAAGCTGAAAGTACTATGAGGGCAGCTGCGGCCTTAACCTCGTCCATGCAGGCTGCGGGAGTGCTGCCTAGCGACTCGGCAAGAGCTCTTTCGGCGCCGGGTGGCATATCAGTGTCATCCGATATCTCTGGTACCAATCCCAACACGAACAATTTCAATATGAACATGGGAGAACTCCACGCGACCAATGAAAGTCAAGCTGGCGCACCTGGAGCAGGTGCGGCTGCGATAGCTGGCGATGTAGTGCACGACAAGACGCACGTTGAACAAAATTTGGCAGGGAACTTGCCGGAAAAGAAGTTCAGTTCAGACCCAAACCGGGCCCCCCACGCAGCAGATGCCCAAGTTAAAGCGTTCAACAGCGCTGTGATTGCTTCCGAACGAGAAGCGATACACGTGCAAGCTCAATTTTTATCCGCGGTCCCGAACTTGCCTGGTAATTTCAGAGACAACTTAGTCAAGTCAATAACTGGGATGTCGGATAGCGACATACTCAGCCGCTACGAAAATCGTTAAGACGTCTTCTGGAGGTGCTAATGAGATGTCGTCTCGAATGGCTTGCAGTCACAGCGCTATTTTTCTGCATTTTGTTTTCCACATCTGCACAACCAGCTGATACGTCGCTAGGTCCGGTTGTACCGTCCGGCCCCTTGAAAGGGCGTCTTCTTGCACAGACTTTGCGTATAATAGGAGATGCAGTTGAACTATGTGTTAGCTTGAAAAATCTGAGAGATCGCCCATTCTTCATCACGATCGATTTTCGCGGCCAGATTACCACCCGTTTTTTTGATAAAAATGATCGTCTTGTGACCCGGCAAAGCGCTTTTTCGTATGATCCGCTCATAATTCCTCGTAATTCTTGGGAGGATCGAAATTTTTTCGAGCTACAGGGCGATAGTAGGTTGGAGACTTGTCGAAACTACAGCTTGAATGACTTCTCCGACGATCATATGAAGATACAAACGCAATTTTCGTCGTGGCTTAGGAAAGAGGATGGCTTGCCCCCATCGATAGTAAAGTTTTCTCAATCGGAAGATCTTCCTTTTACGCACGACATCGTCTTGTCATCGAACGTTTGCTTCGTTGACAAGACGAAAAGAGCGGTAGCTTGTGAATGAAGACGCCAGTCATGGCGGCTCGTCACGCTGCCCTCGGTTGCCGAAAATACGATCCATAACTATGTGACGCAGCTCGAAAATCGTTCCGGCATTGCCGAGCATGGCGCCGGGCCAGCGGCTTCCGTTTCGACCGTTGGAGCTTCCCGCAGGGCATGACGGTGACGGCCGGCTACAGCGCCGATACCTCCACCAGCGACGGCACCAACCACTCCTCCTCGCCCAACGCCGGCACGAGCTACCCCAGCAGCACCACGCTCGCGACGATCGACAACGGCATCGGCCGCACGCTCACCTTCGTTGCGGGCACGCCCAACGTCACCGACGGCACGCGCACGCTGCAAGGTCCGCAGCTGTTCGGCGACGGCACCTTCGGCGTCGTCGATCCCGCCGGCGCGATCACCGACTTCACCTTCGGCCCGATCATGGCGACCTCGCCGACCCAGCGGCCGGTGCCGTATCAGCCGCTCACCCAGGTCGCGACGCCGTTCTACGCCGGCTCCAACCCGCACACCCTCGACCTGCAATACGACTACGACCCGCTGGGCCAGGTCGCGGCGGTCCATGACGCGGTGAACCTGCAACGTCCCGGCACGCGCGACCCCTACGGTTTTCGCATCGCCGACGGCACGCGCGGCGAGCGCGACGACCCATTGGGTAATCCGTATACGGTGGTTTACGACACCTACCGCCACCCGTCGCAATACATCGACGAGCTCGGCCGCGTCACCACCGCGCTGTTCGACTCCCGCGGCCGCGTCAGCCGCTACACCTATCCGGAAGCCGACTCCGAGTTCTTCGCCTATGACGACCAGGACAACACCACCGGCTACACCCGCACCGCCAAGCCGGGCTCGCCGCTGGCGAACCTGAACGTTAGCGCCATTTACGATCCCACCTGGAACAAGCCGACCAGCATCACCAACGCCCGCGGCGTCACGACGACCTTCACCTACTACGCGTCCGGCACCACCGGTGCCTCGCTGATGGCGACCGCCGTCCGCCCCGCCGACGGCTATGGCAACGGCCCCGCGACCTACAGCTTCAGCTACACCAGCATCGGCAAGCCGCTCACGGCGGTGGATCCCGACAGCGTCACCACCACGAACGGCTACGACAGCGCCGGCGACCTGACCTCGACCGCGTTCGACCCGTCGCATCTCGATATCGTCACCCAGTTCGGCTACGACGCCACCGGCAACGTCACCTCGACGACGGACCCACGCGGCAACGTCACGACCTCGATCTACGACCCCGACCGGCGCAAGCTGGAGGACGATCATCATAACGGCGGCAGCGGCGCGACGTTGCTCGCGGCCTCGTCGTCGATCTACGACGCCAAGGGCGAGGTGACTGACGCCCGCGCCGGCACGGCGTTCTCGGGCACGACGGTCACGACCTGGCTGGTGACCGCCCACACCACCTACACGCCAACCAGCAAGCCCGCGACGGTCACCGATGCCGACACCCGCACCACGATGACGGCTTACGATGCCCTCGACCGGGTCGCCACCATCACCGACCCGCTCGGCAAAGCGGTGCACAGCACCTATGACGCCGCCGGCGAGCTTTTGGTGGAATATCGCGGCTGGCTGACGCCCCTGCAGCAGGCCTATGCCACCCACACCTACACGCCGAACGGCAAAGAGGCCTCGGTGTTCGACGCCCTCGGCGGATCGCATCTGACGCAATACGTTTACGACGGCTTCGACCGCCTCAGCAGCACGATCTACGCGGATGCGAGCCATGAGGACCTGACCTATGACGCAGATGCCAATGTCACCTCTCGTCTCAACCGCGCCGGGCAGACTCTCGCCTACGTCTACGACAACCTCGACCGCCTGCACAGCAAGGCGATCCCGTCCAGCGCCGCGAATGCCGCGCACAGCATCGCCAGCGTCTACAGCCTCGCGGGCCGGACGACCTCGCTGACTGATTCCACGGGCCCAGTCGTCGCCACCGCCTATGACACCGCCGGACGGGCCACGTCCGAGACGCAAACGATATTAAGCACCGCCCGCACCGTCGCCTCGACGCTCGATTCAGCTTCGAACCGCACGCGCCTGACCTGGCCCGATGGCTACGCCGTCGACTATGAATTTGACGCGTTAAACCGCATGAGCACCGCGACGGTGCACAGCGGCGCCCAGCTGGCGCTCTATGCTTACGATCCGCTGTCGCGACGCACAGGCGTGACCTACAACGGCGGCACGTCGTCGATGTCGTACAGCTACAGCAACGCCGGGGATCTCCTGACGCTCACAAATGATCTCACCGGAACGTCGAGCGATGTCACCTACACGAATACCTATACGCCCGCGCACCAGATCGCGTCCGAGACCACCAGCAACAGCGCGTATAATTTGAATCCGCCGTCGGCATCTAGTTTTTATGCCGCCGTCAACAACCTGAATCAGTATCCGTCGGTGGCCGGCGGCGCTCTGACCTGGGATGGCAACGGCAATCTCGCCACGATATCGGGCGCCACCTACGCCCACGACCCGGAAAACCGCATGGTGTCGGCAACCGCCAGCGCCACGACCGCCTACACTTACGATCCCTTGGGCCGCCGCATCGCAAAATCCACCGCCGCCGTCGGCGCCGATGGCGCCAATTGGGGCGCCGCCAACTGGGGCAGCTTCAACTGGACATCCGCCGCATCGGCGACCTCTTTCCTCCACGACGGCGACAGCGAGATCGCCGAATACGACACCTCGGGCGCCCTCATCCGCCGCTTCGTCCCAGGCGTCGCCGTGGACGACTATGTCGCCATGGTAACAACGGGCGGCGCGACGACGTTCTTCCACACCGACCGGCACGGAAGCATCATCGCCATGGCCGATACGACCGGCGCCAGCGTCGAAGGTCCTTATACTTACGATGCTTACGGAAACTGCTTCGTCGGAGCCAGCACGACAAGCTGCGCCACGCTCCCTGCCACCACCATCCCCTTCCGCTTCACGGGACAGCGCTTCGACGGAGAGACTGGCCTCTACTACTACCGGGCACGATATTACTGCGTCGGTATAGGAAGATTCTGCGAAACCGATCCCGTCGGATATGGGCCCGACGTTAATTGGTACACCCCGTTCGGAAACGATCCGACGGACAAGACTGATGCACAGGGATTGGCAGGAATGGGAATCGCTGTTGGAGGGCAAGCCGATTTGGGACTTTATCTTGGTGCCGGAGCACAAGGTTCAGCACAAGGAATGGTTTTTGTCGATCAGGATCAATTCCTGAGAGACGGCAAGCTACGAATCTCTAGCGGGTTATATAAGACTGGAGGAGCATTTGCCGGTGCTGAACACTGGCAAGCTTCAGCCGTTCCAACTAAGGAAAGTAGCTTCGCGATTGGCGCTTATGGCGGGGGTGGCGTGTCAATTGTCGCAACAAACGGCAACAATAGAGATGATGTGCTAGGTCCCTTCCAGACACTGACTTTGGGCGTTGGCTGGTTCTTCCAGGGAGCGCTTGGACAGATTTCTTGGGGTAGAAACAGCCGGGGTGATCTGATCCTCGTGATTAGCTATAGCGGGCCAATACCTGGAGTCACGCCGGCCACAGGAGTGGGTTGGGGCGGTATCGTAAGCAAGTATACTACGACCACTACTCCGCTGAACCAACCGCCGCAGAAAGATTCAAAGAACTCGCAGAGCCATCACACAAATGCTGGAGGAAAGGGTATCGGTTGTCCTAAAGCCCAGCCGGGACTTTCTTGCGGAGGAAGCGCCGAATGGGTCAATTGAGGCCAGAAAGTTTTCAGTTGTTTGTGTGTTCACGACCGTGAGTACACCTCAAAAGGGCTTCTTCCACGAGTCGCCATGAGATAGGAGATTATTGAGTGCCAAGAATTCTGCTGTTTGTTTTTCCGATCCTAATCGTTGCAGGTGGCCTGTTTGCGATTGCGCAGATTCCGAGCGATGCGCACGGCGTCGGCTTCATTGGACTGGTTCTGATAGCGATTGGGCTTGGAAATGTTTTGTTGCGGCGAAGGCACGCCAAAGCGCTGTTGCGAATTCAGCCGGGACTGGAAAAGACCCATTGGCGCGGCGAACGAGGCATTGCGATATTCTATGGGGGAGTTGGTTTGGCATGCTTTGTCTTAGGAATTGCGTTCATTGTGAAGTTTAGGTGATTGCGCTCTGGCATAGACATAAAGTCACGTCGACCGCTCCAACGCGCTCGGCGTCAGCCTCGCCAACGGCTCGATGTCGTATGACAGTCCGGCGTCGCTCGGCATCGGCAGCGGCGGCTTTCCCTACGCGCTCTCCGCCGGCCACGGCTTTCACCAGGGCGCGCCGCCGACGGCCGATTTTGGGCCGATCTTCCCCGGCTCGCCGGCGGGCTGGATCTCCAACTGGTACAACGCGCTGACCGTCTCCGGCAGCGGCATGGAAGGCATGGGCGCGAGCGATGTGCGCGCCGCGGCCGGCGCCATCGCCGCCTTCATGGCGGCGCAGGACGTCTACAAGGCCTCGCCCAGCGCGGCGCGCGACGTCGCCGCCGTGCTGACGCAGAGCTGGCTGATGCATCAGTTCTCGGGCAACAGCGTGTCGGTCACCTTGAACGGCGGCACACGTCAGTTCGTGCGGCTCGCCGACGGCAGCTGGACCCAGCCCGGCGCCTCCTTCGCGACGCTGACTGAGACCGGCACGCGCAGCCCCTTCACCTATATCTGCCCGGCCTGGGACATCGACCGCGGCGCCGACTACGCCCTCAATCGCGGCTGGGACAATTCCGGACTCGGCTTCACCGTCACCAACGCCGCCGGCGACCAGCAGCATTTTGTCTATTGGCTGCAGCACTACCAGACCGCCGATCTCGGCGTCGGCAGCGAGTGCGGCCGCGCCAGCGGCTTCCGCTTCGACCATTGGAGCTTCCCGCAGGGCATGACGGTCACGGCCGGCTACAGCGCCGACACGTCCACCAGCGACGGCACCAATCATTCCTCGTCGCCCAACGCCGGCACGAGCTATCCCAGCAGCACCACGCTCGCCACGGTCGACAACGGCATCGGCCGCACGCTCACCTTCACCGCAGGCAACGTCAGCGACGGCACGCGCACGCTTGAGGGCCCGCAGCTGTTCGGCGACGGCACCTTCGGCGTCGTCGATCCCGCCGGCGCGATCACCGACTTCACCTTCGGCCCGGTGATGGCGACGTCCGCCACCCAGCGCCCGGTGCCCTATCAGCCGCTCACCCAGGTCGCGACGCCGTTCTACGCCGGCTCCAACCCGCACACCCTCGACCTGCAATACGACTACGACGCGCTCGGCCAGGTCGCGGCGGTGCACGATGCGGTGAACTTGCAACGTCCCGGCGCGCGCGATCCCTACGGTTTTCGCATCGCCGACGGCACGCGCGGCGAGCGCGACGACCCGCTGGGTAATCCGTACACGGTCGTCTACGACACCTATCGCCACCCGTCGCAATACATCGACGAGCTCGGCCGCATCACCACCGCGCTGTTCGACTCCCGCAGCCGCGTCAGCCGCTACACCTACCCGGAAGCCGACTCCGAGTTCTTCGCCTATGACGACCAGGACAACACCACCGGCTACACCCGCACCGCCAAGCCCGGCTCAAGCCTTGCGAACCTCAACGTCAGCGCCGTCTACGACCCCACCTGGAACAAGCCGACGTCGATCACCAACGCCCGTGGCGTCACGACGACCTTCACCTATTACGCGTCCGGCACCGGCGCATCGCTGATGGCCACCGCCGTCCGCCCTGCCGACGGCTATGGCAACGGCCCCGCGACCTACAGCTTCAGCTACACCAGCATCGGCAAGCCGCTCACGGCGGTGGATCCCGACAGCGTCACGACCACGAACGGCTACGACAGCGCCGGCAACCTGACTTCCACCGCGCTGGACCCAGCGCATCTCGATATCGTCACTCAGTTCGGCTACGACGCCACCGGCAACGTGACCTCGACGACCGATCCACGCGACAACGTCACGACCTCCAGTTACGACGCCGACCGGCGCAAATTGGAAGACGACCATCATAACGGCTCGTCCTCGGCCGCGTTGCTCGCGGCCAGCCAAACAGTTTACGACGCGCACGGCTGGGTGACGGACACCAACGCGCTCAAGACGATCAGCCCGGCGGCGTGGATCACGACGGCGCACAACACCTACACCCCGATCGGCAAGGTCGCGATGGTGACCGACGCAGACAATAGGACGGTCGTCACCGCCTACGATGCCCTCGACCGTGTCGCGACGGTCACCGACCCGGTCGGCAAGGCGATGCACAACACGTATGACGCCGCCGGTCAGCTCCTGATCGAATACCGCGGCTGGCTGACGCCCTTGCAGCAGGCTTATGCCACGCATACCTGGACGCCGAACGGCAAGGAAGCCTCGGTCTATGACGCCCTCGGCGGATCGCACCTGACGCAATACATCTATGACGGTTTTGATCGTCTGAACTCGACGATCTATGCCGACGCCAGCCACGAAGACCTGACTTACGACGCAGACGCGAACGTCTTGACGCGAGTTAACCGCGCCGGCGCGACATTGAGCTACGTTTACGACAACCTCGACCGCCTGCACAGCAAGGCGATCCCCTCCAGCGCCGCGAATGCCGCGCACAGCATCACCAGTGTCTACAGCCTCGCCGGCCGCCCCACCTCGCTGACCGACAGCGCCGGGCCGGTCGTCGCCACCGCCTATGACACTGCCGGCCGCGCCACATCCGAGACGCAAACGATATTGGGCACGGCGCGCACGGTGGCCAGCCAACTCGACCCGAGCGGCAACCGCACAAGGCTCACCTGGCCCGACGGCTATGCCGTCGATTATGAATTTGATGCCCTGAACCGCATGAGCACCGCGACAGTGCATGGCGGAAGCCTGCTTGCCACGTACACCTACGACCCACTCTCCCGCCGCACCGCGCTCAGCTACAACAGCGGCACGTCGTCGATGTCGTACAGCTACAGCGACGCCGGCGACCTCCTGACGCTGACCAACGATCTGGCCGGCACCGCCAACGACGTCACCTACACGAATACCTACACCCCAGCGCACCAACTCCAATCGGAAACCACCTCCAACACCGCCTACATCTGGGCTCCGCCGTCCGCCAGCAGCTCCTACGCCGCCGTCAACGCCCTCAATCAGTATCCATCCGTAGACGGAGGATCACTCACCTGGGACGGCAACGGCAATTTGGCGACGATCTCCGGCGCGACCTACACCCACGACCCCGAAAACCGCATGGTGTCGGCGACGCCGTCAGGCGCCCCGGCTGCCACCTACACCTACGACCCCGTCGGCCGGCGTATCGCCAAGTCTTTCGCTGCCGTCGGCACGGGCGGTGCCAACTGGGGCG
>Ga0206966_1232_pt2 | contig 11416 bp, 10 predicted proteins | sample Alteio_BWOrgHeat_23_FD_152970 | JGI IMG/M metagenome (GOLD analysis project Ga0206966, IMG submission 152970) | Enriched cells from forest soil in Barre Woods Harvard Forest LTER site, Petersham, Massachusetts, United States -... | ecosystem: Environmental > Terrestrial > Soil > Temperate forest >...
ATTTACGAAGCAGAGCAATACGTATGGCCGGATGACTATGAGCGTCTCACCAACGCGATGGTGGGCCAGGTAGAAATGGTTAATGAGGCGATTGAACACAACACGCCTAAGCGTGTTTCCAAAACTGCGGTTGAAGAAGAGCCTGTGATTGTGACGGTCGGCCTAATGCCGAATCTCACCGCCGGCGAGCAGGTCTTATCGGACCGGGACGATCTCAAAGTCGTTCTCAGCGATATTCTTCAAGAGGGCGTCGAATTTGTATATGCAAGCACCGACATCGGTTGGCAATGGGCTCTGGACCGCGCGAATTGGAACACCATTAGTGGGAACGACGTGAGCCGGCGAATCAAGATCAAAGCAAGCTTCACGGAAGGCGCCGTTGGTATCGAAATGGGAATTGGAACTCCGAAGAAACGGCCGAGCCGAGCTAAAGGCGCGATCGAGCCGGAACCAGAACCGGAACCGGAAATCGAGCATGAAATCGAGGCCGAGTAGCGGCATCAATATCGCCGGCGCTCGCGATAGACTTGGTCCATGCTATCCGCGCTCTTAGTGACTATTCTCCCTCCACACTTGGAGCATAGTTTGAAAACTCAACTGGTCCTACTAGGGACCGGCACACCGAGGTTGGATCCGGAACGATCGGGACCGGCGGCTGCGGTGGTGGTAGACGGGGCTGCGTACTTGGTCGACTGCGGTCCTGGAACCGTTCGCCGAGCGGCGGCAGCCCGACTGAACGGGATCAGCGCGCTTGCGCCCGTCAATATCAAGACGGTGTTCATCACACATCTGCATTCCGATCACACCCTGGGGTACCCGGATTTAATCCTTTCGCCTTGGGTCGTCGGCCGAAAGGATCACTTGTCCGCCTACGGCCCAGCCGGCTTAGCGAACATGACCTCACACCTCCTAAAGGCATACCAGGAAGACATCGATATTCGAACGGAAGGGCTAGAACACGGAAACAAAACCGGGTACATGGTCGATGTTCATGAGATCAAGCCCGGAGTTGTTTACAAGGACGACAAAGTCGTCGTCACCGCGTTTTATGTGAAGCACGGTTCGTGGAAGGAAGCCTTCGGATTCAAGTTTCAAACATCCGATAGAACCATCGTCTTTTCAGGCGATACTTCCCCGTCCGGCGAGGTCGAAGCGGCGGCAATGGGCGCCGACATCTTAGTTCACGAAGTTTACGAAGACGGAGAGGCTTCCTCGGAAAACCGAGCAGGAGGTGCGGACTGGCCTGAATACATGCGCACTTTCCACACGTCAGCATCGGAACTCGGCGCGATCGCCGCGCGCTGTAAGCCGAAACTTCTGGTTTTAACACACATTCTGCGGAGAGGCGGATCCGACACCCGTCTATTGGAAGAGATTAGGAGCGGGGGCTTTCAAGGTGAAGTAGTGGTTGGAAACGATCTGAAAACTTACTAGGCCATGGCGCCGACTCAAAAGACAAAGGTCGGCGACATTGTGTCACCGACCTTTGAATCCTACGCCGCAGCCTCTTTACTCGCCTTGGTACCCAACCGAGTAAACAGTCGGCGTCCATGTTCCGCAATTTGAGCCGGCTGACGCCGTGATCTGGCAAGTAGTACCGGTATCGGTAATTGTGTAACCGGTGGTAGTACCCGTGCAAGGATTTAACGGGATTGCACCGCCCATGTCCGTTGCGTAATCGGCCAGCGTTGTGTCGTAAGAGCCGGCGGTGATGGCTTTGCCCTGCACAGCCGTTGCCAATGCTCTTGCATTAGCGTTCGCGGCGCCCTGCCTAGACGCGTTCACTGAGCTGAGGTAGGACGGAAGAGCAATTGCGGTCAAAATCCCGAGGATCAGGACTACGACGAGGAGTTCGATGAGCGTGAAACCCTTCTGGTTGCGGCGTGACTTGCTGATGTTCATTTCTATGTTCCGAGTTGACTGTCGTTTGGGATCAGGTAATTCTCTTTTTGGCGAACCCTTTATGGAACTTAACAGTTTTGTTACTTTGGACCTAGAAATTGTCGTACGCGGCACAAAAACGCGACAACGGAAGTCAGCATCAGGTTAGGCGGACAACGCGGAAAGGAACCTCACAGCACCCTCTTGATATACTTCAAGTAGCGCCGGTTGATCGACCTTTCGAGCATGTGCCATGGCGACATATAGCCGTAGCCATGCTTGCCTTCGTACTTTTCGAGCCATGCCAGCTTGTCGAGTTGCTTCCAGTAGACGGCGAAATTGATGTACCTCGAAGCGTGAAAAATCGTCGGTTGAACGAGCCTGAGGTCGTACTTAAGGCCAACGTACTGGCATCGGTTGCGCAGGACGTCTAACTCCAGCTTCCCGATGAGACCGGTGGCGGTGCCCATATAGTCAAAGTTATCGGGAATAAGGTGAGCGGCGCCGTTACTGTCCAGTCCCGCCTTAACCATCGCAACCGAAAGATACGGCTCCTCGGGAACCAAATCTCTCTCGTACAAGAAACCCGATTCCTCATACTTGCGCCCTTCCTCGCAGCAGGACCGAATGACGGCCGCGCAGGCGTCCGTACGCTCGTAGAAAACCATGCCCCCATTGAATTGCGGCATGAACTGTAAGTCGTGTTTGGCTAGATGTCCGTTAACGTCGCCATACCAGTTGCCGTCGCTAATAATTCTTCCCTGAACGCAAAGCCCCCGCCCCGAGCAATATTCAAAGATAGGATCCAATCGCTTAAACACGAGGCAGTCGCTGTCGATAAACAGGACTTGATCCGCATCGGTACGCTCCAAGGCGCTGAACTTACTGAAAAGGGTCCATTTGAATTCGTCTTTCGGTGTGAGAACTTCGTCAAAGCATCTATCCCAGGGATGGTCAGGCAAGTCCGTCACGACCACACGCCTCGTCGTGTCGCCTATCAGCTTCAACGAACGGCCGAGCCCTAGAGCGCACTCGGCAAACTTCGGTTTGCCGAGCGCCAGTGTGTATACAATTCTTTTCAATCGAACACTTACCCCGGATGCTTATCGGCCGCCCTTCTCACGGCTTGCTCAGTTCGTCGTACAAGTACTTCATGATTCGACCAAATACGTGGGGCCGGCTAGTCTCTTTACCAATGCCGTGATCGTCCCGCGGATAGGTCATTTCGTCGAAGTACTTGCCGTTGTCGATCAGGCGTTGGATGAGCCTAGCCGTATCTTGGAACAGCACGTTATCGTCCATGATGCCGTGAATGAGCATCAGGTTATCTTGGAGACCGGAGGCATATGTAATCGGAGACGTCTGCTCGAAGATCTTGGAATCATCCTTAGCCAAGCCTAGCCTGCGACGCGTATACCACTCGTTGTACGACTTCCAATCGGTAACCGGCGCCACCGCGCAACCTGCGTAAAACACGCCGGGCTTCGTCAAAAGAGTCATGCATGTTAGATAGCCGCCATAACTCCAACCCCACAAGCCCACGCGATCGCTTCTGACGTACGGCAGGGACGCAAGGTAATTCTTCGCTGCAACGGCCTCATCGGCATCGATGAGCCCCATCTTTCGAGAATAGCCGCTGTTGAAATCGCCGCCATAACCCCAACTGGCCCTAAAGTCGACACAGAGCACGACCATGTCCAAGTTCATTGCCGCGTAGTTCTCAAGGTAGCCACCCCAAGCCGCCTTACCGGAATTGGCATACATGTTGCTTAGAAACGCCGGATGCTTTTGAGTTAAATCTAGTCCTGGCTTCGTGATCTGCAATGCGTGAATCGTCGCTCCGTCCGGGCCTGGGAAAGTAACTTCCTTAAAATCCGCCCACTTAATTTCATCGAAGATCGGGAGTTGACTCTTCGTCAGTCGATGAATTTGGGGCTCGACCGAATACAACTCGGGATTAATGAGACGATCGCTTGCGAGGGTTGCCACCCTCTTGCCGTCATCACTGAATAGCGGCGAACCCAGCGCATCGAAATCCTTCGGAGTCGACATTCCGTCCGGCTTCACGATGTGTTCCGTACGTTTGCCGTTGGGTTCGACAATGGTGATCTCGCTCTTCAACGGACTGTGGGCGAGAGTGCCGAGAAACACGCGATCGCTATCTTTAGGCCGATCGAGGGCGGCGACATCATAATGCTCGGCAAAGAACTTGGCGAGATTCTTGCCGTCGGCATCGACCTTCATGATCGAGCGCCAAGTGAATTTGCCGTCGATAATATCGGTCCCGAAAAGGATATGTTTGCTGTCTCGCGTCCAAACGAACGGGCGCCAATCCGGAATGTAGTTCTTAGGCGCCTTTTCAGTATAAATGTCGGCTTTGGACGCATCTTTCGGGTTGATCTTAGTTATTGTAAAAGCCTGAAAGTCGTCTTTTATCCAAGCGATCGCCAACGCCGAGGAATCGGGCGCCCAGTCAAATCGGAGCAGCCACATGTAGCGCGGCAAGCCGGGGACAAATCGGATGATTCCGCCGTCGACCGGAATGATTCCAATCTGGACGTCTACATCCAGATCACCATTCCAGCCTCGAGAAATATTGACGACGGTCGCACGGTCTTTGCTGAAATCCATTAGAACGTGGTGTCCGGTCTTGCTGCTGTCCGACCACGAAACCAAAATCGATTTACCATCCGGCGACCAGTCGTGGCCGTCGATCGATGTATTCGGTTTGGAAATGAAAGTAAGCTGCTTCACCGCCGCCGTATTTCGATCGTATCGGAATAGGTTCTGCCCGTTCGAATAGGAGATGTACTTCCCATCCGGGGAAAATTGGGGTCCAAAGATTGAGGACTGCCCATCGACTATCGGATGCAGTTCCGATCCGTCCGGTTTAACAAGGAAGGTCCTTCCCTTGTACTGAAACATCAACTCCTTGCTATCGGGTGACCACTGGGCGCCGTTGATGCCGCCGTCGTAAAGGACTGCTTCCTTCTTTTCTTGCTCCGTTCGCGTATCGTCCTGACGGGGCAGATCCTCGATTTTCGATGCGTCGACGATTTTCCGCTTGCTTCCGCCTGGAAACTCCATCATCCACAGGTCGAGTTTGCGTACGCCGGTCTGGTTCCAGCCAAAGATAATCTTCGACCCGTCCGGCGCCATCTGGGGAGCCGTAGGGCTCCGGCCGTTGACGACCGGGTAGGAATATAACCTTTCGATCGGTATGTCGGTCTTTGGAAGCGCTTGCCCGAACGTGCAGGCAGCGAGGAATAAGGTGACAGGAACTAGAAATCGCTTCGGAAGCATACAAGCAGGCTTTTACCCCAAAGCACGGTGCTCGGCGTTCCGCGTTCTGACGAAGATAGAGTAACCCTAATCCCCAACAGCTAACGCCTCGTCAGTGGTACCTTTTGGAGCGTGAAAGCCATCGCCAAAGTGCGACCTGAACCCGGGGTTGAAATCGTCGAAGTGGACGAGCCGGAAGTAGGACGCGGCGAAGTTAAAATTCGTCTTGAAGCGGCGTCTGTGTGCGGAACCGACCTCCACATCTACAGTTGGGACCAGTGGGCCGCTTCCCGCATCCACCCGCCTAGAATTATTGGCCACGAGTTTTGTGGCGTCATTGAGTCGGTGGGTGAAGGGGTTTCGGATCGCCAAGTTGGCGACTTCGTCGCGAGCGAATCCCACATTGTCTGCGGTCATTGCCGGCAATGCCTCAATGGGCAGGGGCACGTGTGCGTGAATACGCGAATTCTAGGGGTTGACGTGGATGGTGGATTTGCATCGCACGTGGTCATTCCCGCACAAAATGCACGCCTGACGGATCGCTCCATCCCGAAGGAGATTGCCTGCTTCCAAGATGCGTTGGGCAACTCGGTACACACCGCGATGGCGGGTCCACTTAAGGATCAGACCGTCCTTATTACCGGAATGGGTCCTATCGGTCTTGTTGCGGCGAGCGTTTGCAAGGCTGCCGGCGCCACCAAGGTCATCGCAACCGAGGTTAGCCCCTATCGAATTGGGCTCGCGGAAAAAATGGGAGCCGACGTCATCCTTTCTCCTGCCGATGGAAGCCTTTGCGAACGCATCGCAAAAGAAGCTCCCGGGGGAGTCGATGCGACATTGGAAATGTCGGGTCACCCGTCGTCACTCGAACTTGCGATTCAATGCACCCGGCCAGGCGGAAGAATCAGCTTGCTCGGCGTATACGGAAATCCCAACCAGTCGATCGATTTGAACGCGATCATCTTTAAGGGCATCGATATACAAGGGATCGTGGGTCGAAGAATATGGCAGACCTGGGATCAAATGGCGGAACTGCTTCGCGGAGGCAAGTTGAACCTTTTGCCCGTTATTACCCACGAAATGCACTATACGGAATTCCAGAAAGCCATGGAGTTGATGAAAGAGGGAAAAGCCGGCAAAGTCGTGTTTACGTTCGAAGCCTAGCCGAACCAACCGAGTGGGGTCCTCGCCCGGTAAACTCCCCCCCATGAAAGTTGCCGTCCTTCCCTTCAACGCAGCAGAAGGGACCAAACCTGCCCATGGCCGACAGTTTGCCGGATTCGCCGGCGAGCAGCTTCGCGCTCACGCTCAAGCAGATATCAACACAGTCAGCTATCTCACGCAGATTCAAGAACAAGACGGCACGACTCGAATGGCATTCGTCAATATCGGCGATAGCTTGCTTCCCTTCGAACAGCTTAAGGAGCTATTCGATCAAGCCGATGTCGAGCTGATCATGGATGGCACCCTCAAGCAAACCGGCGACTCGTTCGAAATGGTCATTCGATTTCACGAGAAGGGGAACGATCAGCCGGTTTTCCTTGAGACAAGATCGTTTGAACTAGGCGACATCTTTACAAATCTACACGGCCTAATCAAGCTTCTGGCCGAAAAGGGCCAAGTCGAATTGCCGGAATTCTTAGCCGGAGACAGGATTGAATTCGGCACTGAGAATCCTGCCGCTTTCTTGGATTTCTTGGAAGGATACGACGCTCTCAACTACATTCAGCAAGCCAATGGAATGGTCGCGGTCGAGTTTTCTCCGCAGCCGGCTGTGGATGCGCTTCTCAAGGCAGTCGCGGCCGACAAGGCGTTTCAGGGTCCTTATCAGGTACTTATTCAAGTCGCGCGAGCCTGCGCTCACTTTCGGATCGGCACGTTTGATATGCTCGATGCGGCACTTCAGCAACTGACCCAGCTTGTTCCAGACCAATTCTTGGGCTTCTTTGCTTTAGGTGAGATCCATCAAACCGTGAATTCCCTATCAAAGGCGGCCGATTACTACGAAAGAGCGCTAGCGTTAGAGGATAAAGATCCGGGCATCTATTCGCGGCTCGGCACGGTTCAGCTCCAGCTTGGTATGCCGATCAATGCGGAGAGAAACTTCCGTAAAGCGTTCAACATGGAAGGCGAAGATAAGCCTTCCGGCGACTTCCTCGCCATGGTTCTCGGCCAGACCGGACGAAATCACGAAATTCCGATTCTTTGGAAAGGCGTGCTTGAGAAATTCCCACAAAACGCGGACGCCCACGCCAAATATGCGGTCGCGCTCTTTCAAGTCGGCAAAGAAGAAGATGCCGAAAGAGCGTTCGAGAACGCCCTTGAGGTCTTGGAAGACAACACGACCGTCAAGCGCTACTACGCTCCGTGGCTGATGAAGAAGGGAGACCTCGACCGGGCGATGGATTTTTATGAGGACGTCCTCGACACATCGCCGAACGACATCCAAACGCTCACCGAATATGCTCAAACGTTAGAAGCAGCCGGGAGGGAGTTTGAAGTGCCGCAAGTAATGAAGGACATCCTTGCGAGCAATCCCGATCCAAATACTCGTGCGCAAGCAATGGCCAGGCTGATCGAGCTCGAACAGCCGAAACGAGTTCAAAATGTCGACGCTGCACGCGAAAAGATGGAGGCGGGAGATTACTCGGCCGCGATCCACTCTCTCAAACCGCTGCGCAACTGGCTTGCCGACTACTGGAAGCTGTGGGCTTTGCTGGCATCTGCATTCAATCAAACCGGACAATTTCCGGAAGCCGAAGAAGCGGCTCGCCGGCTATTGGAGCTTTATCCCGGATGCGAGCCGGCATTCGGCGAGTTGGTATCGGCGCTTCATGGCCAAGGCAAGGACCAGGACGCCTACCAGCTGATGCAGTACGCGGCAACTCACAATCCGTCGTCTTTGCCGATCCATATCAACCTCGCGTTGGCGGCGAAACGTGCGGGACAGCGTGACGAGGCACGGGAGTTGGCAAAGCGAATTCGAGAGGCCCTCGGACCGAATGAAGAGTTAGAACCCGTCCTTACAGAAATCGAAAGCTAGGTTCAACGAATAATCGGGCCAGATGCAGCCTATGGCCCGATCATTCGAACAGCCTTTACGTCTTATGGTGTAATTGTGACAACCGCTCCAGCAACCGAGCAAAAACGAAAAGTAAGCATCTGGGTCAAGCTTTTCGTTTTGTTTCACTTGATTTCGATCACGGTTTGGGCGATGCCCCAGCCTCCATCGGCAATCAAGCAGCACAGGGTGACACCGGGCGGAACGGAGTGGATCAATTACTGGGACGACAAATATCTCCGTACCTTCCCTCCGATCGACATGTATCTCCACTTCACTGGCTTTTGGCAGTACTGGGACATGTTCGCACCGAATCCTTCGCACTCTGATATATACGGAGATGCCGAGGTCATCTACAAAGACGGAACCGTAAAGCGTTACATCTACCCAAGGATGTACGATTTGTCGATCCCGCAAAAATTCTTCAAAGAGCGATATCGTAAATTCTTCGAGCGAGCTGGTTCCGACGATTACGTTTACCTGTTCCCTTCCTTTGCGCTGCGTGTGGCTCTGGAGATGGACAACCCGGCAAACCCACCGGTAAGAGTCAAGATGATTCGCCATTGGAAAGCAGTGGCCGGACCCGGCAAACCGCAACCCAAAGAATACGGCAGTTATAACTACTTCACCTACGAGGTCGATCAAAAGGAACTGGCGAGGGTGCGGAAGCTTTGAGCGTGAGACGCGAACCGCGAGAGCCGGGCGTGCTCAAAGAAACCGCTCAGTCTATAGACCGATATTGGTTCGGATACGGCTCGCCGACGGCGCTGGGGTTGCTGCGGATTTGCATCGCTTCTTTGACCGTCGCAGCTCTGCTCATGCTCTCCATCAATTGGGATGCGTGGTTCAGTGAGCGTGGATTCATTCCAATCTGGTTAGGCGACCGATTTCTTGGATCGAGGGTTTCGGTTGGGTTTGGCACGAATTGGACGTTCCCACGCATTTCGATGCTGACGGGGATCACCGATCCTCATTTTGCCCAGGCCTTTTACGCGCTCACGATTCTTGCCGGGATTCTGACGGCCTTCGGACTCTGGACTCGAGTGAGTTCGATAGCGCTTGCCCTCGGAGTTATCTCGATTCAACACCGAAACGCCGCGATTCTGCATGGTGGCGATACCGTCATGCGGCTGGGGTGTATGTACATTGCCATCGCTTCTAGCGGCGCGACCTGCTCGGTCGACCGGCTTATCGGCCTATGGAAGGGCAAGATCTCCGAAGCGCCCGTCCTTGTGTCGATGTGGCCGCAGAGGCTTGTTACATTTAACTTGGCGCTGATCTATCTCACGACGACCTGGCTCAAGTGGACGGGCGGTATGTGGCAAGACGGCACTGCCACTTACTACCCGGCAAGACTCGCCGAATTCTTCCGCTTTCCGGTGCCAAAGTTTATCAACGAGTTTCCGTTTGTCTATTTCACGACCTACGGAACCCTGGTCGTTGAATTCTCGCTGGCCACGCTGGTGTTCTTCAGGCCCTTGCGCAAATACGTTTTGCTCTGCGGAATTCTTATGCACGCTCACATCGAGTACAGCATGAACATTCCATTGTTCTCTTATCTCATCGTGTCGACCTACATCTGTTTTTATGAGGGGGAGGAAATCGCGGCGTGGGCCGGGCGTATCGGCGAGCGCAAGCGAAAATGGCATATCAATATTCGTCTGCCTGCGGACATGCGGCTTAAGCCGAGAGCGGTCGGATTCTTGGACTCGATCGATCCCTTTAAAATCGTTCATTATTTGCCGGGCGAGAGCGAAGGTTGGTCGGCATCAAAACACGATGGCTCCAGCCTCCCAATCGGAAGAGCTATTTGGACCAGGAGCGTTGGAAGTTGGATTTTTGGTTGGTATCCGGGAATTTGGGATAGGATCTTACAAAACGCGATAGAGCCGTGTGCCGAAGACGCAAAGCCCGAGCCGGAGAGGCCAAAGCATGCTAAGGCGAATCGCTAAGAGGCATTTGCAATGCGCGGTTGGCCCTTTTCCAAACCTAAGACACCTGGCTTCGGAATCAGTCGTGGCTACTATTTGACGATTCTCTCGTCAAAATCTGTCCTGCCCTCGATCGCGGAAATCGCAAATCCGGGGGGCGCCGGCGGCGCCGCAATCGGTTTGGCCGTACCTCTCGAAGGCTCCGGCGACAAGGCAGCACTGCTGGAACCGATGCAGCGCGGGGCATACGTTGTCGCTTCCAAGGATCGAAAGACGGTGCTCAAGATGATTGTGCTCAGCAAGGAAGAAGCCGGCTACGATCCCGAAGACTTTGTAAACAGTCCTCTAGCCATGGGCCGCGATCCCGAATTAGTCGTGAGAATTAGAGCTACTTGGACGATCGCGCAACTCGTTTTCGAGTCGCATGATCCCGGCGTTTACCCGGCGCTCGACTTCTTCCTCGGTGTCGCCGTCCGTATGGCTACCTTGTCGGATGGCGTCGTCGCCGATTCCATCTCCCAGCGCTACCTTTTGCCGGAAAACGTGTTCACCACCAGCCGGCTGGATCCGTTGGTGGACGTGAGAGATCACCTTGACGTCAAGTTTGAATTGCGTCCGGACGGCCTTCACGCTTACACCCTCGGAATGCAAAAATTCGCTCTTCCGGAATACGAGATCCTAAATTTGCTAGATGAAGATCAGTCCGACGCGGCAAGCTTTCTGATCGCGCTGTGCCAAAGCGTGCTGCTCGGCGATCTCACCAAACCGGGCGACAAATACGGCTCGCCAAGTGCGCTCTTCGAAGCCCGCGACGGCGGCTTCGACGCCCGCCTCTGGCAAGGCATCCCCGTCTACGAACTCTTGCCACCGGGGCGGACGTTCTCTTCGATTGTAATAATCCTGCCCGCATCTCTTGCCGCTTCGCAAATCGTTTCTGCATCGAGAGGCTTGATGAAGCGGGCGTTGATGACCGTCGACTGGATTCCGTCCTTCGACAGCTCGCCGGCAGCCTCCCAGGCAACGCTAACCATCGAGCCGATCGCGCATATTGCGATCGAATCCGATCCGGCGCCGGCATGGGAAAGAATCTCGGCTGTGCCAAGGGAAATCGGTGTTCGAGATTCCGGCAAACGGTCGTCCCCGGCGCCGCGCGGATAGCGCATCGCGGTTGGATGAGCGTCGTAACCGGCCATCCAACCGGTCATGAGCCGAAGTTCGGTCGTGTCCCTCGGGGCGAGCAAGACGATATTGGGTATCGGCG
>Ga0206966_1247_pt1 | contig 11386 bp, 13 predicted proteins | sample Alteio_BWOrgHeat_23_FD_152970 | JGI IMG/M metagenome (GOLD analysis project Ga0206966, IMG submission 152970) | Enriched cells from forest soil in Barre Woods Harvard Forest LTER site, Petersham, Massachusetts, United States -... | ecosystem: Environmental > Terrestrial > Soil > Temperate forest >...
CCTAGCCATATGAGTGGCACTTTTGAGGTTTGCGGTGTCTAAGAATATAAAGACGAGATGACCACAGTGGCATCGGTTTGGACGAACGCCCAGTTCCTCGCCGAGGCTCCGGATTCGCAGGAATCGTCCCGGCGTTTCGGGTAGTGTCTCAGTTTAAATCACGGGATTGGGAAGCGGTCCTCGGGTTATTGGTCACACCTAAAACGCGCGCAGATCGTGTTCAACCTCACCTCCGCGCGACGTCGGCTCAAGCTATTCTGAAGAACGTGGGAGGAGATTTTGCAGCATGGCCAAACTTGTCTACGGATTGAACCAGTCGCTGGGTGGCTACGTCGATCACATGAAGCTTGGGCCGCCTGCACCCGCGGCCTTCCGTCATTTCATCGAGCTGGTGCGTGGCCTGACGGGCGTCATCTACGGTCGCCGCATGTACGAGATCATGCGTTATTGGGACGACGATCTTCCTGATTGGGACGCGGAGGATCGCGACTTCGCGGTGGCGTGGCGGAGCCAGCCGAAGTGGGTCGTGTCGCGTTCCCTCAAGTCAGTTGGCCCCAACGCCACGCTTGTCGTGGATGACTTCGAGAAGGCGATACGCAGGCTGAAGGCTGAGCTCGTTGGCGAGATTCAAGTGGGCGGACCAGTCCTAGCGCAAAGCCTGACCGAGGCCGGTCTTATCGATGAGTATCGACTCTACCTCCGCCCCGTCGTGCTTGGTGGTGGCACGCCATTCTTCGCCGGCCCCCGGCCGCCGCTCCACCTAGTGGCCAGCGAGTTAATCGCCGATGACATGATTCGGTTGACGTACGTTCCGGCTTAATCGCGCGACTCGCCCGACGGACTGCGCGCAGAAATTCAAACTGAGACACTACCGCGTTTCGTAGTGGATAGTACAAGGGCGCTGTTATCTGTTAGGGAGGTAACAATGCTGCGTACGAACGTGCTTCTGGCGAGCTTTATGGTTTTCCCTGCCAGCTTCTTAGCCAGTCGTGGATGCGCGAATTCAACAAATCCGGGAAGGACGAATCGAGTTCACAGGCTTCGACATGCAGACGCCTACGGTGCCGATCGAAACGGTGCGTGATTTTCTTCTTGCAAGCGCTCCGGCGTACTACCACGACACGGTAGAGGCGCTCTACAAGCAGGTTCCGGACGTTGAACAGCAAGCCACCCAGCGACGCTTTGCAGTGGCCACTGCGAAACTGCCCGGCAGTATGGTCGCGGGCAAGCACGTCACGATCGCGGGATACATGCGAAGCGAGAACATTGCGGACGGCTATGCGGGGCTGTGGATAAATGTTGGTGGACCGAACGGCTCGCTCGGTTTCAAGAACCTGGGAGACAAGAGCATTACCGGAACTACTCCGTGGAGACGCCACGAGATTTCGCTAGATGTTCCGGCGAATGCCACGGCGCTCCTTTTCGGCGCTACGCAGTCGGGCAGCGGCACGGCCTGGCTAGACGCGATGGAGGTGAAGATCAATGGTCAGCAGTAAGAGGATCCGGCGATCGATCTCGATTTCGAATCGAGCATCCCGAGGGGTTTTTACACCGGAGGCGAAGGATTCGAAGTAGCGCTGGACAAAGGTGTGGCGCAGAGCGGAGCGCAAAGTCTGCGCCTCAGGCGCGTATCTGCGATAGCGGCGCCGGCCGTTGCGCGTGTGCCCGCGTACGCTGTGCTTGCGAAGTGCGGCGATGTGGTGAAGTATCTGGAGCAAAACCGCGGCCGGTTTGTGCAGCCGGGTTCTTCAGAAAGCGATGTGGAGTGGGCAATCCAGAGCGGGAGGCTCGTGCTCGAATTTGTGGAAGCTGAAGGCGGGGACGCGAACGCGCGATGAAAGCATGGCCGACAACGTCGACTGGATTGCAAAGCATGATGCGGGCGCGAAGATCGTGTTGTGGGCACATAACGGCCACGTCTCGAATACGGGTTTCTCCGGCAACCGCTCGATGGGCTCATATCTTCGGGAGATGTACGGCAAGCAGATGGTCAACTTCGGATTCGCGTTCAACGAGGGATCGTTTCGCGCGTGGGAGCCGGGGAAGTCGTTGCATGAGTTCACGGTGCCGCCGGCGCCTGAAGGAACACTGGACCATGCGCTGGCAGCGACGGGGATACCGCTGTTCGCCGTGGATCTTCGGAGAGTGCCTGACGGACCGCCGGCGGCAAAGTGGTTCGCCGAGGCTCACAAGTCGCGCAGCATCGGCGCGGGGTTCAGCGATTCGCTGGAGCCGACGCTATGGAGTCCCGGTCCGGCGAAATCCGACTTTGACGTGTTGCTGTTTGTGGAGAAGACTTCCGCGGCGCGGGGGAATCCGTGAGTTGGATTGCATTGGGTTTCCTCGCCAGACGCGGCAACGCCGACTCGGCTACACCCGTTTCGGTCGCGTCATCGCCCACCCGTCAATCGCCCACCCGTCAATTACCTTTTTGTCAACATCTCGAAATTCGCAAGGGATTGCGTGCGCGAGAGGCCTCCGGCCGCTACTGAAGCTGAGCCGGGACATGATCAGCTGGTTGCAGAAGCTGGAGTACGCGTTGGTCAGTTCTCTGGAGCGAGATCCACTCCTGCAGGAGCGGCTGCGCCGACTGAGAACGGTTCCGGGCGTGGGTCCAATCACGGCACTGACGTAAGCTCTGGAGATTGGCGATTCCACGCGATTCTCATCGATCAAACAAGCCATCAGCTACTGCGGCTTGTGCGGTGAGGAGAAGAGCTCAGCCGACAAGGTGATGCGCATGCCGATTTCCAAGCAGCGGAACAAGCACATCCAGCGAGTGCTGATCGAGGCTGCCAAGCTGGCGCCCAGACAGTCTCACGAACTCGCCAGCAGGGCGAGTATTGAAGTCACCAAGAGTAGCATGTCGGATGGCTCCGCCCACACGCGCTGATGAGCGCCCAAACGTTGTCCAAAATGTGCCTTGCGGACCAGAGGCCTTACGCCGGAAGCTTCGGGAAAAGTGCTGGCGCCATTTGCGCCGCGAATTCCTTGAAGACGCGCACCGGCCGCGGTATGTAACGATTCCCGTGATGGACCAGCGAAAGATTGAAGTTTGGGAAGTGCCACTTCGGCATGACCTCGACGAGGCGCCCTTCGCGCAGCAATTCGGGCTGCACAATCGGTGGCAGATCGCCGATCCCGACCCCGGCGAGCAGAGCGGTCGCCAGGCCAGCGTATTCGTTAATTGTGAGGTAAGGCTGGAAGGTGATAGTCTCCTTGTCTTTTCCATTCGACTGAAGGAAGTTCCAGGTCTTCTCGGGCCTCCAAAACGAAAAGGCGAGCAGCCGATGATCAAGGAGGTCACGTGGTGATTTGGGCGCCTTGCATTTCTTGAGATAGGCAGGGCTGGCGACTAGCTGATGACGGTAGGTCAGGAGCCTGCGCGCAATCAGCGACGAATCCTCGAGTTCGCCTACCCTGAACGCCAGATCGACCCCCTCGGCGATCTGATCGACAATTCGTTCGGTAATGAAAACCTGCACGCGCACATTGGGATAGGACGCCTGGAATGCGACGAGCAGCGGCGCAAGCAATGAGTCGGAGATGCTGGGTGGTGCGGAAAGCCGCAGGGCACCTGAGACGTTCGCCAGGTGATTCGAGACAATCCCATCGACCGCCTCACTCAGTTCTGCGCTGTGCAGGGCATGCTCCAGCACTTCGGAACCGACATCGGTAAGCCTCAAGCTGCGTGTCGAGCGTTCAAGGAGACGAACGCCGAGTTGATCCTCCAGCTCAGCAACGCGGCGGCTCACGGTGGAGACGGGCATCTTGAGGCGGCGTGCCGCCTCAGAAAAGCTGTTCACCTCAACAACCCTGGCAAAGATCATCAACGAATTGAGGTCCATCGTCATTATTCCAGTTATGGAAATGTGATTCCCAGTTTACCCCGCTTATCGCGCATACGGGATAAGCCTTATCTTCCTTTTGAACGCAAAACCAAACTCCGAGGGCCGAAATTATGAATGCAGACGAAAAGGCCGTCGCCGATGTGCTCGCACAATATCAAGATGCGTTAACCCAATCAGACACCGATGCTGTGATGAGGATCTATGCTACCGACGGCGTGTTCATGCCGCAGCACTTTCCGTCCAGCGTTGGGACCGATGCTGTTCGCAAAGCGTATCTCGCGGTCTTCGCAACAATCACGCTGAAGGTCGAGTTCACGGTTGCCGAAGTCATGCAGGTTGCCCCAGCCTGGGCATTTGCGCGCACCAACTCGGCCGGAATAGTCAAAGTCAACGCGACCGGCGTTAGCAGTCCGGAGGCAAATCAGGAACTCTTCATCTTCCAGAAAATCGACGACGCCTGGAGGATTGCGCGCTATTGCTTTTCCACCATGAATCCGCCACGCGCATAAAGCGAAATTATTCCACCTCACTCATCGTCAACTACAAGGAGGCCTTCAATGAAGAGGCACACGTGCATTCTCGCGTTTGTTGCCATGCTATGCGTTCACCTATTAGCTCAGTCTTCGCAACAGGCATCGATGCAACTCCCACCCGAGGACTCACCCGAGACCCTGCAGCAGTATGTTCCTGTTTTGTCCTCAGTAAAGGCGCAGTTCTGGAAAATCGATCCAACGCTTGGATATGCGGTCCACAGCGTTGGCGGAGGCGTATACGTCATCTCCGATAACGGGTGGCAATCCGCATTTCTTGTAACGGATGAGGGCGTCATTGTCTTCGATGCGCCTGCGAGCTTCGGCAAGAGCATTCCATCAGCCATTGCAAAAGTAACCGACAAGCCGATCAAGGTACTTGTCTACTCGCACACGCATAAGGATCACATCGGCGGTTCGGCGGCTTTCAAAGACATCAAAGGTCTGCAAATCGTTGCACTGGATACGGTCGCCGATTTCCTGAAAGAGATGAACGATCCGAATCGATTAGTGCCAAACGTAACATTCAAGACAGAGAAGACGATCTCGCTTGGCGGCAAGACTGTCGAGCTCACGCGTCACGATTATCACTCGAATGAAGGCGATCTCTTCATCTATGTCCCTCAGGCGAAATTCATAATGGCGATTGACTGCGTAACTCCCGGCTATGCTCCTTTTTCGGGATTCGATATCACAACAAACTTTCATGAGTACCTGAAGGTATTCGATCAGCTGCTTACCTACGACTTCGACACCTTCGTAGGCGGGCATCTTACAAGCATCGGCACAAAGCAGGACGTCCTGATGACCAAGGAGTTCACGATCGACGTCTACAGCACGGTCAAGCGGATCCACAACGGCATGGATCAGGCTGCCTTCTGGTCTGAAACCGTTAAACAGATTGGACCCGACAATGAGTTCCTGTTGTTCAAAGTGCTTCTGGACAAGGTCGTGGACGAATCGGTGAGGGAAATTCAACCTCGTTGGATTAACCGTCTGGCCGGCGTGGATGTCTGGCTGCCGAGTCATGTACGCACGGCTCTGATTTATGTTCGCTGGGATGACAAGGGCTAGATGTGTCACAATTCAGCCCCGCGGCGCCGCGCTCAGAAAGGAACGTAAAGATGCCGACGATGAAAGCCGCAGTGATTTACGACGCAGGTGGGCCGGAGGTTCTTAAGATCGAGAGCCGACCCATCCCCACTCCCAAGGCCGGCGAGGTCTTGATACGGGTCAAGGCGTTCGGTCTCAACCGCTCAGAGTTGTTTACGCGGCAGGGCCATTCTCCAGACGTTAAGTTCCCGCGTGTGCTGGGCATTGAAGCGGCTGGTCTTGTGGAAGACGCTCCAGGAGGCGAGTTCCGCAAGGGTGATATCGTCGCGACCGCCATGGGTGGCATGGGGCGGCAGTTCGACGGCGGCTACGCCGAATATACCTGCGCACCCGCAAAGCAGGTGCAGTTCATCAAGACAGGACTCGCCTGGGAAATACTCGGTGCGATTCCGGAGATGCTGCAGACTTCATGGGGCTCGCTCTTCAAGTCACTCCGTCTCGAAAAGGGTGAGCGTCTGCTGATCCGTGGCGGCACGACCTCGGTCGGTTTGGCGGCCGCAGCGATCGCCAGGAAACACGGCGCCTTCGTCGCAGCAACGACTCGCAATCCGGAGCGCAATAAGCTGCTGTTGGAAAGCGGCGCCGATCAGGTGTTCATCGATACGGGGTCGATCGCCGAGGAGGTCAAGGAGGTTTGTTCGGGGGGTGTCGACAAGGTTCTTGAACTGGTGGGCACGACGACTCTGAAGGATTCGCTGCGCTGCGCCAAACAACGCGGCATCGTTTGCATGACCGGCATCGTCGGCAACCAATGGTCGTTCGACGACTTCGCACCGATGGAGGCTATCCCGACTGCAGTCTGCCTCACCAGCTATAACGGGAAATCGGAAGATTTCATGCGGACGCCACTGGAGGAATTGGTCGATCAGATCGCGGCGGCCACTCTGCACATCCAGATCGGCAAGGTCTTTCAACTCGACGAGATCGTGGAAGCGCATCGCTGCATGGAGGAGAACAAAGCGGGTGGAAAGATCGTGGTATTGACCTAGGGGCAGTCACCGTCACCAGGGGCTCGAAGCTATCCTAATCAAAGAGCTCTGAGTCGTACGGAGGATTGAGGAAGAGAAACGAAAAGCTCTCGACTTTGCCGATGACATTGAATAGATCTCAATGAAAGCCCCGCTATTTGCGGCTAAGAGAATAGAAATGGCACTAAGTGCCAAGTAGGGTTTTAAACCTTGTGACTCGACCCCACGCGATAGGGCAGTAAAATGGTTAGGTATCGAGAAGAATTATGCCTCGACTTGAGACGACAAAGAAGCAGGCTGATGTGACTCACGACATCACAGCCCCGCGGGATTCGCGCTTTCGAGCCGCGATGGCGCTGGCTATCATTGCCGATGCTCTCCAAATCGTTGTTTTTCCCTTATTCGTTGAGGGCGCGGCATCGCCTGCTGATGACATACTCGATTTCGGTATTGGAGCTGTGCTGGTTCACCTTCTTGGCTGGCATTGGGAGTTTCTGCCGTCGTTTTTTGCCAAGCTCTTGCCCGGAGTCGATTTGGTTCCTTTGTGGACGATGGCAGTTGCCAGCGTCTATTGGAAATCGAAGAGGAGCGCGGTGACTATCGAAGGAAATCGTGGGGAGCAACCGACGCAGAGGATCCTCGGTGTGTTTAAGCCGTGAATGGCGTGGTACCGGACGTGAACTGGCATATCGAGGCATAGGGTGCCCTCGCAGGTTAATGTAAGTTGTCGGTTGAACGATAGCTTGGTAGGCGACTGCACGGAGTCGAGAGAACTGGACCGGGAAGGAAGCTTGCCTCGGAGGGCAGGGCGGTTGAGGATCGGTTCCACCCGCAAAACCGCTTCACTGCCGCAAACACCACAACGATAGGCCCGGGAGCTGGCGTAGCTGTTGTTGTCAATCACGCCGTTTCAGTGATCTTCGTATTTTTCAACAGAGAAAGATCCCAGCGCTGAAGTCCGGGTCCGCGAACGTCTCCGTTCGAAGCGTCTCCGGGACGCGCCTGGTTACCTGGAGCCAGAGCAAAGGCCTTGGTATTGAACCATTGAGCGAAGGTGTGAATGGGGCCGCTGCCTGCGGTCGCTCTGTTCGGTTTGGCAATCTGGTCCGGGCGCCCGGCGAATCGTTTTCGACCTGATCACTCAGTCATCGTCGCGGTCATTATCCCAGTGATCATCGTGCACCGGATGCAGGTTGTGCTCGTAGACTGCTTTGCCGACAGCCAGCCCCAGCAGCGCTCCTGCGTCCTGGTCGGTTCGAAAATGGATCCCGCCGTAAACACGAGCGTCGCTGATGTCGTTGGTAATCTGCCTGAACGAGGTGTATTGCAGGACGATGGTGGGCACGGCGGGGTTTGATAGCGTCATCGAATGTCCAGCCTCGCCATAGAGACGTCTCATGACCGCCGCTGCCGCATTGGCTGCGCTGCCGTGGTTTGAGGGATAGCTCGGGAAACATGGGGTCACGATGAAGGGCAGGAAGTTCGGATCGGGGTCTGTTCCCCGGTTGCCGTCCGTGTCACCCGCACGGATCGCGGTTTCGGGGCGCCAGAAGTTGTAATGGTATTTGTTGAAGAATGAAGCGACCAGGCTGTCGCTGATTGCCATGTTGATCAAGGCCAGAGCCCGGGCGTTCTCAGACAGCGAATGCCGCTGTTCCTGCGCGACCTGCCTTGCGGCCTGATTGAATGCCTGGGTTGGCGAGGTGGCCGCGTAGTAGGTCGCGACATCTGACCGATCTGGTGGCCGCTCGGTGCTGTCGAGGCTCCCCACCGTCATCACCTCGTTGTAGGCTTTCGCGTATTCGTTGCTCCTAAGGGCTGGCGGGGGACCGAGGAGAAACTCCTTCGCGTTCCGGATACCGAACGGGGTTACGTTCTGCCATTGAAAGCCGATTCCCGACGCGACTCCATTCACACTTGGACAACTCACTGTAGCCTGCCATTCGCCTGGAACAGGTGGGCCGGGTGTCTCGAATTGCGGCGGCGACGAGCCGTCGTTGGCACGAAGAGCGATCAGGGCATGAGCCGCGGCCTCGCCCGTTGCGATGCCGTCAATCTTGGCCTTGCCGTCCGGTATCGACGCCAGCGAGCTTGCGCGGGCTGCATCAAGCGTTGAAGTGCTGGCCGGGAAATAGGCGCTGAGCACCCGATAGGCAGCCTGGACGGCTGCTGCGTTGGCTGAGGCGCCGTGAGGCGCGACGATGCTCCCGATATATGGTCGATAGTCGCCAGTGATGGCGTTGACGGCTTCAAACACAGCGACCTGCACAACCGCTGCAAATCGCGCCTGGGCGTATGGGTTCTGGCCGTTCGCAACGGCTGTGTCTACCGCAATTACGTTCCAGTCCAGGACGGGATCGGCTTTTGCGACGGCGGGCCCGAACAGTAGCGTCGCCATCAACATGCACAGGCCAAAAGTCCTCTTCCCCGCGCCACTATGCATCCTCTTCATTGTGTTTCCTCCTGATTTCCCACTACCTTCGGCCAGTGGTAAGCGACATTCTTGCGGCATAGGGCACGAAAGTCATTGTTTTCCGGCTATGCTTTTGTGAGGGTTTCCTGAGGTTTCTGTGAACAGCTATGCCGAGCTACCGTTTCCTGGATTTTGAGCTGAGTGAGGGAGAGTTTTGCCTCAGCCGCAGCGGACAGCGCATCGCACTGGAACCAAAGGTCTTGCGTGTGCTGACGTTGTTGGTTAGGCGGGCGGGACACTTGGTGGACAAGCAGGAACTGCTGGAATACGCCTGGCCTAATAGCTTCGTCGAGGAGAATACGCTCACACGAACGATCGCGATTCTGAGGCGGGAACTGGGGGACAACAGCAGGGATTCGAAGATCATCGAAACTGTGCCGACTCGGGGATACCGATTCATTGCGCCGGTCACTCCTCTCGAAGGAGAAAACCGGACGGCCACACCCAAGTCCGAAGCATTGACCGTCCCCACGAACGGGCAGAATATCGCGCCTGAGCCCAATGGCTGGTCACAGATCCCGCAGCTTCACCTGGCGAACTACCAACAAGATCAAACGGCGGGGAAAGTGCCTGTTGCCGAAATCGGTCCCGAAATCAGGCACGAACAGAGGAATTGGCATACCCGCAATTGGCTTCTTGTTGGAGCAGTGTCCTTGCTCGTACTGGTCGCTGGCACAACGTACATCCTCAACCGGAGCCGCCCCGCTCATGCGAAAGCTCCCAAAATCACTTCGCTCGCCGTACTGCCTCTGAAAAATCTCTCGGGCGATCCGGCGCAGGAATACTTTGCCGACGGCATGACAGAGGAGGTGATCGGACGCCTATCCATGATCCGTGGGCTTCGCGTCATTTCCCGCACATCGGCGATGCAATTCAAGGACACCAGGCTCTCGGCGCCGGAGATTGCCAGGAAGCTCGGAGTGGATGCGCTCGTTGAGGGGTCCGTGATGCGGGAGGGCAACCGCATTCGTGTTCACGCGCAGTTGATTCGTGCATCAACCGACGAGCACTTCTGGTCCGAGTCCTACGACCGCGAACTCGGCGATGCCCTCACGCTGGAGAGCGAGGTCGCACAATCCATCGCACAAAAAGTGGAGGTTACGGTCACAGGCGAAGAGCGCGCCAGACTTGTTGCTGCACGTCCTGTGTCGCCCGAAGCTTACGAGAGCTATCTCCAAGGTATGTCAGCCAAAGGCAACAGCCGAGCCGAGGTCGAAAAGCGTATCGCCTGGTTCGACGAGGCGATCAGGAAAGACCCGACATTTGCGCAAGCTTATCTCGGCCTGGCAGACGCCTACGGGAACCTGGGCACAGTTTTTGTCGGCGCTCCCCCGAGTGAAACGCGTCCAAAGGTGATCAACGCGGCTCGAAAGGCGCTGGAGCTAGATCCTGATCTCGCCGACGCGCATGTCCTGCTGGCCAACATGTATATGAGACAGTGGAAGTGGGCTGAGGCCGAGGCAGAATACAGGCGCGCCCTCGATTTGAATCCGAACGACGCTGCAGCGCACGACGGATTCTCTGACTGGCTGTTGTGCCATGGACGTATGGAGGAGGCGCTGGCGTGGGCTCGCCGCGCCCGCGACCTTGACCCCCTCGGACCTTCGGGCCATACCATCGGGTTTATTCTGCTCAACGCACATCGCTATGACGAGGCAATACGCGAGTTCCGAGATGTCCTGGCGGTAAGACCGGACGACCGTTTGCCCCTCTGGCCTCTAGGTTGGGCGCTCATCTGCAATCAGCAAGCCGAAGAGGCAATTCCCGTGCTGGAGAAGGCGGCTTCTGTAACTGATCGCAGCCCAGGGGTTATTAGTACGCTGGTCTGGGCGTATGCCCACACCGGGCGACGAGCAGATGCACTTCGGCTCCTCGGAGAATTGAAAAAGCGCCAGCAGACTGGTTACGTTCCTGCCGGTGCCTTTGTGAATGCTTATTTGGGGCTTAACGACAACGATGAGGCATTTGCGTGGTTTGAGCGGGCCTACGAGGAACAATCCAATATTCTGATATATATCAAGGTCTCCCCGTGGTTTGATCCTTTGCGCGGCGACCCGCGCTTTCAGGATTTGGTGCGCCGCGTCGGGCTGGACTGACCCTGGCGGCTGATTGGAAGTTGGGGAGTCTCTTTCCTTAGTCATTTGTTGGTAAATCGCCGAGCACTCATCGAAGAACCGATTAGTCCTGATATGGCCAGGCTCCGGTAATTCGGAAGTGCTGTATCGCGGAAGGCTGCGGACGGCCATATTCGAGTTGCAACCCACCCCAACACTTGTTTTTCTAGCGTGGCGCGCAAGCAGGTAGCATACAATCCTTGCACTTGCAGGTATCGAGTGCGATTTGTTCTGAGGAGAATACTCCCATCGCGAGAGTCCCCTGACCTGAGGTAGAACAAATGTCCAAAATTTTGACGCCCCGCATCGTAGCGCCCGCATTGAGGGTGTAAAGCAT
>Ga0206966_1249_pt1 | contig 11356 bp, 9 predicted proteins | sample Alteio_BWOrgHeat_23_FD_152970 | JGI IMG/M metagenome (GOLD analysis project Ga0206966, IMG submission 152970) | Enriched cells from forest soil in Barre Woods Harvard Forest LTER site, Petersham, Massachusetts, United States -... | ecosystem: Environmental > Terrestrial > Soil > Temperate forest > O...
GCACGAATGCGAATTTTAGTTTCGGAGCCATGATCGATATTCTCAACAACGGTCAGGCACTGTTGACGGCGGCAGCTAATTACTTGAAGAATGAGAAACACCTCACCGCTGTGACCTTGGTTCTGGATGCGTGGTCGGCAACCGCAGAGGGACAAGTCATGGAGTTCGCAAACGTCGCCAGCGGCGGCGCTGGAGATCAAAAAGTTGTAACATTCTATTACAACGGCGTGAATCACTTCGATTCCCTGACGGGAGGCCTTGCTCGAACGTAAGAATCTTGGGATGACCGTGCTATACAATGGCACTCGTCTGATCGCATTATGCTCTCCTACGAATACCACCCCAGAGCTCCTACCACAGAGTCTGCGCAGCGCAAGACCGTTGAGCCTAATCGCGCCAAGCTAGCGACGCCGATGGTTTCGAAGAGCCTTGCGAACCTCCCCAAATACGCCGGTAGCCCAATCGATAGACAGCACCCGGTTCAACGGATCATTCGCATCAAAGGCCGTGGGGAATACGAGACAAGAACCGGTGCAGCCACTACCGAGCTAATAAATGACATGAAGGCAGATCCGCTGCTGACTTTTGGAAGGGGGTGGATGGGATACGTCAGAATAGTCGCCGGAGGTAAGACGGACTACACGTTCCCAGACACAGCTTCGTTTTATGCGTTTATTCGTAAGAAAAATCCCGTCAAAGACAGTGTCGCAGGGAAAAGGAAGAAGACTCGCCCCGGTTTTCCATCGGCTTCTGACAGGCTGGGCAAGGTAACGCTGGGCTTACAAACGGGTAAGGATCAATCGAAGTTTTCCCCGAGCGGCAACGATGCCGCCTTGCCGCACAGATTTCCGTATGCGGCCATCCAGCAACGCACTAAAGGCTTCCTTGCAACCGGCGACGAAGCTACCCTGATAAGATGGAGTGATCGATTGAAGAGAGCGACGGAACAACGGCGCAATCTCAACGCCGCAAAACTCAAAGGAAAGACTAAGTCGTCCTATGTGAAGGATGTCAATCTCCAGATCACCAAATTGGAATTGGCTCGTGGTTTCCTCGCTGCAGCCGTAAAGTCAGGCGAAAAGCTCAATCTCTTATCGGGCAAAACGCAGGCCTTTTTAAAGGCTGCAAACGGGATGCATGGCAACATTCCCGACTATGGTCCACACTCTACCGTCAATGTGCCCGTAAGCGACCGGTTGCACATGCATTTCGAATCGGGGCGGCTTACACCCGGATCGATTGCAGCCGGAAGCATGACCCCGGATTCAGAGCGTGGCGTTGCCGTCACCGAGGATGGCGACCACATCGTAACAACGGATGGTCTCGCGATTCCACTCAAGAGTATTCATCCGGACGACCTGAAGATCATAAAGAGACATTCTTTGGATAAGACCAGTCTGAGCAAGAAGAGCCTCCTTGGACACAACTGGAAGAACAAAGCTGTCCTTGCCGATAAGGTAGCTAAGAAGAAACTCCCCGGAAAGGTGAAAATTAAAAAATTCCTTAAGTAGGATGCTAACTGCCTGTTCTGAGCAAGCGGGCTGTCGGCTGATATCGAACTTCGACCGTTACGACACCCTCCAAGTTGTCAAGTTTTATCACTTCCTTGGTTGCATCGAAGTCCTTCCAAGATTTCCCATTGACCTGCACGGAGACCATTGGGAGGGCCTTCGGGTGACGAAGTCGGAGCCAAATCTCTTTGGCGGGAAGACGCGCTGGAACGGTAAGGTAGGCGTTTATCTTGCCGTTATCTAAGTCGGACACGATTTCGTAATCGACGTCGCCGAAATGCGTCGGCGCGTGCTTGACGGAGATTCGTTTACCTTGCTCCAGCCATGCCCGAGGCGTACCTCGGGCTAACCAAAGGTTGTCGCCGTCTTCCATGACGAGCAAGTTTCGGAAGCGCTCGAGAAACGCGGCTTCCTCGAATATCTTGTCGGGAGGGCCGTGAACGGCGTGCTCGTTGAACACATAGCCGTCCTTCGGGAGGATGTCCACCGCGTAACAGTTGAGAAACGATCTGAGGAAAACCGGGATGTCGTCCGCCGCTAAGTGCATGTTCGCCGTTCGCTCCAACCCTCCCTGATATTGCCAGCCTCGTTCGAACCAATCTCGATCGCTCGCGTTCTGATTCTCGAAAAGGAAACGATCCTCGAGGACGTCGAAGTAACCCTGCACGCGTACGTCTTTCGGCGACAAAAGGCCGGCCGGACTAATAAGTGCTGCCGCAGTCTGAACCGTATCCCAATAGAGAGGGCCGACGTGGGACCCGGAGCCGTCGCGCTGCCAACCCCATGCGCCGGTCGCGGGACCACGGGCGTAACAGGCGAACGGTATGACCGAATGAAAGGTCCCATCTCGAACTGGCACGACCGGAGAGAGGGCGATCGAGCGTTCGACGGCGGCTTTAAGGTCCTTTCGGTACGCCTCGGCTTCGGATCTAAGCTTAGCCCCGCCGACAGGGTCGACGACGGCGAGCGTTTCCGCGAGCCGATTAATCGAAGCCCAGTAGTAGGCTTCACACTCGTAAAACTGCATCCATAATCCACCGCTGTCAGGCGTCACCTGAAGTGCCGGCTGCAAGCCTTTACACCACAGGCGATCTCCGCCGGGAACCATGCCGGAATTCAAGCGCCGTTGTCGCAACATCCACTCGGCGTTGGCCTTTATCCGAGCCGCATTGGCTTTCAGCCATGCGACGTCGCCGGTCATCCAGTAGTGTTGGGTGAGCGCCCAGCCGATCGAGCCGGGACCAAAGGCGTGAATGCCGTCCATGTGTCCGCCGGCTCCCGGAGGTCCCTCGGCATAGGTCATGCTTCCGTGTCCTTCGGAAAACAGCCCAACCGGGTGATCGGGCAATGTATTGCGGTCAAAAGGCAGCATCGTCCATTGATCGAAGCCAGCCTCCGCCGCCTGATGAGAACCCATCTGATCCAGCACCGAGAGAACAAGATAGGTTTCCGCGGCAAGAATGCCGTAGGGATAGTCGTTGAACCACGGCTTCCCAGTCTTTGGATTCGTTGCGCAGTGGCGAAGCAGATGCCATGTTCCCAGGTTCCACTGAGCGGTCAAACGGTCCGAGGGCACTTGAACCTGCATGGGAGGTTCGTTTCCGACCGGCGGGGCGGAAATGGCGGGCAGATCTGATCCACGGGTAGCCGTGACAGCGCCTTCCCAAGTCTGTTCTTCATGGCTGCGGGTCTGTTCACGAACCGTTTTCAGACTTCGCAGGCGAAGCTCCTGCTCAAATGCCTTGCCGCTTGTGGCGGAGGAGGCCAGCGGAATCGGAGGGTCGGACGGGAATGGAGAAGAAAGCAGCATCGGCATCTCCGAGCAGAAACGCCAGACGTTCGAATTGCCAAGGCTATCGCCGTGCGGATTGGATGAGGTCGGCGATTCAGCGACGTCATGGGCCAGATTCCAGACTCGCCGTTGACCTCCCGCCTCCGAAATCGTCCAATCGACGATCGTCGTGTCGCAGCGGTGATCGCCTTTCGGTCCGACAATTAGTAAGATTCGGTCGCCCCTTTCGACGGCAACTCTAGCCAACCGGTCGCCGGAAATGGCGTACGAGCCGGCACCGTTCGTTTTTCCGTAGGCAAGCACCTCGCGTCCCGCCGCCGAGTCTCGCGCGACCCACCACTCCACTCCGTTTCCGCCTGCTTGCGCGTGCGTGAGCGTTCCTTTTAACTGAAAATCTCCGGTCGTCGGGCTGGTCCATTCGGCGGCTACGTCGACGAACTGGCCTGGATGCATCGCTGCCGCCTTAGCGGGAATGACAATTCCGGATACCGAGACGGTGTGACCGGTCGGATTGGAACCGAACCAAGGAGTTTCGCTTGAACCCCACCCTTGAAATTCCCTATTGCCGGCAATGGAATCCATCCTGGTCGTCATCGGCACGGGCACAACGTGGATGGCCGGTTTCGCGGTGCTCAAGGGCGCCGCGCTTGTGCGGCGAACGAAGAAGCCATATTCGGGAGCGAGGATCGGCCCATTTTCCAAGTCGGCGGCTAGAAATGAAAAGCTTCCGGACTTCGTCCAGACCGTGACAATCGTTCGGGCGACGTCATCTCGTTGCGTGGTGTACTCCTGCCGTTTGCGCCACTTTGAGGCGCCTATGTACAGGAGACTCATTTTGACGCCTCGGCGCGACTGAATCTCGCCTTGAGACTGCCACGATTGATCCGTCCCGACGACGGTGCGATCATCATTGTCCAGGGGCTTTAGGTCCGATGCCCGTCCGTCATACGTCTCGACTCGTCCGCTGTAGTCTCTGTTGGCGTTGGGTTGGTCAAAACCCCACTCGATCTCCAAATCCATCTGCTTCCACGTGTCGGCAACGAGCACGCGAACTTGAGGAACGTCGAACTTAGATGCTTCAAAATCACCGGCGGCGCTTACGACGAGGCCACATGTGTTTTGACCGATCGCGTAGGTGTACGTCCGACCGTCGCTTGAGACGGTTGGAGTCGCCGGTTGACTAATGGATGCGAGATTGTTCCACCATGAACTGGAGGCGCCTTGGTTGATTAATGCGCTGATTGCCAAGTCGGCCGGGCGAGGCCGCCTTCGGGCATTGGAGGGCCAGGTCAGCTCAAGCGTCTGAACCGGTCGGATCTCCTCCCATAAGAGGCCACACAGAACTCGCTTCATGGCGGGGTTCTTCAAATCGACCGGCTTATTCAGCGGCAAGCCGGCCGCGTGCATCAGTGCCAACCAGCTCTCCGGAGGGTTTGCCGAAGGCTTTCTGTCAGCCCGATACTGATAGGCGCTCGGCGCGATATCGGCCGCTTGCCCCAACGCTTCTGAGGTCGGGCCAGGCCCTATCGCCAAACAAATCGCAAGTAGGAGATTCATCATCGTCGATCCTCCCCACAATATCCGAAGTCGAGCAAGCTAACTGCACTGTAGAGGGAAATCTTCCGATAGGTCGATGAAATGTTTTACAATTATTGAAGGTCAATATGACTCCAAACCCAAACATGCGGGAAGCCTTCGGGGGCGATGGATCCACTCCTCGACATCACATCGTAGGATAGATTTGGAGGAACGTTATGAACACACTTGAGCTTGAACAGGCGGTGCGGATGGCGTTCCCAAACGCCCAATTCGTAAGCATCGAACAGGTTTCTGAACCCGATGATTCTGATCCATCCGTGGCATTTGGTGGCGTCTTAGTTGATGACCAATTCGAGAACCTAACGCAAATCGAGCGATTTCGTAGTTTTCAGTCCCAACTACAGTCTCTTCTTTGGGGCGATCCTATTCCTGAAGTTAAGCTACTTCTGCTCGCAACTTCGGAGTGGCTCAAACTCTCGGGTCAAGTGGCATGACGACGTCGCCGGACGCCCTTTCCCTCACAATTACGTCTGTTGGTAATTTATACAGTCAACTTCCGAGACTCATCGAAAGGTACCGCAGAATGGCGAGCGACCCGTCTGCTCCATTCGTGCCAAACCGCACATCGCCTGTGCAAAGAGTCTATCAATACACTCCACTTCAAACTCTAACGGAAATTACGAAGCAATGGAATTGGAACGACTCCACTGGCGACAGCCATAGCATTGCCGGCCAACGAGCAGTGTGGGCAACTTCAGCCCCCTACATGAATGATAGGAGGGAATATGAGCACGGTCGATCAGTCTTCTTAAAGGCACTCAAGGATAGGCAAGATCAAAACCTTGCCAACGAAGCAAACGTCCTCAAGATGCTCGAAAGGTTGATCCGTAACAGTTCCGGTGGCCGATTCTATATTGCCTGCTTTAGTGAGAAAGCAGACGACTTGGGCCAGTGGCGTGGGTACGGAGACTGGGGCCGAGGCGTGTGCCTCGGATACAATTACTCGAAACTTCAGATTATTCAGCCGTGGTTTGCGGGGTGGGTGATCTACAAGCAGCCTACTCAAGAAAAAGTCGCTCAAATGCTGATCGACGACCTTATGACGAGAATCGTTTCAAAGATCACCATGGATCCGACTCTCGAGAAGAAGATCATCCGGACGTCATTTGATCTCTTGAAAGTCATTCTCCCGGCGGCGATCCTCCTGATGAAAGATAATGCGTTTCGGGATGAGGCAGAGTACCGGCTCATTCATGCTATCGATGCGCCAACTCCACCCGAAACAAAGTATCGGGTTCGGGGCCAGGCCTTAATTCCTTACATTGAGATGACTTTCGGTGATCCAGTTACCCGAAATCCGGTTCCAGTTCCTTTGGAGGAGGTCATTGTAGGCCCCGTTATGAACGAGCACTGGCACCGCAGGGCGATCAAGAAGATGCTAAGGAGTCGTGATCTTGGGCACATCAAGGTAAGCCCATCTCCCATACCGTTCCTGCCATAAATCCGGCTTCACCAATCTGGTAACGGATTTATAGCGAACCTCAACCCACCCTCAATGCCACGACGGGATCCTTCCTAGCCGCGTTCAGTGCGGGAATCAAGCCGAATGCGGCGCCGACGAGGACGCTGACGGCAAAGGCAAGCGCCACGATCCCGGGAGTGATCTCGGGTTTGACCGGAGTGAATCGATAAAGGGCGAGATCGGCAAAATACGAGAAGATGAGGCCGGCTAGGCCCCCGCCCAAAGACAGTACAACCGCTTCGATGAGGAACTGCTGAAAGATGTCGGAGTTTTTCGCTCCGACTGTTTTCCGGATTCCGATCTCGGCGGAACGCTCGTTGACGGCCATCAGCATGACGGTCATGATGCCTACTCCGCCGACAAACAATGCGATCGAAGTCAGACCGGTTAAGAGCCAGGTCAGGATTCCCATGAGTTTGTAGATCAGACCAAGCAAATCCTCTTGGGTCAAGACCTGGAACTGCTGCCGATCCAGCCGTTTTTCGAATACCTTGTCGAGTTGCTTGATCAGCGCCTTTGGTTCGACATCCGGCCGAATCTGGATCATAATACGCGCCGTTTGAAGATCGGGCTGAACGCGAAGCAGCCGGTGAAAGGAGAGATACACCATGTTCTGAAAGCTGCCAAAACTAAGCAGGCTTTGCTCTTGCTTCTTGTCCTCGGTCACACCGATCACCCGGTAGGTACGTTGGTTAATCTCGACGGTTCTTCCAACTGCCGAAACCTCGCCGAATAGCTCCTGCTTGGCAATCGAGCCGAGCACAACGACGTCCGATCTATCGTCCGCTGCCGTAAACACTCTTCCTGCTTGCATTCGAACGGGGCGCATCTCGAACCAATCGGGAGTTGCGGCGGCAATTAAAGGCGAGGCCACCTTCGCTCCGTTTCGAATCCCACCTCCCACGAAACTGAACGGCTCTGCTCGAGCCACTCCCCGCACTTCGCGGCATCTTTCCGCATCGACCTCCCTCAAGTAGCTCATCCCACCGAAGTTTGGGTTGAACGTCCCTTCTTCAATCCGGCCGGGAACGACGACGAGCACGTTCACGCCAAGGTCGCTGACTTGGGACTTTACATCGTCTTGGACGCCCGTCGCGATCGATACCAAGAGAATGATCGCCGAAGAACCAACCATCACTCCAAGCGCACTCAAGAGAGCGCGCAATCGCTGCTCTCGAAGGCTCTGCAACCCGGCAGAGAAGTTGCGTACTGCAGTTCGGATCGAGGGCACCTTACCTGCCTTCGCTAAAGAGGCTCCGGATGACCTCTTCAATGTCAACTTGCTCAATCGATACATCCGAAACAGGGAGGAACTGGAGCATGGCCGCCGTGGCCGTCGCCGTATCCTTCTGGGCGACCTCCACCACGGCGGTATCGGAGACCTCGCCGATGAGCCTGCCGTATTTGCCGACGTCTGCCGGATCTACGGACTCAGAAAAGGAAAGCCTCACTCGTCTTACGTCGCTGAATCTCTTTGTCAGATGGTCCAGGGTGCCCTCAAAGATCACGCTGCCATGGTCGATCACAACGACCCGATCGCACAGCTCTTGCACATCTTGCATGTAATGGCTTGTAAGTAGCAATGTACAATTATCTTCTGAATGTAATGTATTTAGAAAATCTCGAATCCGTTTTTGACTGACCACGTCAAGCCCGATCGTGGGTTCGTCAAGGAACACGATCTGGGGCGAATGAAGAAGCGCTGCCACTAGTTCGCACTTCATTCGCTCACCGAGACTGAGTTTTCGAACCTGCGTGTTCACCTTATCGGTCAGTTGAAGCGCCTCGATCAGGTGATCGACGCGATTTCGAAATTTCGACTCCTCAACCTCGTACATCTCCTTGAGAACCACGAAGCTGTCCCAGGCGGGCAAATCCCACCAAAGCTGCATCTTATTGCCCATCACGAGGGAGATCTGTCGAAGCATCTCCGGTTTGCGCTCGCAGGGCGTATATCCGAGCACGCTTGCATGTCCGGAAGTCGGATACAAAATGCCGCTTAGCATTTTAAGCGTGGTCGTCTTTCCCGCCCCATTCGGACCGAGAAACCCAACCATTTCGCCTTTCTCGATGCTGAGATCGACACCCTTTACGGCTTCGACGTACGTTTTTTCACGACTAAACAGTGACTTGATTCCGCCGGTAATGCCCGGCGCCTTCTTGCTGGAGACGTAAGTTTTCTTGAGGTCACGCGTCTCAATCGCCAGCATTGGTTAAGGGTACCGAAAAAGGCGTGCCCAACCGTCGGCCTAGAATGGCCGCGCGCTGGGGCTTACGAGCAGCAACACCACGTAGACCACAGGCGCCGTAAACAAGATGCTGTCGATTCTATCGAGAAGCCCACCGTGACCCGGCAACAGATTGCCGCTATCCTTTACCCCTACCTGCCGTTTTACAAAGCTTTCAAACAGGTCGCCCAACTGTCCGAACGTACCTGCGCACAGTCCGCAAATCAGCGAAACCCACCAGGCATATCCGATCCACATGCCTAGCGGAATGGAGACCAGGGTGCAAGCCAGCAAGTTGGCAATGCTTCCTTCCACAGTCTTCTTCGGAGAGAGCTTCGGTGCGAGCGGGTGTCGACCGAACGCCTTGCCGACAAATATAGCGGCGGTGTCTCCTCCCCACAACGGTACAACCGCCATTAAGGCCGGGTTGGCAAATACCCACGGCTGTCCGCTCCGCGTCATTTCGTGAAGCCCGGTCAGGCAATAGATCGGGCCGACAAACCAGTAGGAGGCAAAAAGAGTACCGATCTGCAACTTGCCGATACGCTTTGTGCAGCTATAGGTTGCCCATATGCCGCAAATGACGCATCCGATGGAAATCAACAATTCGAACGGGAGAGTGGAATAGAACCTCAAAGGAGGCAAGAGAATATCGGCCGTAAAGAGTAATCCGAATAGGACCCCACTTTGTTTTAAAAGGGCTGATAGTTCCCGGGAGCATTGGATGACGGCAATCCAAGCAAGGAGCAAAATTGGCCAGGGCGACGCGCAAAAAAAGGCCCCCAACACGAACGGTATTAATCCGATCGCGGTGAGGACCCTAGATTTCACTCTTCGCCGATTTCGTCGCTAACGCCGACTCGGGTTAGCTTCAATGCGACCTGCACGCGATTCTCGCAATGCAGCTTTCGCATGATCACGGACACGAGATTCTTGATACTTTGCTCTCGCAAACCGGTGACCTGAGAGATCTTTCGGTTGGACATTCCCTTCGACACCAACTGAGCTACCTCGTACTCGCGTCGAGTGAGATCGTTGCCGTTGCCATAGCTTCGGCGAGTCTCTCGGATATAGGGGCGGGTCATCTTAACCTTGCCACCCAGATCGTCGAGCGCCTCAAATAGTTGAGTGGCGCTACTGCCACGACCGATCAACCGATCGACAGGTACTTCGATAAACTCTTCGCGCTCATGCTCACCGACGATTAGCACAATAGCGAAATCGCCGAACGCTCGTGCGCCCAACAGGAACTGAAGATCGTTTCGATCCAGTTCAAACGAGTCAACGACGAGGATTTGGGCACGATAATCTTTGGCGGCATTAATGAGCGATCTCGCGCTATCTTCGGCGGCCACCACCTGAAAATTACCCTGGTGATCCAGCAGGCTCGCCAAAGCCTCACCAAACAAACCTTCCTTACTGCACAACGCAATTCGCATTAAATTCCCTCTTGCCACTAAGATTATCCTTACGGCAGCTGCGCCCTCTCTTCATCAGCCAACCCGGACGTCAGAACCGCATATCCATGAGTCCTGATTAAAGGATAACCTAAATCGTACCGAAATATGCACCTAAAATCTGCTATTCCTTTAGCAGAACACCGATTTTTCTTTTCACGCGCTGCAGTGCATTGTCAATGGACTTGGTATGACATGCCAATTCTCGGCTCATTTCGCGATAGGAAAGGCCGTCCAAATAACATCGCAAAACACACTTTTCAAGTTCGCTGAGCGAACCTTTCATGAGATCTTGAAGGTTCTGAGGCACGGTTTCCGACAAGGCAGTCCGCTCCGGATTCTCCGATTCTCCATCGGCAAGCACATCCAAAAGAGACGAGTCTTGCGCATCACCGCTTCCAGACCTGTGGAGAGAGACGTAACCATTAAGAGGTACGTGCTTTTGACGAGTAGCAGTCTTAACGGCGGTGATGATCTGACGAGTGACACACAATTCGGCGAAAGGACGAAATTTACTTAACCGGTCAAACCGAAAGTCTCTGATCGCCTTGTAGAGACCGATCATTCCTTCCTGGATAACGTCCTCTCGGTCGGCTCCCATGACAAAGTACGCCTTCGCTTTAGTTTCAACAAGAGGACGATAACGGGAAATGAGGAACTCAGTTGCGCCAAGATGGCCGGCTTTCGCAAGGTCTACGACCTCTTCGTCAAGCATGTACCCAAAACTGGCTGAAGTGATGCCGATGCTTGGGCTTTCCATCCTGCGCTTGTCCCCGTTCGAAATGCCCACCTGTACAGGCCATCGGGCTGCGTGGGCCGGGTCATAGTTTAAGCGATACCCCTTCAGAACGGAAGTGGTTTCGAGCCGTTCGCGTCAGATGCCGAGCGGCGGGCACAAAAAGAGGCGCAGACAGATACCGCCTACGCCCCGAAAGTTCTGCGTTAAGGGTTAACCGTAACTTTTATGGTCGTCGAGTAGGGCTGTTTCAAGCCGTAAAAGTCCGAAATGGACAGGGTTACCGTATAGCTTCCTGCTTTGCGGAATCGACGGGTGATAACTTGACCTTCGGCATCAACCTGGATGCCGTCTCGGTCGTCAAAGTCCCATGTGTATCTCAGGATGCTGGAGCCGCCAAAACCCGTTGCGCTGAACGTGTATTCGTCGCCTAGCGCCAAATTCAGCTGGCGGACGTTCGGTTCGCCTCGAATCGGGGTCGTGTCGTCGATGACTCTCAGTTCACCAACATAAAACGTCGAAATGGTATTTCCTGCGATAGCGATACTTTCAATCGTCTTGTTGGTTCGAT